>ERZ761609.671-NODE-671-length-37621-cov-18.550365_pt1 | contig 37621 bp, 29 predicted proteins | sample MGYA00511163_ERZ761609 | MGnify/ENA primary metagenome ERZ761609 (study PRJEB28899, sample SAMN02445070) | bioreactor sludge metagenome | biome: EBPR sludge | place: Australia: Brisbane, Thorneside Wastewater Treatment Plant | collected 2011-12-16 ...
ATCTCCTCCGTTCGTGCTGAACGGTTCAGTACGAACGGAGGGGTCATGTTCGAACTTGAAGAAAACATCAATATCGGCGCCAACATTAAAGTGGTCGGCGTCGGCGGCGGCGGCAACAACGCCATCACGACGATGATCGACGGCGGCTTGCAAGGCGTCGAGTTTGTGATCGCGAACACCGACAAGCAGGTGTTGGCGGCTCACAAAGCGCAAAAGCGCATTCAACTGGGAAGCGAGCTCACCAAAGGTTTGGGTGCAGGCGCGAATCCTGAGATCGGCAAGCGCGCGGCCATCGAATCTTACAACGACATCGTTGAGGCACTTGAGGGTGCCGACATGGTGTTCGTCACAGCCGGCATGGGCGGCGGCACCGGAACAGGTGCGGCTCCGATCGTCGCAAAAATCGCGCGCGAGCTAGGTGCTCTCACCATCGGTGTGGTTACGCGCCCCTTCTTGTTTGAAGGCAAAAAGCGCATGCGCAACGCCGATCACGGCATTCAAGAGCTGCGCGAAAATGTCGACACCCTCATCGTGATCCCCAACCAAAAGCTGCTTTCGATCTCCAGTGCGAACACCACGCTGGTCGATAGCTTCAAACGCGCGGACGAAGTTTTGCTTCACGCGGTTAAGGGGATCTCGGATCTCATCAACGTGCGCGGTTACATCAACCTCGACTTTGCTGACATTCGCACCGTCATGGCTTCTAAAGGCATGGCGATCATGGGCACAGGCCGAGCCAAGGGCGACAATCGCGCTGTTGAAGCTGCGACAGCAGCGATCAGCTCGCCGCTGCTCGAGAACATTTCCATCGATGGCGCGACAGGCATCATCGTCAACATCACTGGCGCGAACTTGCTGATGCACGAAGTGGATGAAGCCACTATGCTCATCACCGAAGCGGCTCACGAGTCCGCTGAAGTGATCTTCGGTGCGGTGATTGACGAATCGATGGGCGATGAAATTCAAATCACTGTGATCGCCACAGGTTTTGGACAAGATCCGCTGTCGATGCAGGCCGGTGAGCACATGGCGCAGATGCAAGCACTTCAACATCAAGTGCGCGTCTCCACGCAAATGTCTTCGCATATGGCGATGCCGCCCCAGGCGCCAGCGAACTATCCTCCTCAGCCTGGATATGCAGTGACTCCGCAAAACTTCGCGGCGCCAACGCACGCGATGCCCGTGGGTCAGCCCGCCTATGCTCCGCAGCCCGTGGCCTCGCCCTATGCGGCTTGGCCTGCGGCTCCGATGTCGAGCATGCCCGAGGCCCACGCCGCTGTGTCGGCAGCGCCCTCTGCGCCGACTGTCACGGCGTCACCGATGCCGCACGCGCCTGAAGTGAATGCGCCGATGTCGCGCGAAGAAGGTCTTGATGTCAATTTGAACGGCTCGGCTGCGCCGACGTCTTCAGGTGACAAGCCTTTGCCCCGCGATCTTTTGCTCGCCAAGGTTCGCCAATATCGTGAGTCGCAGTCCAAGCGTGCGGGCGGTTTGCCGCCCGAGCAATTGGCCATGCAGGTTGAAGAGCAGGAAAGTTCGTTGGAGATGGCCAGACGACTCGCAAGTGAGATCGTGCGATCGCCGTTTGATCCAAAGAATTTGGACGTGCCGACGTTCTTGCGCCGAAAGACGCGAGATGAAGAGCAAGATGGAGCTCAGGTCTGAGCTACTGATCTCGTCGGGTGTTGCGCGGCCTTGAGGTCGGGCGGCCAAGAGGTGGTCATAGGTGAAACCCAGGTCGAAGGATCTGGGTTTTACTTTTTGGCTGATGCGGTCCGCGAGGGTTCACGATTCGGCCCAAATAACGGACCAGTTGCCGGACAAGTTCAAGTCCACCTTCTCGGATGAGACGTGCTAGTCTCAGTTTCATGCGAGCGATTTTTCTCTCCGATCTTCATCTACGTGGGGCGCAAGACTCGCGGCTGAGCCTTCTCATCCAGCGTTTGGATGAGGAGATCGCCGTGGGCTCGCTCACGCAGTTATTTTTGCTCGGCGATATTTTTGATCTCTGGGTGGGAGCGCATCAGCACTTTGTCGCGGAGTACGCCGAACTTCTGGGGCGATTGGCGAAGCTGCGCGAGATGGGTGTGGAGATTCACTACTTTGAGGGCAATCATGATCTGCACTTGGCGGGATACTGGCGCGAACAGTTGGGAGCGCACATTCATGTCGAAAGTGTGGTGATGGACTTGGCGGGATTGCGAGTTCAGATTGAGCATGGCGATCAAATGAATCCCGAGGATCGCGGCTATCTGCGATTGCGCGCATTTTTGCGAACGCCATTCATGGCTTGGGCGGCTTATGCGCTGCCAGGTGTTGTGACCGAAGCCATCGGTAAATCGATGAGTCGTGCCAGTCGGAAGTGGACCGCAAGCCCCGTGATGTTTCGCGATGAAAATCAAATTCGCAGCATGATTCTCGAGCACGCTCGGCGAGCTTGGGCCGAAGAGGACTTCGATGTGTTGATCGCAGGCCATGTGCATGTTCGCATCGACGAGCAAATTCCCATGGGGCCGTCAGGTAAGAATGTACGAGTGATCAACTTGGGCTGTTGGCCAGGGGCGGATCGGCGCAGCCGCATTGAGGATGTGCAGGTTCTTGAGCTGACGGCAGGCGGTGGATCGCAGGCTTCTCCCCATGCTCGCCCGGGCGAGGCCACGGCGCGGTGGCGATGGCTCAACTGGAGTGCGGGCGCGCAACTCGCGAAATGAAGTTGCGATCAGATGTTGCGAGCAAATATTTCGACCAGAAATTTGAGCCAGAAATTTCAACCAGATGCTCCGGCTTGGCCCGGAAGCTCAGTATCGAGACTTAGCGCATATACTTCTGTTGGACATTACAGCGAGGCGCCATGCAGGCCATACGCACGCGAATGTGTTCGCGCCATAGATCTTGCCAGAAAACTTCCAAGCGAACGCCACCGCCCATGAAATCGTCGAGCTTCAAGGAGACGCGGCGATCTGTGAATGCGTGGCGCACCCAACCCTCAGCCAAAGTGTAACCGGTTTTCGCGTCAATCAAGGCCACCCAAGTTTCCGCGCGACCATTCGGCATGCGTCGAGTTTCCATCCAGATCTGAGCGTCGCCTCCGGGCATTTCATAGATGCCTTCGGCGAGTCGAATCGGAAAGGGGCAATCGCGGCAAGCCGATGCCGTCTCAGGCCAGAGTGCGAGCGCAAGGCCCACGATGACGAGTCCCACGAAAAATTTCAGCACGCGAGTCTTGAAGACTTGGACAGCCTTCGTGATCGGCAAATTTTGAGAAGTGGAGTGTGCTGTGGTTTTCATCGCGTCAGGTCCTCGGGCTTGGCTTCAATCAAAAGCACGCGGGCCTTGGGATTCAAGTAATATCCTGTTTTGCCGCGCAGTATGTATTCTAGACCGCCGTCGCTTTCCAGAGCGCGTCGAAGGCGTTTGATGTTCACATAGATTTTGTTGTCGTGCAGAGCGGCCGAATAACGTTGATCCCAGACGTGCGCGACCAACTCTTCCTTGCTGACCGTGCGGCCTCGGGCGCGAATGAGACACAGCAAAAGATCGCGCAGCACATGCTGGCCTTCAAAACGAATCTCGCCGCGTTTGGACTCTTGCAAGACGCCGGTAACCAGATCGACGCGCAAATCATAGCTCTGGGGCGAGGCCGTCGTCTGCTTGAGTAGCTCTTGGATCCGCGAGTGATTCTCTTCCGCAAGCCGCGCCACTCGCGGAAATTCTTGGGCCTTCACACCTCGGTAGGCCAACTCGGTGTAGAGCGCGGCCTCGCAGAGTGAGCCCATTTTCTCGTGAATATGCCCGAGTGCGAGGAGGGTTTGCAGATAGAGCACGAGGTTGGGCGAGGTTTTCAGTTGTTGAAACGCCGACCAAGCGGACTCGAGCGCGGCCGGGTACTGTCCCATGTTTCGCAAGATCAAGGCGTGCAGCAAAGGGACAGAGGCGGCGAGCTCGGGCACGGGCCAGAGCTGCATGAGCGTCGTGAGCTTAGCGAGCTCTTTGAGAGCATCATCGTAGCGCTCGCGTGCGTACAGCAAAGTGGCGGCTCCGTACAGCGGCCAAGCGAGACTTGCGCGATCGCCGGATTCAATCGCCGCTTGGATCGACTGCAAGAAGTAGCTCATCGCCTCATCATGTGAGTCGGGCTGATAGACGGAGCAAAGTCCAAGGACATACAGCGCGCGCGCCTTGAGTTTCAAATCCAGGCCGGGTGTCGCGGCCCGAGCTGACAATCGCTTCTCGAGGCGTTCGCGAAGTGAATGAATCACTTCAAACTCTTCGCGCTCAGCCAAAATTCGCAAAAGATAGCTTTGGCATTCGATCTCAAGATTGCTTTGACCTTGTCGGACCGCGGTTTCAGCGAGGCGATGGAAGATGTGCTGAGCGGAGATGTAGTCACCGCTTCGATAAGCGTAGATCCCCGATTGGAAGCGGGCGTTCTGCAGACCAAGTCCGACAAGTCCAATTTGCGAATCGTCTGCCGCGTCGATCGTCGCTTCGGTCGCCGCGGTTTTCGAGGTGATCGGATTCGAACCTGATTTCGACTCACGGGCCGTGCGCCGTGCTTCGACTTCCGTCAAATAGGCATCGAGTTCCAAAGGCGAATCAAAATGCGTCGGAGAAGAAGCTTGGAGGTTAGCTGAGGTCGTGAAGCGAGACGTTGGTGATGAAGAAGTCTGTGATGAAGGGAGAGAGTCGCTTGAAGGCTTTGGGCTCGAAATGGAATTCGAGATTTCAGTTCCGGAAGCCGCCATCATCACCCTCAAGATCGCAACGCCAACACGATCTAAAAATCGAGTCGCTACGCTGACAAAATCTTGATGTGAGAGCAATCAAAAACGCAGCGGGTACATCAAGATGAATATGAACCGATTATTAAAAATATCGAGTTCGCCGAAGTTCAGAGAATGGAGTCGAAGCTCTTGGAAACTGTATGAAGCGAAGGAGGCGGCCGTTCAGTTTTGATTCGCCCCCGTTGGTTTCATTCGACGTCGTCATTTTTCGGTGCACTTTCGGTGGTTCTACAGTTGCCGCTTGGGCCTCGAGCTGCCTTCAGCGGCTGGCTGTTGGCTTCTTGCTCGCCGCTTTGCGATCGACGTCTCGGCGAGATTTGGGGCTTTTGGCCATCGAGTCTTTTGTGCTCAAACTCGTGGGCCTGGATTTATCCACAGGCTTTTGCCCAGCGGATCGCGGCAAATTCTTTCCGACTCGATCGGCTTCTTCTGCGGTCGAGTTCAGCTTGATGCGGGCAGCATCGCTGAGAAGTGTCTGCGCATGGGCCATCGAAGTGGAGTTCAATTTCTCGCCGGAGATCAATCGCGCGATCTCGCGAATTCGTGCTTGCCCGTCCAGCTCCGTCACGCGCGTTCGTGCAACACTCGTCGCCGAGGCCTTTGCACCAGGGCTTGAATCCGAGAGATCTTTGGCGATGAAAAAGTGCGCTTCGCCCATGGCGGCAACTTGCGGGAGATGCGTGACGCCGATGACTTGTTGGCCGCCGGCAATGGATCGCAGTCGGCGACCAACTTTTTCAGCGGTCTCGCCACTGACCCCCGTATCGACTTCATCAAACAAATAGGTGCGTGGATATTGGCCGACGCCGACGACTTGCTTGATGGCCAAGAGAATGCGCGAAAGCTCACCGCCCGAAGCTGTCTTCGCCAAGGCGCGCGGCGGCTCCTGCGAAGAAGTTTTCGTCATGAATTCCACGGCTGAAATCCCGCTTGGCGAAGCTTCGTCCGAAGCGGAAATCTCGACGACGAACTCTAAGCCTTTCATGTTGAGCTCGGAGAGTTCCGCGTTGGTTTCGCGTGCAAAGAGTTGCGCGGCCTCGACGCGTCTTCGGTGAAGTTCCTCCGCCAGCTCGGAGCGTTGTCGCTCGAGTTGATGTTCGCGATCCGTCAGAGATTTGAGGCGTAAATCACTGCTTTCAAGTTCACCAATCTCCAGTTGCATCTGCTCCAAGGCCGCGAGGATCTCTTCGGCCGTCGAGCCAAACTTTTTTTGCAATTGACGAAGGCGTGAAAGGCGCTCCTCGGCCCGATCCAATGCTTCGGCATCAAGGTCCAAGCTCGAAGCGTAGTCGCGAAGTTCAGCGGCCACATCGAGGATTTGTGAAAGCGCGCTTTCCAGTCCCGCGACTCGATCTGGCAGGGAAGGGTCAAGTCCACGAAGTTCGTGGGCCCGTGAAATCAATCGAGTCAAACGGACAGAAACATTGTCGTCGTCGCTTTCGATGGCGGACTCGAACATTTGCACGAACTCGGTCAAGCGCGCCGCATGTTTGATCCGCTTGGAAGCGGATTCAATTTCGACCTCAGCTCCTGGTGTCAGTTCGCAAGCTAAGATTTCGTCGCGCTGAAACATCAAGAAGTCGAGGCGCTGGGCGCGCTCGCGTTCGGAGGCGAGGATTTCATCAATTTCGCGCCGAAGCTCTTGTCGCTCGCGCCATAAGGTCGCGTGCTCTTGGCGAAGTGCCGTCGTGCCAGCGTATTGATCCAGTAATTCCAAATGATAAGCTCGCGACAACAAGTGTCGGTTGTCGTGTTGGCCCGTCATTTCGATCAGCGGCACGGCCTGACCCGTGACCTCGACGAGTGGTGAGACGACTTCGCGGAGCGCGCTGAGTGTCGAGAGCGCGCCATTGATGTAAACGCGGGCCTTGCTCGAAGCACCGACAACACGCCGAACCACCATGATCGAATCGGGAGATTCAATACCCATCGACTCCAGACGTTTTCGAACATCCGGCCGAGATTGAAGATCAAAACTGCCTTCGACGACGGCCTGTTCAGCACCTGTTCGTACGGCGGTAGCGTCGGCCTTGTCGCCCATCAAGAGCGCCAGGCTTTTGAGCAAGATCGACTTTCCGGCGCCAGTTTCCCCACTCAGAATGTTGAGGCCGGGGCGAAAGCCGATTTGAATGTCTTCGATGATCGCAAAGTCGCGCACACGCAATTCTTGCAACACAGAATCCCCCTTTTGGTCCCCTTGAGCCCGACATCGTGAAGGCCTGAACCCCTCGAACCCGCGGACTAGGCCCGCTCACCGAATTTGAGTTTTTCTCTCAGCAAGGAGAAGAAATTGAAATCCGGATCTCGTAAAGCCACATGATCGACAGCATGGCGAGTGATGCAAACTTCATCGCGATCCGTCAGCTCGCCACAGCGAACTCCGTCGACTGTCAGGATGGCTTTGTGATGACTCTTTTGAACTTTGAGTCGCAGGGACTGATGGTCCGGAAAAATTAACGGACGCGAAGTCAGCGCATGCGGGCAAACTGGAGTCACGACGAATGAACGCGCTTCGGGATGTAGAATCGGCCCACCGGCGGCTAAGTTGTAAGCTGTCGAACCCGTGGGTGTGGCGATCACGAGGGCGTCGGCCTTGATACTACCGACCAGGTGATTCTCAGAGTGCAAATCGATATTGATCAAATGTGTGATGGAGCCGCGTTCGACAACCGCATCATTCAGCGCAATTTGATGTGAGAGCCGAGTTCGTCCGCGGCGCACTTCGACGGAAAGAAGTGAACGCATTTGCGGTTGGAGGCGATCTTCCAGGGCCGCCTGAAGGCGAGGGAAGAGATCCTCGACTCGCGTATCGGTGAGAAAGCCGAGTGAGCCCATGTTGACGCCAAATACGGGTATACTGCGATCCCCAATCAGGCGTACGGCACCCAAATACGTGCCGTCGCCGCCGAGAACCAGCATGAGATCCAATTGTGCGAGTTTCTTAGTGTCGAGTGAGGGCGCGTCGCGCGCAATTTTTTGCCCAGGAGCCGCAAAGACGCGATGGCCTCGATCCGTCAGCCAGCGGGCCACTTCAGCGGCCTTCTTTACGGCCAAGGGTGAGTTCGGACGATGCAAAATTCCGACGGATCGCGGTTCGTCTTTTGTCGATGAAGAGCGTGTCGATGAAGAGCGCGTCGATTTGGAGCGCGTGGACTGCTGAGATTTCGCTGAAGCGCGCATTCGTCAATTCCCCAGTTTACCGTCGGTTCTTGCCGGCCCAGTTAGACCGGCCTTGCCTGTAAAGGCCGTACGCAATTTCCAAAAGCTTCGGATCAGGTCGTGGGCGTTCATCGAGACCAGCTCGCGAAAACTCCACACCTGATCTGCCTTCACATCAACTCAGCTTGCAGATCAAATCAAGCCATCACGGCGAAGTAAAGCATCCGGGTCCGGCTCTCGGCCGCGGAATTTCTTGTACAGCTGCATCGGTGGCTCGGTGCCGCCTCGACTGAGGATGTGATCGCGGAACGCCCGCGCCACCTCTTGATCGAAGAGGCCCTTTTCTTTGAAGTACTCAAAGGCGTCAGCATCCAAAACCTCGGCCCACTTGTAGGAGTAATAGCCGGCCGAGTATCCGCCAGCAAAAATGTGCGAGAACGCCGTCGAGGTGCTGGTGCCTTCCGTCGGCGCAAATAAGGCGCTACCCGCCGTGGCCGAGCGCTCAAAGCTCACCACGTCTTGAATCGTGTTCGGATCGACGGTGTGCCATGCCAGATCCAGCATAGCAAAGTTCAATTGGCGGAGCGCGAAGTAACCGGCTTGAAACTGCGAGCTCTTGCGAATCTTCTCAATGAGCTCGTCCGGCATCACCTCGCCCGTCTCGTAGTGCTTAGCAAACAATGCCAATGACTCCTTCTCCGTGACCCAGTTCTCCATGATCTGCGAAGGCAATTCGACAAAGTCCCAATGCACATTGGTGCCGGCCAAGGTGACATACTTGCAATCGCTGAGCAGGCCATGCAGAGCGTGTCCAAATTCATGAAACAGTGTTTTCACTTCATCCAAGGTCAGCAGTGAAGGTTGGGTCGATGTGGGTTTAGTGAAGTTGCAGACGATCGCGACATGCGGCCGCAGCACTTTGTTGTCGGCGATGTGCTGAAACAAACCTTGTTCGCGAAACGACGTCATCCATGCACCGGAACGCTTGGAAGCGCGCGGGAAGAAGTCCGCATAGAACAATCCAATGTGACGGTTCGTGCCACTCTCCACCACCTCATAGGTTTTCACCTCAGGGTGATAGACGGGAAGATCGCTTCGCTCGCGGAATTCAATTCGATAAAGGCGCCGAGCATGTTCGAACACGCCCGCGATCACATTCTCGAGCTTAAAGTATGGCCGAAGCTGCTCATCATCCAGGTCGTGCAACTTCATTTTGAGCTTCTCGCTCCAGTACGCATAGTCCCAGGGCATGAAGCTCTCATCGCCGGTGACCTGCTTCTTATGCGCCTTCACCGCGGCCAGATCGCGCTCGGCAGCGGGCTTCACTTTTTGCAGAAGTCGCGTGAGAAAACTGGCAACTTGTTCCGGCGTCTCCGCCATTCGCTCTTCGAGCACAAAGTGCGCATGCGTCTTGTAACCGAGAAGTCGCGCGCGCTGATCGCGAAGCTGTACGATTCGCAGCACCAACGCGGGGTTGGTGTCGAGGGCGCGTGCATTGTAGGCGTGCCAGAGTTTTTGGCGCAGCTCGCGCTTTGCGGCATAGGCGAGAAAGGGCGCGATGCTCGGTTGATGAAGCGTGAACACCCAGCCGCTCTTGCCGCGCTCTTTGGCCGCTTCCGCCGCCGCGTCGATGGCTGACTCGGGCAGGCCCTCAAGCTCAGCGGCCTCGGTGAGATGCATTTCAAAACTGTTGGTGGCCTTCAAGACATTGTCGCTGAATTCAGGTGATAGCTTCGAAAGCTCCTGATCGAGCGAACGCAGTTGCGCCTTCTTGTCGTCGGAGAGCAAAGCGCCGTTTCGTGCAAATCGCTTGAAGACTTTCTCAGTGAGCTGGCGCTCTTCGCCTTGCAGGGCCGGAGAGTGATCGCGCGCATCCCAAACACTTTTCACGCGCTGAAAGAGAGCGGCGTCGAGCAAGAGATCACTGTTGTAAGCGGCAAGTTTCGGCGAGATCTGCTTGGCCAACTTCTGCATTTCGTCGTCGCTGAGCGCGCCGAGCAGATTGAAGAACACGCCGCTCACCTGTTCAAGCTCCTCAGTCGCGGACTCGATGGCGAGCACGGTGTTGGTGAAGCTCGGGGTCTCGGTCTGTTCCTTGATTTTCGCGAGTCGTGTCTGCGCGACCTCGATGCCGCGCTCGATGGCGGGCAAGAAGTGCGAAGTTTGGATCTGAGCGAAATCTGTCGCCTGATCGGGGTGGGGAGAGGTCTTAAAAAATGCGCCAAAATTTTGTGTCGTCATGCCCATCGTTTACCCGATGGAATGCATCAGCGCCCAGCGACTTTCGCTAGGAGTTCAGCTTCGATGCGCAAGGTCACAGGCCTTCGCCAATGAGTGTCAGAAGTAGGGCCTTCAGGACGAGGAGAAAGATCAAGGAAATCAAGGCCGCCGACACGAGCTCGGCACCGAGGCGAATCAAGGGTAAGTGCTTGATGAGTTGAGCCGTCATGTTTCCCAACGGGGCGGCAGATCCGACGGGTTGACGCCACGGATTTGCAGCGTTTGAGGCTTGCGGCGATTCGTCATTGAACGGGGAGATCTTGTCGAATGGTGGAAGCGGCTGAGCGGGCCTGATGCCCGCCTGTGTCGCGCCCGTCTGTGTGGCGACTATTGTCTTGGACGTTTCCGCGCGCGTTGGCGTAGCCGCAGATTCCAGCGAACTCGAGCGCGACTTTTGAGATCGAAATGTCGGTCGCTCAAAATCCATGCGCATCATGCTGTTTCCTTAGCGAGTGCAAATGCCGAGGCTGGCGCCGGGTCGAATCGGCGCACAGAAAGATCCCGCACCGCAAGAGTTCGAGCCCACTTGGCAGGTGACGCCGATTTGATTGTTACAAGCCAAAGCGCCGCTTTGCCCGATGCTGCCCGGCTGTCCCACATGCGAGCCCACAGGTGCGCCACCCCAAAAGCCACTTTGCGGATTGGCTGTGCCGTAGCCCGCGTAACCATGGAAGTAGAATCCACTGTGCGACCAGCCGAACCAAGCGACTTGGTGACGACGAAAACCATAATGGGGAACGCAGGTGAGTCCGGCCTGACCATCGCAAACCGCAACATAGCCCGAGGGACAGTTACAGAAGTTGGGCTGTTGCTGGGGAACGACGGTGTGGACGACGGTGCCCGTCGGGTAACCGTGGCGCGCATACCATCCCGAATAGGGAATTCCGCCATAGTAGGCAACCGGCTGAGCATAGAAGTTCGGCAGCGTTTGTCCTTGCGCGCAGGTCGACGAGGGCTGCACGTCAGGCGGCGGAGTGGTTGCGACATTCGACGGCGCAGGTGAACCACCATCTTTGTTGCCGCAGCCTGTGGCGAGTACGCCGAGCAAGAGCGCGACAGTCATGCTGAAGATCACGAAAGGTCGTGAGTGGGGACTGCGAGCGCGATCCTGAGACTTCGCCCGAGTCGACGATGTCGTCGATGATCTTGCGGCCAGGCCCACTGTTAATTCTGAAGTCGCACGGCGAATCGCCGAGAGTGTTGTTCGGAGTCGGAGAGAAACAGAACCTGAACCCTTGGTCCCAGAACTTTTGCTCAGCGACGGGCTCAATTTGTTGTTCGCATGATTCATGTGAATCTCCCTGTGCTCGTCCCAAAGTTCCAGAGGAGGCTTCGGGGGAGGAGCAATTTGACGAGGACCTTGGTTCAACAGTTTCGTAACGCCAGTTGTGAATCTGAGAGGTTACGGGAGGAAAGGCTGCGAAAATCGTGCGCGTTCTTAGAACTGATCTCGTCGGGTGTTGCGGCTTTAGCTTGCGATTGAGGGGTGTTCCTGAGGAAAATCGCAAGATAGGTGATGGCCCTGATTTGAAGGCCTTTCAGGGTGGGGGCGTGAATGGGCATTTTGGCTCCAATCCAAGTGATCTCGTCGGGTGTTGCGCCTGACGGCGGCCCACGTGCGGGCATGCCCTGCGTGCGGAAGATCGTCCAACGAAAGTGGATTTCTACGAGAAACTTGGTCGGCGGAATGGTCGGAGTTTTCGCTGCGGCCATGTGGACGACTCCCGCGATCTCGGCAATTTCGCCCAAGTCAGCAAATGATGCAGTTGTGGGCGGTGGGCGATCCGAGAGTCGAACATCCGACGCAAGCCAAGGCAAACTGAGCGAGGACATTGAGATTCGCAATGGCCAAGTTCGTACCGGCGGTCGTGCTCAGGCACTCCTGCGCTGGCAAGGTGTTCGGGCTCTGCTGGATCAGCGTGAGCTCAGCTTGGACTTTGTCGATACCCAACTTCGGCCGCTCAAAGGGAGCTTGCCGTATTACCAAGTCAGCCTCGATGCGCGAGGTCGTCGCTTGCTGTTGAGTTTTCCAGGTTTGGGCTCAGCCGTAGATGAAAGTCGATTTCGGCGAGAGGTGGCGCGATTGAAGCTCGTCGGCGTGCCGTGGAGTGCTGCCGGCGTGCGAGTTGATCCTGCGGACTCGACCCTCGTGATCTGGCTGGAGATCGGCGAAGCAGCGAACCTGGCCGAGGCCACTGTCGCACAGGGCGCGCGAAACGCCTCGGAGCCGAGACTGCGACTTCGTGAAGTCGAGTCGGGTTTGCGCATTGCCTTGATCTCTGCGGGCGCTGCGGCTCAGGCGCGAGTGTCGCAGCAAAGTTCTGCGAGTTCTCAAGCGGACAAATCCAAAGTTGATCCATCGAAAAGTGATCGATCCAGAGATGAGGAGCGGCCGTGAGACATGAACTTCGGTTGAGGCGAGCGACTGGGTGCGGGATGCTACTGTTCGTCATAGCGGTTTTGTCGGCCGTGATGTTTGTTGGCGGCGTTGAGTCGGCCGAAGCGCGGCGATTTGAAATGGCGAAGGAAGTGATCGCGCCTTATGTCGGCGGGACGTATGGCGTATCGAATCTCAGTGACTCCGCTTACGGGCGATCCTCAGGTGCTTCGACGTTTTTCACCGAAACCGTAAAGCAAAACATGAGTGGTGAGCTGGGCGTGACCTTCAATGTGCAGGCCTTTGTGTTGCGCTTGGGTGTTGAATACATTTTCGGGCAGACGATGACGGGTGTGCAGGGGAAGAGTGCGTCGGGCACGGAGCTTTTGAATTTGGACTCGAAAGTTTCCGCCATTGTCCCTATGGGTGCGATTGAAATTCCGCTGACCGTTGGCATGGAGTCGCGACTGCACATTGGTGTTGGCGGCGGATACGCCTTGGTCAGCGTCGATAATGAGTATCGTCTGACGGCGGCGGGGCAAAGTGCTTACCCCGGAGTGCCAGAGACTTATTCCGAAAAGGGAAGTGGTGGAGGCCTGGCCTACAAAGCTTATCTGGGAGGCGAATTTCTGCTGACGGATACGGTGACGTTGGGAATGGATCTGGGATATCGGCACGTCATGGCGACGAGTCTGCAAGCTTCAAAAGCGATGACGACGTTGTCAGGCAACTACACGGCGGGCGGCGATTTGTTGCTCAACAACGGCGACCCGCGATCCATCAATCTGGGTGGTTTGTTCTTTGGCACTCAGCTCAGAATTTACATTCCTTACTGAGTTCGCTGAAATCCTAATAAAGCGAGTCGATCAAATCTCGATAGCGCTCGTCGACGATTTTTCGTTTCACCTTGAGTGAAGGCGTGAGTTCGCCGCTTTCAATGCTGAAGTCGCGCGCCAGCAGCGCAAAGTTCTTGATGGACTCAAAGCTTGCGAGCTGTGCATTGGCCTCAGCGACAGCGCGCCGGAATAAATCCTTCACTTTGGGATGTTCGATCATTTCCTCAAGCAGATGCACGCTTTGTTGAGCTTGTAGGTTCTGCTCATTCGCCCAACGCCGGAGGTGATCTTCGGCCACAGTGAGAAGTGCGACGCAATACTTGCGTTGATCGCCGTGTATGTGAGCGTTGGAAATGAAGGGTGAAAGTTTTAAGAGCGATTCGAGGCGTTGCGGAGCGACGTACTTTCCGCCAGCTGTCTTGATCAAGTCCTTTTTTCGATCCGTGATCTTGAGGTGTCCTGAATCGGTGAGTTCGCCGATGTCGCCGGTCTTAAACCACTCACCGTCGAAGACTTCAGCCGTGGCCTCGGGATTTTTGTAATACTCCTTCATCACTTTCTTGCTCTTGACGAGGATTTCTCCGTCTTCGGCAATCTTGATTTTGACTTCGCCCACGGGCTTACCAACTGTGCCAAACTTGTAATCGAAGGGTGTGTTCACGCAGATCGCCGCTGTCGTTTCGGTCAAGCCGTAGCCCTCGAGGATCAACAGGCCCGCGGCGTGGAAGAACTCGGCGATTTCACGACTGAGCGGAGCGCCTCCGCACACGGCGAAGCGCAAGCGACCGCCGAGGCGATCTTGCAAGGCTTGGAAGACGAGTCGTTGAGCCGCTAAGTACTGTGCCGCCGTTTGCAGTGAAACGCTGCGCTTTTCTTGCTTGCACCGACTCACTTCGCGTCCGACAGCGAGGGCCCAGTCAAAAGTCTTTCGTCGAATGGGTGAAATGTCGGCTTGGGCTTGAATGCCAGCGTGAATCTTTTCAAAGATTCGCGGCACGCCGATCATCACCGTGGGCTTCACTTGCATGAGGTTATCTTTGATGCGTTCGATGGATTCCGCATAGGCGATGCGGTGACCAACGACAGCTTGGCCCCAAATCTCGATTCGACCCAGTACGTGTGCAAATGGAAGGAAGGTGAGCGCGACATCTTGCGAGGACACGCCGAGTAAGGGAAAGGCTTCGACCACTTCGCTGAGAATTTGTTGATGAGTGTGCACAACTCCCTTTGGGCGGCCCGTTGTCCCTGAGGTGTAAATGATCGTGGCCATTTGATCGACATTGAGCTTTTGTGCCGCCTCGACAAAAAAGTTGGGCTGGCTTTGTCGAATGGCCACGCCTCCTTGAATGAACTGCTCAAGCGACAATTGCGACCGAGCCTCGGAGTTGGTTGATTTGCCGACTTCGAGGCAAACGAGGGCCTGCAAATTCGCGCCAAGCTTTTCATCCGAGGCTGCGGAGTTTGCGCTTTGTGCTGGCAAATGAGCGCTTTGCGCCTGGATCGAGGCCTTAAACTTTGACCACGCGCCTTGGGACTCGATCACCAACACCTTGGCTTCGCTGTCTTGAAGTATGAATTGAACTTCTGTCGCCGTCGAAGACGGATAAATCGGCACGGTGACGGCGCCGAGACCGAGAGTTGCGAGATCAAACGCAGCCCACTCCAAGCGAGTTTGGGCCAAAATCGCGACGCGATCGCCAGGCTGCACGCCCAAGGCACGTAAGCCCGCGGCGAAGGACTGCACCATCTCCAAATAATCTTTCCACTGCAAATCCATCCAGCGTCCGTTGCGACATGTGCTCACGGCCACTTTGTTCTGCAATCGATCAGCGGTATCGAGAAAACGTCGGACAACTGTATCGTTCATGCCGGTGAGTTTGCCTGAGTTTGGCGAGCGACTCAACTCTTGTGGCTGGGTTGAAGGCGATACAGGTTACCGGCGGCTCATAGGTTCCAACCTGTGCAGGCCCAGCTGTTGAGGTATTGGGGTGTTGAGTTGTTGAGGCGTTGAGGTCCAGCTCGGGATCGCCGGCTCGAGTTGAAATGCGACGTGCTTTTTACATGGGGTACTCGCGCCGAATGGACGCGAAAATTGTGGCCGAAGGTGCGAAGCTGAGCTGAGTGATCTGGACCGCGGTCGGGCGATCGATTAGGGGAGTACGCGCGGCTTGTACGATTGACGGGGAATCAAGGTCACGCGGCGGTTGGCATTCTCAGCAACTTGCAGATGAACCTCGTCGCCAGACTTCGTCACAGGATCAAGCACGAGCACGACAAGTTTGGTGTCGGCCGGTACAGTGATGCGACCGTTTTGCGCTTGTACAGGCTCGCCATTGATCGTGAGTTGACCCGCACCCATGATCGCAACTTCGAGATAGCCGACACGAACGCGACTCATCGCCGCGCGAACCGACATCTGGTTTTGTTGCACGCGCACTTCTTGACTGTACTCGAGGTAGCCCGGTGCGCGCAAAGTCAGCTTCACCGTTTTGCCCTCAACGAGCTTGATCGTCGTCGGTGTGATCTCACCCACGGGTTTGTCATCGATCAGCACTTCTGCTCCAGAGGGCTCAGAGGTGATCGCGACTTTTGAAATGCGTTCGGGCGAGGTCGACGCCAGTTCAACTTTGTCGGGATCTTTGGGCCCGGGTGTGACAACGACAGGATTCGGTTTCGTTGTCCCTAAAAGCTGGGCGATGATGCTGTTGAATTGTTTGGGGTCGTTCACGTAGAACACGCCGCCACCAATCAACACACCCAGCACCAGTAAGATCACGATAAGGCCGCCGTAACCTGAGCTCGGCTGGCCATAGCTGTTGGAGGCCTTGGAGCGAGTGCCGTTGTAGGTTCCGCCATAAGTTCCGCCGTACGCCGCATTTGTTCCATAGGGACTTACGCTGCGAGTGCCGCCGAGATTCGTGCCCGCGGCTGAACGTGAGCCGGAGTAGGAATTGGCAACATTCGCCGCGGCTCCATCCATGCGGAGATTCTTGGCTTCGACCTTTTCATTCTTAGCTTCGATGATGTTCATCTTGCCGTTGGTTTGGACGTCCAAACCTTCAGTGGCAGGGGGAACATCTTTGACACTTGTGGGCTGTGTGCTGGTGATCGCCGTATTGACGGAAGTCTTCTCCGTGGCGATGGGATTGCCGCCGGTTGCGACCGAGACATACTGCGAGAAATCCGTCTTCGCATAGTCGAGCAACTTGCGACTGACTTCTTCGATTTCTTTGGAGAACAAGTTTTTGAGAAACTTCGCGAAGTCCGCTTTTGAGAAGTCGGGGTACTTCACGTTGAGGAACTTGTGCAGATCGCGATGGAAGTCATCGGCGTTTCGGTAGCGAAGATTGCGATCCTTGGCCAGCGACTTTGCGACGATCTTCTCAAGTTCAGGCGGCACTGTCGCGTTGAGTTTGCGCAGAGGCTGGATGTTGCAATCTTTGATCTTACGCAGAATCTCAATCTCGTTTTTGCCAACGAACAAGCGATCATTGGCCAGCAATTCCCACATGATGATGCCCAACGAGAAGATGTCCGTGCGCTGATCGACCTGCTGAGCGTCAGCTTGCTCGGGCGACATGTAACCAAACTTGCCTTTGAGAGTTCCAGCGCGCGTGGCCTCGACCTGTGTTTCGGCTTTTGCGATACCGAAGTCGACGACCTTAACTTCGCCCTCAAACGAAATCATCACGTTGTGGGGCGACATATCGCGATGGATAATGTTGAGCGGCTTCGCCGTCTTCGGATCGATACACCGATGGGCATAGTCGAGGCCTGCGGCGATCTCTTTGCAAATGTAGACGATGTGCTCAATCGACAAAGCGACATTGCTCGTCTTCACCTTGTTGAGGATCTGCTTGAGGTTTCGTCCATTCACCAGATCCATGACGATGTAGAATTGGACTTTCTCTTCGCCGAATTCATTGATCGTCACGATGTTGGCATGCTGCAAGTTGATCGCGATGTTCGCCTCTTCACGAAACATCTCGATGAACTCGGGCTGTTCAGAGAACTGAGGCAAAATGCGCTTCACGGCGACAAACTTGCCGACGCCGGAAGAACCGATGCTGCGCGCGAGCCAAACCTCAGCCATACCACCCATGGCGAGTTTCTCGAGCAGGACATATTTGCCAAAAACTTCGTAGTTCACAGAGCTCCTCGAAATACTGACGGCTCTCTCACAAATGTTTTTCGGCCAATCTTGCTGGGGGCTTGAATGAATTTGGCCAAGGGCGCTTGGGCCTAGACCAGGGACTAGATGTTTTCAGGACCTTGGTCGCATGCTCGCCGCGCGAGAAGCTCGCGGTGCTCTTCGGTGAGTGACCAAGACCATGTTGATGAGGCCGAATAAGAGTGGGGCGAGTTGCCTTGCGCGATGTTGGGCCGAAGTTGAGTGTGAGACATGTGCGGAGTCAGCGTGTGCGCGGCTTGTTTGGCGGCAGGTTGGAGTGTCGAGTTTGAAGCGAGTTGTTCGGAGTGCGGAGCGAGAAGTGCGGAGTGTCGATTGTCGAGCGTGGAGAGCTTAGAGCGGAGTGCGGCGAGCAGCTTGAGCGCGCAGGCTCAGTGGGACGGATTTGATTGGCACATAGAGCTTTGAGGAGTTGATCAACTTGGAGCGAAGATGAAGTGGATCGGATTGACTGGTGGGATCGCTTCGGGAAAGTCGAGTGTCGCGGCTCTGCTTCGCCGTCATGGCTTTCAAGTGGCCGAGGCCGATCGACTTGCTCACGACGTCATTCGTTCAGGTCAGCCGGCATTCATGGAGATCATTCGACGATTTGGGCCTCAGATCATAGATGGCACAGGTGAAATCGATCGAGCCGCGCTCGGAAAAATCGTCTTCAGTGATTCGTCAGCACGCATTGATCTGGAGAACATCATTCATCCGCGTGTGCGCGAACTCACTCAAAGACTCAAAGACGAGTGGCGACAACAAGGTGTGCGTGTCGCATTTTACGAAGTGCCCTTATTGTTCGAAAAAAACATGGATGCGGATTTTGATGCGATTTGGGTTGTCGACTTACCTGAAGTTGAGCAGGTGGCGCGACTGCAGGCGCGAACAGGCCTGAGCGTGGATGAAGCAAAGAAGCGAATTCTGGCGCAAGTTTCGCGTGCCGAACGAGTTCGTCGTGCGACGGAGCTGATTGATAATTCGGGTACGGTGGGGGATTTGGAGAGGCAGGTGGCGCGGTTGGTGGCTTCCCTCTAACTGCACTCGGCGGGTGTTGCTTTTATGCTAGCCAACTGCGATTTGCAGATCGGACACTGCGGACGCAGGATGTGTCGGAGTCCAATTAGACGCTCACTCGCTTCGGGGATCGCAGGCACTCGGATTAGAATGATGAAGTTGCGCCGATGAGTATAGGCACCTGTATTCTTCCTGGACTCAAATTGACTCCCAACTCTCCACGAAGTGACCATGACTTTCCCCATGGCCATTGCCATTCGGCCCCCATGGCGCCGCGAATTTGCCAATTCTGAATTTTGAGAAAAGTGACGAGTTGCTCGTTGGGTACGATTCGAATAGCGAGACCGTAGCTGAGGTATCCTCGTAACTGACCTCGTCCCGTGTTGTTTTTCTTTGAAACGTGAAGTGCACCGGTGCCGTCGCTGACTAAGTCGGCTCCAGCCTCAAGTGAAACTCCGTCCGTTGGTTGCCGCCAGTATTTCAAGCTGAGTTGGGTGTCCGGATCTTGAATCGCATCTGTTCGATATGCCGGACCTACCATGGCCGACAGACTTTGACGATAATGGTAGAAGAATTCGCGCTCAGTGGCGCGCTGGGCAAGCCGCTCATCGCTCTCTTTTGGATAGGTCCAATCCAATTCTTTGGCTCGTTGAATTTCTGCGCTCGATGCCGGTTGAGCCTCAGATTGAGTCGAGGTCGCGGCATTGACGTCGGCCGGGGTGGGCGCGGACTGGACTTCTGGCGAGTAGGCGAGAGTCATACATACTAGAATTTGGATGAGGCCCACGCCTAACTGGTCTCGGCGGGTGTTGCGCCCGTTGGGGGCGGGCTCAGGTCGGAAAGACCGAGATGGGCCCAGTGACTCTTCGGGATCCTCATAAAGATTGTTGAATAATTGGTCCTGTGTTCGACGCACGTCACAACTCCTCTTCGTATTGTATCCCTGGAGTTTCAGTCAGACTACACTTTTAGAAGATCAGTTGGCGGAGCGGAGTCTCCGGAGGTGATATGCGTAGAGTGAGTGCGTTTGTTTCGTTGTTGAGCCTTGTTGGTGTGAGTCAGATGATCTGCTCAACTTCGGCTCTTGCGGCCGTCGGTGACTTCAAAGACTTCTCGATTCACCAGCATTACATTTCAGCGCGCGCCATGGGTATGGGCGGAGCGTTTGTCGCGGCGGCCGACGATGCAACGGCTTTGTTTTACAATCCGGCAGGCCTGGCAAATCTCGGTGAGAGTCATGTCAATCTGTCGTTAGCTCAAGTCGGCGCGGACTCGAAACTCCCAAAGCTGAGCTCGGACATCAATGCGGCATCGAGCACGAACAATATCGCGGACATGGTGAGTTTGCTCGAGTCCAATTACGGCAATCACTATTCTGTCCGAGTGGGAGCGTTGCAAGCCATTTGGGCGCGGCCTCGTTGGGCGCTAGCTGTGATTCCCGTCGATTTGAACTTGGAGATGGAGATTCACCAGACTGTAGGGCCGCAGCTCGCCGTCGTGGCCCACCAGGATACGACGATCGCTTACGGACGTGGGTGGAAATTGAATGTTGCGGATGGCTCGATGAGTGTCGGTGCGACAGGCAAGGCGATTTATCGCGGCTACTACAACAAGTCGATTTCCGCGATCGAGCTGGCATTTGATTCGAATATTCTCAAGAAAGAAGATGTGGGCGAGGGCCTGACCTTTGACTTTGATTTGGGCTGGATGTGGAAACCCAACATCCCGCAGTCGGGTTTTTGGTCGTGGATCAAGCATGTGAAGCCGACAGTTGGCGCAACAGTTCGAAACGCCGTTGATTATGGCTTTAAGACGAACATGCATGTTCTGGATAAGAACTCGCGTGAGCCCGCAAAACTTCAGCGACGGCTGGATGTCGGAACGATGTTTGAGCTGCCTGACTGGTGGATTTGGCGCACGCGATTCGTGGCGGATCTTCGCGACATTGGGCACGAGAACTTCACGGTGAAGAAGGGAACTCACATGGGCGTCGAGTTCCTCTGGAAATTGGCTTCTTGGTGGCAGGGCGGCTGGCGTGCTGGCATCAATCAGGGATATTTCACAGCGGGATTCAATGGCGACTTCGCGCTGTTTAGGCTGGATCTCGTCACCTACGCGAATGAAGTGGGTACGAGCAGCAGTCCGAAGGCGAGCCGTGTGTATATGGCGAAGGCCTCGTTGGATTTTTAAACTGATCTCGGCGGGTGTTGCGAATTGGCGTCCGGCTGTTGGACGCCTCGTTCTTCAGGGATAATCCGACGGCTTGCTTGGCCTGGTCATAAACTTGGTTGCGAACTCCATCGTGACCAAATCAATCAAGTGCCCATTTTGCGAAAGAGCGAGTTCCAACACGTCGGCAGGTTCGACGGCGTTATCGCCTATCAACGACAGGTCGTCGAAATCCGCAGTACGTCGATGGGGAAAGTATTGGCGTGAGTGCGACGGCGTCCATCTGCCGCGTTTTCGATGTATGAAGTGTCACCGCACGTTTTCACGAGCCACCGACTGCATATACAGAGGAACAAAGCGCCGTGATCTCGCGAAAGTCATGGTTCGAGAGGCTTGTTCCGCGAAGTCGCTACGTCGCATCGCGAGTGACTCGCGAGCGGCGTTTAGCACTGTCCTTCGGCACTTTGATCTAGCCGCGCAATGGTGCGCTCGGGAGAATCGACTGATTCGCCACCACCGAATGAAGACGGGCGAGTTCTACTTTGATGAGATGGGCACAAGTATACAGAGCTATCTAAAGCCTACGTGGATCGGAATGCTTTTGAGCGGTGATCGTGAGATTTTAGATTTTGATCTTGCGGCAGCGCCTGCGACAGGTCGCTTGGCGGCCAAGGCTCGGCGTGCAGGTATTGTTCGACCCAATCAGCGACGAGAAATGCGGGCGGGAATTCTTCGTCGGCTTTCGGAGAGTTCAACCCTCAAGCCCGAAGTTATCATCACCGACCTCTGGAAGAGTTACGCGAATCAGATTCGCAAGATTTGTCCAGGTGTGCCACATCTCCAGTTCAAAGCCAAAAAACCAAGGAGAAATTCAAAACGAGAGTTGCGCTCGGGTGGATTTGATGAACTCTTTCCGCTTAACCACACGGCGACCAAGATGCGCCACGAGATCGCGCGACTTGGACGGCAGACTTGGTGCACCAGCAAGACGATGGAAGGCCTGCGGCGGCATCTCGAAATCTTCATGTACTATCACAATGAAGTTTACTTACCCCAGTTTCGCGCTCGTCGCGAACGCCAAAGGGCGCGCCGAGAATCACTGAAGTGATCCGCTGATTGGGTGCATAAAGTTTTGAGCTCAAATTTCCTTACGATCACATCCGATCACATCCAAACGGATTGATTGCTTTCGCTTCGTTTGCGCCGAGGAACCTTCGATCTAGGTAACTCACAGTCACATTGTCACAAAAGAAATGGGCGGCCTGGAATGGGCCGCCCGAAAGATCTTCTTTCTCCGCGGTGACGCAATTCGCGCAACACCCGCCGAGATCAGTTACAAAGCCTGCAACTGCGAAAGCAGCTGACTCCCAATCGTCTGCAAATTTCCACCCGCCGACGTGATTGCGTTCGACAAGTTCTTGCAAATTTCCGTTGTCGAGAACGAAGAGCCTTCATTGCAGTACGCGGTGTTCACTTGCACAGCGATGTTGCCGAGGTTCTCTTTGTCTTGTGCGGTGCCGGAGCCCACCAAGGTGTTGATCGCGTTGACGACGGCGTTTTGATCAAAGCTTCCCGAAGCTGGATTGAGGTTGGCCAAGTTGGCGCCTCCCGCTGTGGCGACGAAGGTCGCCAGCTTCGCCATCGTGGCGAGTCGCTGCATGGAGCGGACACCCGATGCGGTGCAGTTGGTGACGGCATTATCGCTCGTGTGAATGGTCGTAGCGGTATTGGTGAATACCAAATACGTCATGACTGTGGCCATCGGGTCGGTGCCGGACGAGGGGTTGTCTTTGAGGCGCTGAAATGCGTTTGCGAAGCGCTGGCCGGTGAAGCCTTGAGCGATGAAGTGCGATGAGCAACGAATGAGATTGGCCTTCTCAGTGTTGATCCCATCGACGAGCCCGTAGCAGCGATCGGCCTCGGAGGAGTTGAAGGCTGTGTCGAGGCAGGCTTGCGCCTCGGCGAGTTTGACGTCTTCATTCTTTTCGCAGCCGAGCAGGCCTGTGCTGGCGATGAGAATCGTTCCTAGAATTGTTAAGCTTCGTGCTTTCATTTTCACCTCGCAGATTTTATTTTCGTTAGGGAACGTTCGAACTTCAAGTGTTCGCACTTTGCGTCTCATCTTGAGGTCGAGTTTGTGACGCTGCCGTTGGCGGAAAATGACAGAGGTTGGCGAGGGCTGGGGAGAATCTCGTGAATTTCGTCGAGTCGAGCGAGTTTGAGCGCGGACTCGGGCCGAAAGACGCGACGATCGTCGAGACTTTGTGCGCGGGGGCTCAGGTCGCGGAGGGCTTGTGCCGAAATGAGACAGGTGGGAGGGGTGTCATGGACGACGCTTCGAAGACAGTTTTCGCACAGGGATGGCACGCGATGCGTGGGGTGATGAGTGCAGCGACGAAGTCGGCGCTGATCGCGATCATTGTGGCGAGCATCGGTTCTGCGAGTCCCTCGGTGGCGCAGACGGCGCAACCTGAGAATATGTTCAATGGCGAAATCGACGAGTTTTATACCGGCATTCGGCAGATGTCGATGGGCGGCGCTTATGTGAATGTCGTGAATGACGAGACGGCGCTGTTGACGAATCCTGCGGGGCTGGGCCGATTGCGAGATTTGACGTTCACTGTGTTTGATCCGGAACTGCATGGGGCTTTTAAGAATACGGAATCGGTCACGCTCGACAATTACTCGGGTGCCTTGGACATTCAGCAGTTGCTGGAAATTCTCAATCGCACCAAGGGCAATCACTGGCATTTCAAGGGACAGGTTTTTCCATCTTTCATCGCGCCGAACTTCGGCATTGGTTTATTGGCGAAGTATCAATACAACGCGCGAGTTGATCCGACAGGGACAACTTATCGTTTGGATTATGTCAGCGATTGGGCGGCGGCGATGGGCGCGACGCTCAGATTTTGGGATGGAATCATTAAGTTTGGTTTTGCGGGGCGACTCGTGAATCGCACGGAGATTCACAAGGACTTACCGGCGAACTCGACCGGACTTGAAATTCGCTCACAAGCTAAAGAGGGAATCGGTGCGGCCGGAGACGTGGGTTTGTTGATCACCGCACCTTGGAAATACCTGCCTTCAATCGGTGCCGTTGTGCGCGACGTGGGTGACACGAGCTACACGCTTCGCGAGGGGATGTTCTACGGCACAAGTGAGCGGCCTGACAAAACCGATCAGCGCGTGGATGTCGGCTTGTCGTTTCAGCCCATCCTTGGGAATCGCGTGCGCATGTTGATCGCACTCGAGTATCGGGGCGTTACCTCGCCGATCGTCCCGGAATATGAAGATGCGATCAAGCGTTCGCATGCGGGAATGGAGCTCAACGTCGCCGACTTCTTCTTTTTGCGCGCGGGCGCCAATCAAGGATATTGGACAGGTGGCGTGGAGTTCGCGACGGAAAAGTTTCAATTGCAAGCTGGTTCGTATGGGGAAGAGATCGGCACGCCGACGGGGCGTCGCGAAGATCGTCGATGGATGGGGAAGTTCTCACTTCGATTTTAATGGCGCGCACGGAGCGGGAGAGCGAGTGCCTCGCCTCGCGTTCGGTCCAGTCGAGGTCAAACGTTTGACTCAATATCCGACCTGCGCTCGCGCTATTCTAAGTGCATGAGTTCGGATGTGAAATTACCGAGCGGTTTGGGTTCAAGGCTCATGGCGATTCTCATGCTGATCGCGATGGCGACGGCGTCGTGTGGGCAGAATGCATTTTTGGAGTCGGCCAAGCGCGACTCGGATGCGGCGCTTTTGTTTGAGGCCCAAAAGTTGATGAACAAAAGTCAGTGGACCGAAGCCATCGAGAAGCTGCAATTGATGTCGGTGACGGGGCGTGCGAAGCGCGACTCCAAAGCGGCTTTGGCCTCGGCCTATGCGGGACGTTGTGGTTTGAACTTGATCGCGTTTGCGGATGCCGTCGCCAACGCGTCGGGAAATTTGTTTCCCGTGTTTCTGAGTGTCATGCGCAGTTCGGACTCGCAGGATATTTCAGATTGCATCTCGGCCGAGACCACATTGCTGTCGATCAACGAAGACGCCGCCGCGAGGACGGCCAACGAAAACATGCTGATGGCTTTTGTGGGCTGGGCAAAAATCGGTGCGATTCTCGCGGTTGAGGCGGACACCAATGACGATGGATCGGCGGACGGAGGTTGGGATGCGTGCACACTTTCCGCAAGCCTCAAAGGTGAGATCGGTACGGGCCTGACCATTTCAGTGGCCTCACTGGCGCAAACCGGCACTTCGGTGGGCGGCAGCTTGTCGAGTTCGATCAACTCGATCTGCACGACACTCGGGCCTCCCTATGACTTCTGCTCGATCACGGACTCGAGTGCTTTCACGACAGATCAATTGCGAGCCATCGGTGCTCTGACGAAATCGACGGATCAACCCGGTGTCGGAACCTGCGCCGGAGATGTGAGCACTTGCATATGTCCATAAATTTTCTCCGCGCAAAAGTGGGAGCGAAAATGCGGGCTTGCAGCGCGAGCCCTCGTCCTGCTTCTGTGGGGCGTGGTCGCTTCGGTTTGTGGGTGCTGCTGATTAGCTGTGCGCTCAGCATGGGGCGGACGCAAGCGGCTGAGTTGATGGAGTCGTACACCAGCGTGCGTGCGCTCGGCATGGGCAATGCCTTCACGGCGGTGGCTGAAGAAGGTGATGCGCTGTTTTACAATCCCGGATCACTTTGTCAGGTTTCGGGATTTCATTGGACGATGATGGATCCTTACGCGGGCGTGAATGGTCCGCAGGCGCTGGATGTTGTGAACTCGATGACACAAAGTGGATCGAGCTTCGTCGACAAGTTCAACAATCTCTACGGTAAAAGTATTTGGGTCGGAGCAGGTGCGAAGACTTCCTTTGTTTTGCCATGCATGGGCATCGCCGCCTACGGGCAGGGAAATGCCAGTATGTCTTTTGCGAATCCGGCCTATCCGCAAATCATGCTGGCCTACAATGTCGACTACGGTGTGGCACTCGGTGGCGGAGTGCCGTTGATTCCGGGCTTTGTGTCTTTGGGATTGACGGCGCGTCGTGTGAATCGAACCGGTACGAATCTTCCCATAGGTGCGGTGACTTTAGCGCAGTTGGATACGGATGCGATCGCGGCGCAGTTGAAACGCCGAGGCACAGGCTACGCCTTGGATGTCGGTTTGTCGGCGACGATTCCAAGTCCGGTGAAGCCGACACTGGCCTTCACGGTTCGAAACGCCGGCCTCACGACGTTCAATCACGAAGAGGGTCCGGGTGCTCCGCCCGCAGCCGAGCCCGACATGGCGATCGGTGCCTCGCTCTCGATTGATTCGTTGATTATGACGATCACGCCGTCGATTGATTATCGCTATATAGATCGCACCGACATTCAAAACGGCAAGAAGCTGCATTTGGGATTAGAGTTCGACTTGCCGTTGCTCACTTTGCGAACGGGCTACTATCAGGGTTACTACACGGCGGGTGTGGGATTGGACATGGGAGTCTTAGCGCTCGATGCCGCAACTTATGGCGTGGAGTTGGGCGAGTATCCTGGGCAACTCGAAGATCGACGCTATGTGGCTCAGATGACGATTCAAATTGGCTTAGACGGGAGCTTCTTTTCTCTGTCGGGTGCCTCGGGCACAGCGGGCGGCGCGCGTCGGCGTCTGAAGCAGCGCCGCTAAGTGAAATTCACGGCATCGAAGTTCTCGACCTCCTGAGATGAGGAATCTAAGCTGAGCCTCGCATGAATAGCGCGAGCTCACAGCCCGGACTTTATATTCGACGACTTCGCTCCAGCGCGGATCGAGCGCATCGTCTCGCGCAATTCAACGGGCGCGATGAAACTTGGTTAGTCTCTGACCTTCGCTCCAAATTGGAAATTCAACGAAAGCTTTTGGAACGAAATGATTTTGCTCGGAGCGAGAGTGTTTTGCGAGCTCGCGAGTTTTGGATCATGCTGCTGAGGCGCCAGCGACCCAAGCTGCAAGTCGTGTCCAAAGAACTTTTGTTATCAACGATCGCGGAGCTATTGCTCGAAATTGCCGAGGAAGAAACTTCGCCGTCCCAAGCTTCGCCAGCCAGCACCTCGAAGCTGGGCGGCGAGTTTGATGTTACGACTCTGCAAACTCCGGGGGCGGCGCGCACGGTGTACAGCTACATTCAGCAGTTGCTGCCGGTGCTGACCTTGGATCACGAGTTTGGATTGCGGGCTTGGCTCAGTGGTGAGTCGGATGAGGACTCAGCCCATGATCGAATTCGGCAAAGTGCGCGTTCTCGTTGGGGTCAGTGGTTTGAATTGGCAGAGCGGGTGTGGAAGAGGCTCTTGCAGCTGCGCTTGGTCGCACCGGAGTGGGCCGCAGCGGTGCTTTCGGCAGATCGTTTTGAAACGCTGAGAGTGTTGGATGAGGAAGCGAGCGAAGAGATCTGGCCGAGGCTGAGCTTGCAGGAAGTTTGGCGAAAGCCGTTGATCGTCGATCTTGGATTTGCGATGTCGCAGATTGAGGGCGATCTGCTGTTGGGTTGGGCGCAAACCACACGCGTGGAGATTCTCATTCCACTTGTCGATGAAGTTGCGACCTCTGGGCCTGGGCTCAAAGAGAAGTTTGCTTCGACGACAGCGATCCAGCAAGGTTCGAGGTTCATGGTGCCGCAAGAGCTTCAGGCTTGGGCGGGGCTGTTTGAAAAAGCGAATGCGAACGGCATTGTGCCGCAGATTTTAGACTTTGATGAAGCGGGCCATGGCGATGAGACGATCAGCTCTGAGACCTGGAATGGAAGTTTTCGTCGTTTTCCCTCGGCTTCGGCGGAGGTGAAAGCGGCTGTCGCCAAGTTGAGATGTTGGCTCGATGACGGCGTCATGCCGTCGCGGATTGCCATCGTGCCGACAGACGTTGAGGAGTATTGGCCGTGTTTGCGTGAGCATTTGGCTCATGAGGGTGTGCCGGTGGCTAAGGCATGGATGGCGCCCGCGCACTCGCGGCCCGATGTCGCGCGATGGTTGGCGCGGCTTCGAACTTGGGCCGCTGCTCCGGATCGTTATGATCTGCAAGTGGACTTCTTTGCTCAGTCGACGGCGTCGCCAAAGACCAACACTTCGAGCGAAGCTCATTTTCCGATTCAGTACGCGCGTTTTCAGGAGCTCTACCGGCGCGTGTACGGAGTCGATGATCTGGGCCTTGATCAGGCGGTTCAGTCCCACTATGCGCGACTGGCTCAGCATGATGGCCCGGCTCAGTCGCGTTGGACTCGGGATGAATTTCTCTACCGAGCTTTGCATCGTGTTCCGGAGGGTGCGGACTTACTCGTGGCCTCGCGCTTGGCGAAGTCGCTGCTTGAAGAATGTCCTCCACAGCTTGAGCTAGCGCCCGCGTCTTGGACTTCGTATTTGGCAAATATGGCGGCGCTGGTGGAGTTGCCGATCGAGCCCGCGCAGCAAGGTGGCGTGCAAGTTCTTTCAATGTCAGCGCTGGAAGGTGCGGGCTGCTCGCATGTCATCGTCTTAGGTTTGCACGACGCTTCACTTCGCCAACCTGCGGGCACAGCTTTGCTTGAATCAGATGTTCGCGGCATCGAAGCGGCGATGGGCTGGGTCTTAGATGCGGAAGATCGGCGTCGAGCGGAGCGCGAGGCCCAATGGGTGCTCACGCAAAACTATTCGGCAGTTGAGATTTACTTTGCGGAAACCAACTTTGACGGTGCGGCGCTCACGCCCTCATGGCTTTGGCTGGTCGGCGCACAAAACTTTAGGCGCGCTGGCGGACGCGGCGGTGAGCTTGAACTTCCCGAGGCAACGAGATTTGACGAGATCCAAGAGGCGCGAAGAGCGATCGCGTTGGGCTCGACGAATCTAGCAGATGTTGAAGACCAAGATGATCGCGTGGCGGGGGCCGGGGCTGGGCTTGGGGTAGAGTCTGCTGCGATCGCGGACTTGCGAATTCGTCGCTTGCGTGAAGCGCGCGATGAGAACTTTGCGCATGAGGCCTTTGCGGCGGGACAGATTGAGGGGCTGACGGCCTCCCGGCTCAGTGCTCTGTCGACTTGTGCGCGTCGCTTTGCCTTTGATCATATTTTTGGTCCTGATGATCGAGGCGAGTTGGATTTCGATCCGGATCCGCGTCGTCGAGGCAACTTGTTACATAAGACTTTTGAGTTGGCGGGGCTACGTGGCTTTCCCGAACTCAAGCGCGAAGAAGTTGAAGCGCTTCTCGATGAGGCGCGAGATGAACTGGAAGGTCGAAGTCGACAGGCGCCAGCGAAGTTTGGTGCTTTCCAAATTGTGCGCGATGAAGCGCATTGGCCGGGGCTGCGCTCTCGGCTCGCGCGCTCGGTGCTACGCATGTTGCACAATGAACGCGAGCGTCAGGCCCAGGAGCCTCGGCTCAAGCCGCTTGGCTTTGAAACTCAATTTCGCGGACTCATCCAAGATGTGCCATTTAATGGATTCATTGATCGCATCGATGCCGATGTTGGCGCGATCAGCGAGAGTGAAGCTTCTGCTGGCGAGGAGATTCAGCTTCGTGCCGTGGTGATTGACTACAAATCTTCGACACCGGCTGCGAGTTTTAAGAACTGGGTGCGCGACAAACATTGGCAGCTTCTTGTGTATGTGTTGGCGCTTGAGGGTGGTTTGATCGAGCTTGAGAACTTGCAAGTGCGCGAGGCCGACGCCGCGACGTCGGATGTGAAAACGCGGCGACCGCCGCCTGGCACGAAATTTCGCGCCGTCGGCGCTTACTATCACGATGGAAAGAGCATGAAGCGCAGTGGTGGACTGCGACTTGAGGATGAGGCGAGCGATTTGTTTGATTTCACGCAGAACTCACGCACTAAGCAAAGGCGCGAAGAGTTGGATCAAGCTCTGGGTGAATTGCGGGCCGAGATTTTGCGAGTGGCGGAGATTTTACGCGACGGCAAATTTTTTCCGTTACGTGAAGCGGATCCGGCTTGTGATCACTGTGGATGGAGGACGGCATGTCGAGCCCCGCACCTGAAGGCGTAAAGCTTCGGCGGCGCGAGCTGTTTCAGCTGCCGTCGTCATCACAAGACCCGCAAGTTGCCGCACGCGAAGCCAGCCGTCGCGCTGATCCTCGACATCAATCGCCAGAGCGAAATGCACTTTGGCGCGCTGGTGCGGGCGCTGGAAAGACGTTTAACCTTGTTCGTCGAGTGTTGAGGATGACTGACGAGTTTCGACGCCGCGAAGGGCGTGAGCCTCGATTGGTGATCACCACTTTCACGCGAAAGGCCACGCAAGAATTGCGGGAGCGTTTGGTAACGGCGGCATTGCAAGAGGCACCTGACCTTCTGGCGTTTGTGACCTCGCGCTCGCAGTTGCAGCTTTCGACTTTGCACGGCGTGATGGAGCAGTTTTTGCGGCGACACGGATTGCCGCTTGGCCTAGATCCCGCGTTCCGCTTGGGCACGGCGGAGGAGATCGAAGTCCTCGCCCGCCAAGCGCTTCGCGCGTTGATGTCTCGGCCCGAAGAACAGGAAGCGGCGAACTTGTGGCTTGAAAAGCGGGGCTTTCGACCGACTTTGAAACTTCTTAGGCGAGTGGCTCAAATCGAGCTTGAGAATCCCCAAATCGGTCCGGCATCTCCAGCGCAGCTTCTGCAACTTCTTCAGCAAACTGAAAGTGGTCAATTGCATCGGCTTCGCGAATGGGTGGAGTTTCTCAATCGCTCGCACGCGGATTGGAAGCCAACAGCAGATCGAATTCAGTCAGCTTGTGAGCTTTGGTCGCAAATCCATCAGCTTGGAGAATTGGCGAAGTCGCAGAGCGCTCGAAGTGAATTGACGCTCGCGATTCGCGAGATTGCGACCTCCAAACCACGCAACCAAGGGGCGCGCAAAATTGAACTTCCGGATGCTTGGGACTTTGCTGATTTCAAGGCATTGGCCGATGAGCTGGAGGCCACGGAGACCGAGATTCAAACTTGGGACTTGGGTTATCAAGATCAGCTCCAGCTCCAGAAATTGGCGCGAGGCTTTCAGCAGGAGTTCTTTAGGCTCAAGCGAAAGCGCGGTTGGCTTGAAGTCGAAGACTTGGAGCTGCTGGCGTTGCAATTGGCGCGCGAAGCTCCCGAGGCGGCGCGCGACTTTTCTGAAACTTGGGACTTCTGGCTCATTGACGAGTACCAGGACACTTCGCCGCGACAGGTGAAGTTGATTGAGGCTCTCGCGGGGGCTCGCCCGATCTTCGTGGTGGGAGATCCCCAGCAAAGTATTTATGCTTTTCGAGGTGCTCGACCGCATGTGTTTCACGATCGCGAAACGAGGGCGCGCCAAGAGTCTCACGAATATGAGCTGCTCGATCAGAACCGGCGATCGCATCCGGAGCTTTTGAGCTTTATCAATCAGGCTGTCGCCGGTCTCAATCAAGGCAGTGCACTGGGCTTTCAACCCATGCGTCCACTCGAGGATCTGCACGGCGCTAACGATTTGGGTTTGAAAACACTAGGTCGCGCTGTGCTGCTGAGAGGCGGTTGGGACGAAACTGAGTCGTCCACTTCTAAGTCAGAAAAGAAGAAGGGCCCGAACGCGGCCGAAGCTTTGGAGCTTGAGGCCAGAGAGCTTGCGAAGGCTGTTCAGCTTCGATTGAGCGATGGCGCCAAACCTCAGGATTGCGCGGTGTTGGGGCGAACTAATGCCGAGCTCTCGGCCGTTGCGCGCGAGCTTCGGCGCTTGGGTATTCCGCATCAGCTCTACACGTCGGGAGCCTTCGCTGAGCGTGAAGAGATTCAAGATCTCTGCGCGCTGCTCACTTTTCTCGAGAATCCTCACGATGACGCCAATTTCATACATCTGGCGCGCACACCTTGGCTGCCTGTCGCCGAATCCGTATTGGCTCAAGCAGGTCGGAGAAGGTCATCGCTCTGGATGGAGCTGCAACACAAACCTGAATTGGAGATGTGGACGCGACTGCAAGAGATCGCCATGAATTCAGGTTGGACGGCGGCCTTTCATCATGCTTTGGCGAGCACGCGATTTTGGGAGTGGTGTCGCGAATTGGATCCGACAGGTCGGCGCGAGGCCAATGCCTTCAAGTTCATGGCGCAACTTTCGCGCGCCGAACGACAGCCGGGATTTTTGCCGAGCCGATTCGTCGAAGAAGTCTTGGGCTCAGACGGGGCCGAATCTGAAAATGCAGATCGCGATGCGGCCGGTAGTGTGGAGCCCAATCGCGTCGCCTTGATGACGGTACACTCATCCAAAGGCCTGGAGTTCGAACATGTCTTCATGGGTTTCTTGGCTAAGGCGGGCAAGTCGGAGCGGGTGAATAACGAGTTTTGTTTCCATGAAGAAGCTGAAGCTTGGTGGGCGGGGCTTCCTGACGCCGAGGAAAATCTCAGCACCGGCGTATTGGGGCGACACTGGCGGGACGTGTTCAACTCGTGGCTACGCGATGAGAATCGTCGGGTTCTTTATGTGGCTCTCACGCGCGCCAAATCGAGTTTGTTTTTGTCGGCTCGAGGCGAGTGGCATGCGGATGCACTCATTCGCTTGCTAGGCGCGGAAACTTGGTCGCAAGTGGATGCGAGCAAAAGTCCGATCCGCGTCTGTGATGAACTTCCTGAAGTGAGCGCTTGGCGTGTAGCACCCGTTACGGCCCCGGTCGTTCGCCCGCTTTGGACGCCAGGGCCGGCTGCGGCATCTGCGTCGGGCGAGGCCGCAGGACCCCAAGTCTTTCGCAGCATTTCAGTCACCAAACTTGTTGAGAGCATCACGTCGGCTAAGTCCGGAGAAGCAACATCAGCGGTGCGATCGAAGCGTATCGAGGCGAGGTCCGAAAATGCCGTCGCCGAGATCACTCGGCAAGCGGGTGTGGCGGCACTTGGGACGCGCGTTCACGCGGTGCTTGAGATGCTGCATCGTTGGTCTCGTGCGAATCTACAAGCCGATCCTCAGGCGTGGCGTGAAGTGATGCGTGCCGAAATGCAGAGATGGTTTCCAAACGATGAGACGCGTGTGTTGGATGCCTTGAACTGGCTTTTGGATCAGCAAGACTTTCCTTTTCAGGAGATTTTGCAGTTTGGAGAAGTGGAGTGGGGCTTCGCACTTCGTGAAGGCGAGAATGTCATCGAGGGTCAAATCGACTTGTGGGCGTCTCAATCACTGAAGCAGGGACAATCGCGCCCTGAGGTTTGGATTGCGGATTACAAGACCGGAAGCCTCGCGGGAAAAATCAAAGCCATTGTGCAGCTTAAGATCTATGCGTGCGCGGTGGGCGCAAGTCTTGGGCTCGATGATGATCAAGAGGTGAAACTTGTGCCGGTATTCTTGTTTGAGCAGGAGGCAAAACCAATCACTTGTCGCCTGGGTAATTTGCGTGCTGAGTTGCGCCAGCGGTTGGCGCACAGTTAGGCACATTGGGCGCGAATCAAGGCAGAGGCTGAAAGTTCACAGTTTGCGTGCCGAGGGGACCGGTGATGGTCAACTGCACCACTTGCGATTCAATGGCCATCGTCGACACCGGAAACGTCAGAATGTAGGGCGAGTTCCAACGCGTGTGATAGGGAAACAGCGACTGCAGCTCGACGACAAGTCGTCGATCCTTTTTGACTTTGGCTTCATAGCGTCGACCGCCGACATCCAAAAGCGCGCGCCAAATTGACTTCGTATCAGCGAGATTGTCGTTGCGTCGCTCGGGCGTGAAGAAGCTCAAGAAGATCACGGTTTCGGCGCTGGCTTCTTGCGTGCTGCGTTCGCGTTCCGTGGCCAGCTTGCTGGAGTCCCATTGATAGCTCTCGCCCTGACGCTGAATCAGCGCCTCGCGGACTCGAGAGTTGAGCAGTGTCGCGCGAAAGTCGAAGGTGTTGTACAAGCCGGCGTAGTCCAAATTGCCGGCACTTCCAGACTCAATCACGTCTTGGTGACTTGTCGGGACCTTGAGGCCCGAAGGTCCCTCTGAGCCTGTGCCAATCAGCGGGTCGTTTGAACTTCGAGGTGAGCTGGTGCAGCTCGCTGTCAGCAGCAAAGCGATGAACACGAGCCTCTTAAGTGCGCGAGCATGTTTTGTCATTGAGTGGGCTGGGTCACGAAGGGACGGGAATGTCGTCATGTGTTCGATCCCTTTCCATTATCCGTCTTGGCGCGACTGTTTTCCGGCGCCACGCTTTGAGCCGGCCGTTCGCCATGAAGTTGGGCTTGCAGGAACTGATGGAGATCGGCGAAGGCCGACTCGCGCTCGAAGTCGTTGTAAATCTCGTGATAGGACTTCTCGTAGATGCGCAATTCCTTTTGGCTCGAACCGAGTCGCGCGTACAGCGCCTCGGAATCAGGTCGACTCACGATTCTCTCGTCGCCCGCCAGCTGCATGAGAATGGGCAGTTGAATTCTTCCGGCACCGACACGCACGGCCTCCATCGCATCGAGCATGCCGAAGTACATTGCGGGTGAAATTTTATCGTGGCGAAGAGGATCGCTAGGGTACTTGCGCCAAAGCGAGTCGTCATGCGTGAGATGCTCATACTTGATGTCATTCGGAAGCGTGACTTGCGGAAGCCACTTGAGCAGGGCCTTAGCGGCCAGTTCCTTGAGCGCAGGAACGGGCATGGAAATTCCCATCGCGGGCGAACTGAGCACGCAAGCTTGAGCCGGAGTTGAGGGGCCCCATTCGACCAACAATCGCAGTGTGATCAATGCGCCCATCGAGTGACCCATCATCACTAAGGGCTTTTTGGAATTTCGCAGTGGACCATGCTGAGGACTTTGCAGATAGGCGACAAACTTTTCGAGATCGCGGGAGAATCGATGAAAGTCATCAATGTAGCCGCGTCGACCTTCACTGCGCCCGTGGCCTCGCAAATCCATGGCGTAAATGTCGTAGCCCATCGGCACGAGTGCTTCGGCGGTTCGAGCGTAGGCATCCGAATGTTCGGCAATGCCATGAGTTAGGACTAAAGTCGTATGCGCGCGTTTGCTGGTCCAGCTCTGGAAAAAGAGTTCGCCACCGGCGCGTGGAATTTCTCCGCGCGGCAAGTCGCCTTCAAAGTGCCCTTCGGCGCGTTGGATCTCGCGTGAGTTTGTCGAGGCGTTGGCTTGAGTCGAGTCGGCCGGAGGGATCATCGGTTCATTGTCGGTTGCGTGCGCAATCGAGGTCAAGAGCGGTTGGACGTCGCCGAGAATCTGCGTAGACTGTTGTCATGAACTCACTTGTTCCGCCCCCCAATTCAGTCGCGAGTGGGTCGAGGTCGCGTCGAGCCCTCATTGCGGGGCTGTTCGCCTTGATCTTGAGTGTCGGCACCGAGACGGCTCGCGCGCAGTCAGGAGCCGAAGATGCCGGCTCCGAACTTTCGCTGCATGTGGGTTATCTTCTGCCGAATCAAATCCCGGGAGTGACTGAGATCATGCCGGTCTTCGGCGCTCGCTACGCGACACCGTTCATCGGGACAATGGGCGAGTTCGCTTTCGGAAACACTCACGCCGAAGGCGTGGACTTCACCACTTTCTCCGCGGGAGCTCGCATTGATCTGCCGGAGATTGATCAGTTTGTCGGCTTTGTGACCGCAGGCTTGGATCTGCATTGGTACATTCCCAATGGCGCGACCAAGCGTCAGACCGATACCGGATTTCACCTGGGCACCGGCCTAATGATGCGCGCCGTGGAAAGTTTGTGGTTGAGAAGCGACATCAAATTGATGGCCCAGCCCGGAACTGCCTTGTACATCGGCTTTGGCGTCATGTTTCGCCCAGAGTCCTCCGCGGCCCAATGATCCAAATGAAAAAGCCGCGCGAGCTTTTTTTCGCGCGGCTCAATGTTGAGCGGAATTTTTAGTGTTGGATCCGCAGCTGCAAACGGGCCAAGCCTCAGAACTGACAATCCATTTCTACGCGATGCAAACTCAGATTTGCCGAGGGAATGTCGAGAGTCACAAACGCCGTCGCGCGATTTCCTTGCTCAGGAATCACCATGTAAGCCAAGCCGTCGCTTCCGACTGCCGCAATTTGACCATTGGTGAATGAGGGAGTGCCGTCGGCCTCTTTCAAGACGACAACGCGTGATGATTTCACGCTTTTGAACTCGGCCACTTGCGCACCGTTCGAGCTCACGGTGAGAAAAGTCGGATCAGCGTCAAAGAAATCGATACCCACCAAGATGTCGATCTTTGTGCCGTTGATGGTCTTCGAACATCCGATGTCGCCGGGTGTTGCGTGAGCGATGGATGGGGTCTGCAAGGCCAGCAAAGCGGCAGTGGCTGCAAACATAAAACTTAGGGCTTTCATAGGAACTCCTCGTCTGTGTCGTGCGCTGAGGGTCTTCACTTGGGCCTGACCGCATTTGCTGGCGGCGGGAGAGGCGCAATCGTGGGGGCCAAAGAAGTTCAGATCGCATTGGGTTTGGTATCGAGTGATATCATAGTTGATTTCGAAATGCTTCAGGCGCAACGCACTTGGAAGTTGCTTCACGATGGAGTCGGTAAATTTGCGTCGGTGATGGCGCGGTAATGAGGTTGCGAGGTTGCGAGGTTGCGAAGTTGCGAGGGTGCGAGGGTGCGAGGTTGGCGTTCGGTCAAGTTCAGCGAGGCGTGATCGCGCATTGTTCGGGCCCGGTGTGTCTTGATGTTTGCGAAGCGGATTGCAAGGCTTCTTGAGCGGAAGAAGGGCGGCGACATGACAGCAAGTGAAGAGTGGATCGATCTAGGTGAAGCCAAAGAGTTGGCGCGTGATCTCGAGGCCAATGGCCTCGTGAAAGAGATTGTGCTCAAGGACAAACGAATCGCACTATCTTATCGCGACGGTGCTTTTGGCGCGATCGGCGCACTTTGCAATCACATGGGCGGACCGCTCGCTGAGGGGCGAATGGTCGGTGAGGCTCTCGAGTGTCCCTGGCACTATTGGCAGTTTGATCGCCGCACGGGCGAAGCCGTGAATGCGGCTCATGAGCCTTTGGCCTCGGCCGGAGGGCGCTTGCCAAGCTATCCGTTGAAGCGAGAAGGCGATCGGTTGTGGATTCAAATCGCAGGTGAAACTCCGCGCGTTCGCCCCAACTACAATCCCGGTCACCCGGTCGGCCGCGATCCTGAACGAGCCCCCGGGCGACTTCGTGTGTTGGCGCTTTCCACCACCGTCATTGATCCCGCACACCCTCGCTACTCGACGTCTGAAGCCTTGTTGACCTCAGCTCTTTCGCGAGCCGAGCGTGAACTCGATGTGGAAACCCGATTCTTGCGCTTGGCCGACCTAAAGTTCCGCCATTGCGAAGGCTTTTACTCAAAGTCGGAGCGCGCTTGCACCTGGCCATGTTCAATCACCAAGATGGATCCGCAAGATGAAATGGCCGTGGTGTACGAGGCCCTCGTGCATTGGGCGGATGTGGTGATCATCGGCACGCCCATTCGTTGGGGATCAGCAAGCTCGCTCTACTACAAGATGGCGGAGCGATTGAACGCCGTTCAAAATCAGATCACACTTCGCAATCGCGTGTTGATTCAGAAAAAGGTCGCGGCGCTGGTGATTACGGGCGGCCAAGATAATATCCAGGCTGTCGCAGGACAGATGCTGAGCTTTTTTGGCGAGCTGGGCTTCACGTTTCCGCCATTCCCGTTCGTCGCCCACTCGCTGGGTTGGTCCGCTGAGAAGATGGCGGCGAACATGGAGTATGTTCGCAGCAGCGAAGACTTGCATCAGCACGCCTATGAGTTGGTCGAGCGCGCGGTGGCGCACGCGCGAGTCGCGGTGGGTTGAGTTGTTGGCGTGCGCCGGTGAGGGGTGTGGTGTGCGGCGTTGTGGGCCGGTGCGGGTTGATGGACGCGGTCGTGGGCTGGGGTCGTGGGCTGCGGTCGTGGGCTGCGGTCGTGGGCTGCGGTCGTGGGCTGGGGTCGTGGGCTGCGGTCGTGGGCTGGGGTCGTGGGCT
>ERZ761609.672-NODE-672-length-37575-cov-33.789552_pt1 | contig 37575 bp, 35 predicted proteins | sample MGYA00511163_ERZ761609 | MGnify/ENA primary metagenome ERZ761609 (study PRJEB28899, sample SAMN02445070) | bioreactor sludge metagenome | biome: EBPR sludge | place: Australia: Brisbane, Thorneside Wastewater Treatment Plant | collected 2011-12-16 ...
CGTCCGCTACGAGTTCGAGGCCCCGAAGTTCGACGTCGATGAATGCCGTCAGCGTGGCGTCGCCATGGTTCTGCCACCAGCGGGAGAGGTCGGCCACCGCACCGGCGTGCGGCAGGGGCGCATGCCATTGGGCCGGCACCTCCGACGCCACCTGCGCCGGCGGCATGGTGATGACGCACCCGGCAAGTGCCGCACTGGCCAGCGTCAAGGTGGCCCCGCGCCAGAGCGGTGGCCACACCCCGCCGTTGCGGGGGGCCGGGGGCTGCTCAGCCGACCGGGCTTTGGGTTGAGAGATGAGTGTCATGTCGGGCAATCAGGTGTCGCTGGTTGGAGCAGGTGTGCGGCGCTGCCGCTCGTGGGCCACCAGCGCCAGTGCGTAATCGGTCAGACGATCGGTGGTCTGGTCAATGGCCTGCGGCGTGTCGGCCAGCGCCGGGCGCAAGGTGCGTGTGATGTCGGCCCCCACAATCATGTAAACCCCCAGTGACGTGATGGCAAATGCCAGCCGGTGCACATCGTCATCTGCCTGATCCAGCAGCAGGTGACGGCAGAGCACGTCCACCAGCGTCTGGTGCATCGGTGCGATCTGAGTCTCGATATGGGCCTGCCACAGGCCGGTGGGTTCCAGCATTTCGCGGTAATGCAATTGCATGACCTGCTGTGCCAGTTCGCCTTGTTTCAAAGGATCGGTGAACGCCCGCAGGAACCAGGCCAACGCATCGCGCAACGGCAGGGCCTGCACAGACATTACGTCGTTGTGCTGGGTGCCGCAATCCAGCGGGTCGTTGTAGGCAGCGCGGTACAGCCCGGCCTTGTCGCCAAAGTAGTAGCTGATGGCCGCTAGGTTCACGCCGGCAGCCGCCGCAATTTCGCGGGTCGAGGCTTTGGCAAACCCTTTGGCGGCAAAAAGGGCCAGTGCCGCACGCAGCAGGCGGTTGCGGGCTTCGATGCCGTCGCTGCGCAACGGCGTGCCGGCGGCGGTGCACATCGCTGACGGCACGGCTTCGGCATCGGTGCCGTTCAGGGTGAGGGGTTGGGGAGACATTGGCGCATTGTAGCGAGTTAAATCAAACGTTTGACTTAACTAACCATTCAGTCAGCAAGGTTTTTGCAGACCCTGCCAGGGCCAAAGGCCCGATGGGCAGGCCTGAACGGTTCTGCTGTACACCCGGCGTCCCAGGTGTTCAGTGCATGACGCAAGCCAGGGCACCCACGTACATCGGGGGCAGCGCGTGAGACCCGCGCCACCCGAACGGTCATCAGGCGGCCAACACGCCCTGCAGTTCACGGTGCAGGTCAATGGCTGCCTGTTGCAGGTGCCGGACCAGGGCATCCCGTTGGGGGTGCACCGTGCGCCCCAATGGCCAACTCAGCGTCACCTGGAAAGCGATGTCGGCCGTCACGGGCCGCAGGACCAGCCCGCCAGCTGACCCCGTGCGGCGCAGGGTCAGTGCGGTCAGCGGGTTGACCAGTGCCACGCCTGCGCCGGCGCCCACCAGCGCACACACCGCCGCTGCGCTCCCCACCTCGACCTGAAGCTGCCGCCGGACACCGGCCTGCTCGAACATCTGGTCGATGCGGATGCGGTAAGGGTCTCCCGCAGCGAGGGAAACAAAACGCTCGTCCGCCAGATCAGCCGGTTGTATGCACCGGGAGCCCGCCAGCCGGTGCCCCAGTGGCAACACACACACCTCGCAGGCATTGAACAGCACCTCCCCCTGGCAACCCTGCGGTGCCACCAGCTCGCCCAGGCCCAGATCGAACCGCTGGGCACCCAGCGCCGCTTCAAGTACGGGCGACTCCAGGGGCTCGACGGTGAGCGAGGCATCGGCTTGCCCCTGCACCCATGGCGACACCGCCTGGGGCAACAGGGACTGGGCCAATGCCGGCAGGCAGGCCAGTTGCAGCCGACCATGGGGGTCGTGCGCCAAGGCCCGGGCGCGCTCGGCCACACGATCCAGTCCCGTGTAGCTGGCCTGCACGGTTTCCATCAGCGCCAGCGCGCGGTGGGTGGGGTGCAGGCGGCCGCGCGTACGTTCGAACAGCGCATAACCCAGAACCTGCTCCAGACGGGCAAGCTCGCGGCTCAATGTGGGCTGCGAGGTGTGCAACCACTGCGCCGCACGTGTGACCTGGCCGCAGTGCATGACCGCACGAAAAATTTCAACCTGGCGATGGTTCAACGGCATACCATATCCAATCTGAATGAAAACAACACGATAAAGTATTTTCCAATATGGCCTGCAACGTGCATCATGCGCGACATGACCGACCTTTCCCGCACCCCTTTCACCCCCGTTCAACTCCAGATGCTGGCCCGCCAGCACGGCACCCCGCTGTGGGTGTACGACGCGGCCACGGTGCTGCGCCGCATCCAGGACCTCCAGGCCTTCGATACCGTGCGCTTTGCACAGAAAGCCAACTCCAACATCCACCTGCTGCGCCTGATGCGCCAGCAGGGCGTGGCGGTGGACGCGGTGTCACCCGGCGAAATCCAGCGCGCACTCGCTGCGGGCTACACCGCCGCGCAGGATGCCAGGGGCGGCGCGCACGGCATCGTCTTCACTGCCGATGTGCTGACCAGCGACACGCTGGCGCTGGTGTTGGGCCATGGCATACCGGTCAACACCGGCAGTGTGGACATGATCCACCAGCTGGGCCGCGCAGCGCCCGGCAGCCAGCACCCGGTTTGGCTGCGCATCAACCCCGGCTTCGGCCACGGTCACAGCAACAAAACCAACACCGGTGGCGAGCATTCCAAGCACGGCATCTGGCACACCGAGGTGCCAGTGGCCCTGGCAGCCATCCGCGAGCACGGGCTGCAGCTATACGGGCTGCACATGCACATCGGCTCGGGCGTGGACTATGGCCACCTGGAGCAGGTGTGCCTGTCCATGGTGGACCTGATCAAGGCCACCGGGGCTGACGTGCAAGCCATTTCCGCCGGGGGCGGGCTGTCCATCCCGTACCGGCCTGGCGGCGACCGCATCGATACCGCACACTACTTCGGCCTGTGGGACGCCGCCCGACAGGCCGTGGCCGCGCACCTGGGGCACGCGGTGCACCTGGAGATCGAGCCGGGCCGCTACCTGGTGGCCGAAGCAGGTGTGCTGCTGGCCGAGGTGCGTGCCACCAAATGGCAGGGCAGCCAGCATTTCACCCTGGTCGATGCCGGCTTTTCAGACCTGATGCGCCCCGCCATGTACGGCGCTCACCACGAAATGAGCATCGTCCCCGCCCAAGGCGACGACCACGCCCGCCCGACGCGCCCGACCGTGGTGGCCGGCCCGTTGTGCGAAAGCGGCGACGTGTTCACGCAGGCAGAAGGCGGGGTTGTGCTGACCCGAGACCTGCCTGCCGCACAGGTGGGCGACCTGCTGGTCATCCACGATGCCGGTGCCTACGGCGCGAGCATGAGCAGCAACTACAACAGCCGCCCACTGGCGGCCGAGGTGCTGGTAGACGCTGACGGCACATCCCGCGTGATCCGCCGCCGCCAGTCACTGGATGAGTTGCTTGCTCTCGAAGTATGAGTAAATTCCTCCATTTTTCAGTAGCTTAAAATTTCCATCCATCAAGCGTTGAAACCCTTTTTCATTCACATAACATGAGCCTCAAAGCCCAAATCACCGAAGACATGAAGGCCGCCATGCGCGCCAAAGACATGGACAAGCTCGGCACCATCCGCCTGCTGACCGCTGCCATGAAGCAAAAAGAAGTCGACGAGCGCGTGGAGCTGGACGATGCCATGGTCGTCGCGATCGTGGACAAGCTCATCAAGCAGCGCAAGGACAGCATCGAAGCCTTCCAGAAAGCCGCCCGACAGGACCTGGCCGACAAGGAAGCGGCCGAGATGGCCGTGTTGCAGGCCTACCTGCCCGCCAGGCTGTCGACCGAAGAAATTCAGTCGGCGGTGGCTGCTTTGGTGCAGACGCTGGCTGCAGAGCTGGGCCGCGCGCCCACCGGTGCCGACATGGGCAAACTGATGGGTGCGGCCAAGGCGCAGCTGGCAGGCAAGGCCGACATGGGCCAGGTGTCTGCCGCCATCAAGGCCGCGCTGGCCGGCTGACCGCGACCGGCAAGCTGACCTGCCCGTTCAGTGGCCGGGCAGCACGGGCGGCCGGGGCGTCAGGGTCCGTCGCCGGCCCACAGAATCTGGGCCTTGCCCGCGCGTTTGGCGCTGTACATCGCGTTGTCTGCCTTGCTCAGCAGTTCGTCCACATCCTGGCTGTGTGCCGGGTAGCCCGATGCACCGATGCTGGCCGAAATCCTGACCGGCACACCGCCCAGGTCAATGGGCAACTGCAGCTCTGCCAAGGCGCGTTCCATCAGGGGTTGGGCATCCTGGCTGGCTTTCAGCTCGGTCAGGATCAGCACAAACTCGTCACCCCCCAGGCGAGCCACCGTGTCGTGCGCACGCAAGCAGGTTTGCAACCGGTTGGCCACCGTTTTGAGCAGTTCGTCACCCGCAGCATGCCCCAGCAAGTCGTTGACCTGCTTGAACCCATCGAGGTCAATGAAACCCACCGTCACGTGTTCGTGCAAACGGTGGGCGCGGGCCACAGCTTGCTGTAACCTGTCCTTGAGCAACAGGCGGTTGGGCAGCCCGGTCAATGCGTCATGGTGGGCAATACGTTCCAGCCGACGCTGGTGGCGGATCAGGTGAGTGATGTTGGAAAACACCGCCACATAGTTGCGCACCACGCCCTCCTCTTCCATCACCACCGATAGCGTCAGCCACTCGTATTCGACCGCCCCGCTGGCCAGACGGTTGGCAACCTGACCGCTCCAGTGCGCATACTCTTGGTTGAGTGTGGGCAACACCCGCGCCACCGGTTCGTCGGCAAGCCCGGTTTTCACCTCATGCAGCAAACGACCGATGACGGCATCCGCCGTCAGGCCGGTGGACTCGTAAAACGAAGGATTGGCCTCGATGATGCGGCAACTGCTGTCGGTGATGCAGATGGCATCCAGCGTGTTTTCCACCACATTGGCAGCCAGGCGCAGCTTCTCCTGGGCGCGTTGGCGCTCGGCCATCTCGCGGGCCAGTTGCAGCGTGCGTTTGGACAGGGCGTCGTACATGTCCAGAATGGTCTTGATGAGCACCGACATGGCACCGGTCATCTGTGCATCGACCATCCGTTTGGCTTCCGCCAGCGAGTAACCGTCGCGCAACGCGAGGACGGCTTTGGCCATGCGCATGTCTTCGTCCAGGATGTGGAACGCGAGCCAGTGCGTCAGGAAGGAGAGGATGTTTTCCAGCACCTGTTCCAGCGGCAAGGCCGCCTGCGCCTGCTTGAGGCGCATCACCTCATCCATGAACGAAGCGTGCACACGGGCATGACTGGCAAACGAAGCATCGCCCCCCAGCCAGGGCTGCCAAACGGCCTCTTCCGACACGAAGTGAAACTGGGCGTACTCGGCCAATTCCTGAAACACGGCTTCCAGCTTCGGTGCCGCTGACTGGAACGCCAGGTGGCTGGCCAGCACGTTGAGCAGATGCACCAGTTTTTTGTGCTGCTCATCGACCTCGGGAATCCCCGTCTCGAAGTTGGCATTCCAGGGAAACACATCGAGAACAATCAGATCGGACATGTGAAGAGTGGCCTGTTAATGGGTGCGTGCCGCAGCGGTCACGGTCAACCCGCAACTGTACTGCGTTGCGCCGGAGGCAGACACGGATTCGGTGGCAACCTTCAGCCCCCAAGCCCCGGATTCAGCGCCCCAGAATCAGCGCCCCGCCCGTCACCGTGAGCACAGCCCCCACCCAGGCCCCCAGCGGCGGGCGGCGGCCATAGGCCAGCCACAACAGGGGCAGCAGCAGCACGGGCGTGACAGACGACAACACCGCCACCAGCGACGCGCTGCCCCCCTGCAACGCCATCAGGATGAACGTCATGCCCAGGCCCATGGCCAAGGCGGCATTCCACGCGGTGTTCAGCATCACCCGAACCGTGGGGGGGTTCTGCGGGCGCGCCACGGCGGCCCCGCTGGCCCACAGCAAGCCATGCGCACCCAGCGCCGCCACCATGCGCAGGGCCGATGCGGCCACCGGGTCCACCGTGCCACTGGCCATCAGCGGCTTGAGCATCAGCGTGGCCACCGCCTGGCACAGGGCCGACGCCAGCCCCAGCACCACACCCACTGCCAACGTGCCACGCACCTGCTCCCAGGGGTGCGCCTCATCCGCCCGCTTGCCAAACAGGATGGCCAGCATCACCCCACCCACGAGGATGAGCGCCCCAGCCAGGGTGACGCCCGTCAGGGTTTCACTCAGCCAGGCCCACGCCAGCACCGCCGTGAACACCGAATGGGTGGCAAACAGGATGCCGCTGCGCCGAGGGCCCAGCCGGTTCATGCATCCGAACAGGGCACTGTCGCCCAGAAAAATACCGATCAGGCCCGACGCCGCCAGCAGCCCCAGGGCCGCCGCATCCAGTGTGCCCCACCCACCGCGCCAGGTGGTGACCGCACCCAGCAACAGGCTGGCAAACAGCATGCGCCAACGCGTGAAGGCAATGGCGCCCAGATGGGCAGACGCGGGTGCCGAGCTGAAACTGGCCAGCGCCCAGCAGGCAGCCGCACCAACGGCCAGCCACTCGTAGGGCAGGTGAAACGGCACAGGCTCGGCGCGGGGTCAGGCAACGTTCAGTTGCCCGCCACCTTCATGCGGTTGATGAGGATCGAGCCCACCGTCTTGGCACCGTAGTTGTAGGCATCGGCCCCCACGGCTTCGATGCCCTTGAGCATGTCTTTCAGGTTGCTGGCAATGGTGATTTCTTCGACGGGGAAGGCGATCACGCCGTTTTCCACCCAGTAGCCCGATGCCCCGCGCGAGTAGTCACCCGTCACGCCGTTCACGCCCTGCCCCATCAGCTCGGTCACGAACAGGCCGGTGCCCAGCTTGCGCAGCATGGCGGGCAAGTCGTCACCCGGCTGGGTCTGGCGGCTGGTGAGGGTGAGGTTGTGCGAGCCACCGGCATTGCCGGTGGTCTTCATGCCCAGTTTGCGTGCCGAGTAGGTGCTGAGGAAATAGCCCTGCACTTTGCCGGCGCTCACCACCTTACGCCTGGCGGTGCGCACGCCTTCGTCATCAAACGGTGCACTGCCTTTGCCGTTGATGATGTGCGGGTCTTCCAGCACGTCGATGTGGCGTGGGAACACCTGCTTGCCCAGGCAATCGAGCAAAAACGTGGTTTTGCGGTACATGGCCCCACCGCTGATGGCTTGCACAAAGCCACCCAGCAAACCGGCTGCCAGCGGCGACTCGAACAGCACCGGGCATTCGGTGGTCGCAATCTTGCGGCCGTTCAGGCGTGCCAGCGCGCGCTCGGCCGCATAGCGGCCCACCGCCTGCGGGCTGGCCAGATCCACCGCGTTGCGGTGGCTGGTGTACCAGTGGTCGCGTTGCATCTTCGCACCCTTGCCGGCAATGGGTGCCACCGACAGGCTGTGCCGCGAGCTGGCATACCCGCCACTGAAGATGCCGGGTTTGCCCCGCTCGCCACCCCGCATGTGGGCCGAGAAAAAATGCGACTGCTGGGCCGACACGCCCGCGCCTTCGCTGTTGGTGATGCGCTTGCTGGTGGCAAACGCCGCTGCCTCGCATTCCAACGCCAGCGCCAGCGCCTCTTCGGACGTCACGGCCCACGGGTGGAACAGATCGAGGTCGGCCCATTCGTTGGCCACGTCTTCGGGATCGGGCAAGCCGGCAAACGGGTCTTCTGCCGTGAAGCGGGCAATGTCATAGGCCGCCTGCACGGTTTGTTCGATGGCTGCACGCGAAAAGTCCGACGTGGATGCATTGCCACGCCGCTGGCCCAGGCACACCGTGACTCCCAGTGACTTGTCGCGGTTGCGCTCGACGTTTTCCAGTTCTCCCTTGCGGACCGACACGCTCAGGCCACTGCCTTCTGAGGCATCGGCACCGGCGTCGGTGGCGCCCAGTTTTTTGGCATGTGCCAGCGCGGCATCGACCAGTTCCTCGAACTGACCCCGGCTGTACTGGAAACCACTGGACGGTTCAGCGGCCGCAGCAGCGTCAACGGAAGGCGTGGAAGAGGAAGAGCGGGGGGCACGGGATGCCCGGCGGGATGATGATGGCGTATTCATGTCGGCGACAATCATACTTTCCAGTACCGAAACCACCCGATCCATGTCCAGAAAACCCAAGCGCGGCTACTACGTCAAAGGTCATTTCGTCGCCGAGGGCAGCGAACTCGACCTTGAGCTAAAGGCCGAACTCAAGGGCACCCACGAGCTCAGCAAAACCGACCTCAAGCGCGAGAGCGACAAGCTGCAGGCACTGGGTGAAGACCTGCTGACGCTGCGCGCCGACCTGCTCGACGGACTGGCCTTGCCCGACAAGCTGATGGAGGCCATTGCTGATGCCAAACGCATCACCAACTTCGAGGGCCGGCGGCGGCAGATGCAGTTCATCGGCAAGCTGATGCGCCTGCTGGATGCCGACACCATCCAGGCTGCCCAGGTGGCGCTGGACACGCAGCACAAGGGCAGTGCCGAAGAAAAGCTGGCCCTGCACCTGGCCGAACAATGGCGCGACCGGCTGCTGGCCGACGACCAGGCCCTGACCGAGTGGCTGGCGGTGGAGCGCGAGGCCGGCACCGAGTCCGACCCGCAACACCTGCGCGCCCTCATCCGCCAGGCTCGCAAAGACATTGCCGCCAAACAGCCACCCGAGAGTGCCGGTGCCGCCGTGCGGCATGGCAAGGCCTACCGCGACATCTTCCGCATCGTGAAGCAAACACTGAATGCCGAGCAGGCGGACGCGGGCACCGAAACGGACCCCGCTTCAGACGAAAACGATGACTAACACCACCCAAGCAAACATGAGCACCGCCCACGACCCCATCACCATTGGCATTGTCAGCATCAGCGACCGCGCCAGCACAGGCGTCTACGAAGACAAGGGCCTGCCTGCCCTGAAGGACTGGCTGACCCGCGCGCTGAAGAACCCCATCACCTTCGAGCCGCGACTGATCCCCGACGACCAGGCCACCATCAGCGCCACGCTGATCGAACTGGTGGACACTGCCCGCTGCAGCCTGGTGCTGACCACGGGCGGCACCGGCCCCGCACTGCGCGACGTGACGCCAGAGGCCACACTGGCCGTGGCCCACAAGGAAATGCCCGGGTTTGGCGAGCAGATGCGCCAGATCAGCCTGGCGTTCGTGCCCACGGCCATCCTGTCGCGGCAGGTGGCGGTGATCCGGCACCAGAGCCTCATCATCAACCTGCCGGGGCAACCCAAAAGCATTGCAGAAACCCTGGAGGGCCTGCGCTCAGCCGATGGCAACCAGAAGGTGCACGGCATTTTTGCAGCAGTGCCCTACTGCGTGGACCTGATCGGCGGCCCGTACATGGAGACACATGACGAGGTGTGCAAGGCCTTCAGGCCCAAGAACGCCATCCGGGCGGGCTCGGCAGCCTGAACGCCCGCACCACCGCGCATCACCCGCTTCCCACACAGGCAAGCAACCAAGCCGACCGCCTGCGGGGCGCGAGTTGCATCGGGGCTGCATCCGGACTGTTCCCGGGCTGTTCCCGCGCTGTGTCTGCCCAATAAGGAGCCCACCCCGGCTACTTGCCCACCAGATCGTTCAGCCGGTCGGCCTCGAAATGCTCGACACGCTGGGCGTCGCTGGGCAGGCAGTCAGCAGGGGCGCACGGGCGCTTGTCGGTCAGCTTTTCGATGGCCTGCCACAGCAAGGCAATCTGGTGCTCGTGGCCGGACGCCCCGCTGATCAGGCCCTTCAGCGCCTGACTCACCGGATCGTCTTCCTGCGTGACACCATAGGCCACGAACTGCGGCGCAGCCTCGGTCACGTCGGCACTGGCACCAGCCTTGGACGGGATGATGCGCGCCGGTATGCCCACCGCCGTGGCACCAGGCGGCACGGGCTTGATGACCACAGCATTGCTGCCAATCTTCGCGCCGTCGCCCACGGTGAACCCACCCAGCACCTTGGCACCCGCACTCACCACCACGTCACGCCCCAGCGTGGGGTGGCGCTTGGCACCTTTGTACAGGCTGGTGCCCCCCAGCGTCACGCCCTGGTAGATGGTGCAGCCGTCACCGATTTCCGCCGTCTCACCCACCACCGTGCCCATGGCATGGTCGAAAAATACCCGGTTACCGATCTGCGCACCCGGGTGGATTTCGATCCCGGTCAGGAAGCGCGACACATGCGAAATGAAGCGGCCCAGCCAGCGCAGCCCATGCGTCCAGCACCAGTGCGCCGGGCGGTGCAGGATGATGGCGTGCAGACCGGGGTAACAGGTCAGCACCTCGAACCAGCTGCGGGCCGCCGGGTCGCGCTCGAGGATGCATTGGATGTCGGTTCGCAAACGTTTGAACATGATTCGAGGGTATCAGACCGCTGGCAGGCACCCGGCAGGCGGCGGCGGTGTCCCCGTGCCATGCGGGGTTGGCCCTTCACCCACTTGATCCGCTTCCGACGCAACGGGCCGCACACCGGTTGACGCCACAGTGCCCGCCGCCTGCTTCTGCATGGCTTTGGCAATGCCACGCAGGATGTGGATGTCTTCCTCGGTCAGATCGGCACGGTTGAACAACTGGTTCAGGCGGGGCATGAGTTTTTTGGGCGCTGCCGGGTCGAGAAAGCCCACCTCCACCAGCGCCTCTTCCCAGTGCGTCAGCATGCCCTGCACCGCCCGGGCGCTGGCCAGCCGGACCGCAGGCGCACCAGAGGGCGGCAAATCGAAACCACCCAGTGCCTGCCGCCACTCGTAGGCGATCAGCTGCACCGCAGAGGCCAGGTTGAGCGAGCCGAAGTCCGGCCGGGTCGGGATGCTGAGGCACACATGGCTGCGGTACACATCCTCGTTGCGCATGCCAAACCGCTCGCTGCCGAACAGAAATGCAACGCCAAGGGGGACAGTCACGCTTGAATTTGAATCCAAAGAGGCATCCAACGTTTTTCCAGAATGGCTCAAATGCTCTCCATTACGGAGCAGCTGTTCAAAATGTGCACGCGGGCTGCGCGTCGGTGGGCCGAAATCGCGTGGGGTCATGGCCGTGGCGCAGAGGTGGCTGATGCCGTCCAGTGCCTCGTCCAGCGTGTCCACCACGCGGGCACGGGCCAGCACATCGGTGGCCCCACTGGCGCGCTGGATGGTTTCCTCGCGCCGCAACACATTGGGCCAGCGCGGGGCCACCAGCACCAGGTCATCAAAGCCCATGGTTTTCATGGCGCGGGCCGCGCCGCCGACATTGCCCGCATGGCTGGTCTGGATGAGGATGAATCGTGTGTGCATGAAATCGAAGCAGCCAGACACAAACCGTGCGCTGCCGTTAAAATACGTGCCCCGATTGTCGCCGCCCCATCAGGGCCCAGCAGACAAACCCGCTGCCCGTCACCGCGATCCTGCGGCCCCACCTGCTCTTCACACAAGTCATGTCGTCCCAACTGCACCCCATGCTCAACGTGGCCATCAAGGCCGCCCGCACCGCTGGCAACATCATCAACCGCGCCGCGCTCGATGTCGAGTCGGTCCGCGTGTCGGCCAAACAGACCAACGATTTCGTCACCGAGGTGGACCAGGCTGCCGAGGCAGCCATCATCGAGACACTGCTGGGTGCTTACCCTGACCATGGCATCCTGGGTGAGGAAACCGGCGAACGGGCCGGCCGCTTCGGCGGTGCAGACCATGTCTGGATCATCGACCCGCTGGACGGCACGACCAACTTCATCCACGGTTTCCCTGTGTACTGCGTGAGCATCGCGCTAGCCGTGAAGGGCAAGCTCGAGCAGGCCGTGGTGTACGACCCCACCCGCAACGACCTGTTCTGCGCCACCAAGGGTCGGGGAGCCTACCTGAACGAGCGGCGCATCCGCGTGGCCAAGCGCACCCACCTGCGCGACACCCTGCTGAGCACAGGCTTCCCGTTCCGCCCGGGCGACGAAATGAAACCCTACCTGGCCATGCTGGGCGACGTGATGCAACGCTGTGCCGGCGTGCGCCGCCCCGGTGCAGCCGCACTCGACATGGCCTATGTGGCAGCAGGATTTTCCGACGGCTTCTTCGAAAAAGGCCTGTCTCCATGGGACATGGCGGCTGGCGCATTGCTGATCACAGAAGCCGGCGGCCTGGTCGGCAACTTCACCGGTGAAGCCGACTTCCTGCACCAGGGCGAGTGCCTGGCAGCCAACCCGAAGATTTACAGCCAGCTGGTGGGCGTGCTCGGCCGCTACAGCAAATTTGCCAGTGCGGGCGACAAGGCCACCGTGCGCCAGAACCTGCAGCCAGCAACCCCAGCGGCCGACTCGGCAGCCGACGAAGGCAACGCACCGGCAGCCGACACGGCTTCTGACGCACCGTTCTGACCGGCTGGGGCGGTGTCCCATCACGGCCAGCCCCTTGCCCCGCAAGCCCGCCCCGTTCAGCCGTCGAACAAACCAGGCTGTGCGAGATGCCCTGGCAGGGCGACCGATGCCGCACGCGGCTGCGGTGCCGGGGACGAAGGAGCGGCCTCCCCGTTCAGGCTGAACCATAACGTGGCCCCCTGCCCCGGCCGAGCTTCCGCCCACACCCGACCGCCGTGCCGCTCGACCACGCGGGCCACCACAGCCAGGCCCACACCCGTGCCATCAAAGTCGGACGGCGCATGCATGCGCTGAAACAAACCGAACAGCTTGTCGGCACGCGCCATGTCGAAGCCCACCCCGTTGTCACGCACAAACCACGCCTGCAAAGCCGACGACCAGCCCACACTGATGCAGGGCTGATCGGCCTTTGAAGAGTACTTCAACGCGTTGTCGATCAGGTTGAACATCAGCAGCCGCAGCAAGGACGCATCGCCCTGGGTCGTCGGCATGGGTGCAATGTCCACCTGCGTCCGGGGATAGGCCGCCACCAGCGAGCGCACCGCATCCTGCGCCAGCGCGGCCAGATCAACGGTCACCGGCACAATCTCGGCACGCACCACCTTGAACAGCTCCAGCAGGTCGGTGATCATCACCCCCATGCGCCTCGACGCCTCGGTGATGCGCCCGAACAGCTCGCGTCCGTCCGGACTCAGCCGGTCCGCCTCGTCAGCCGCGATCAGCGCCGCAAAGCCGTTGACGGCCCGCAAGGGGCCGCGCAAATCGTGGGCAATCGAGTACGAGAGCGCTTCCACATCCTGCATGGCGCGTTCCAGCTCGCGCGTGCGCAAAGCCACGCGCTGTTCCAGCGACTCGTTCAGTTGCCGCACCTCTTCACCCCGCTGGCGTGCGGTGTCCACCGCCTCGACGAACGAAGTCACATCGGTGAAGGTACGCACGAACCCGCCCCCCGGCAAAGGATCGGACTTGACATCCAGGTAATGCCCCATGCGTGTGCGCCGCAGGTAACGCCTGGGCACCGATTCATCGACCGCCGCAGCACCTGACAGCACATATTCGCGCGCTTCGCCATGCACCAGCGACAGGCCGGGCCCGAAGTCGCCACGCTGCATCTGCCTGCGCGTCAGGTCGGTCATGGTCGGCATGGTGGACAGGTAGCTGTCGGAGAATTCCAGAATGTGGCAGAGCTGCTCGTTGTACAGGCGCACCCGCCCATCCGGGCCCACCACCATCAGGCCCTGGCTCATGGCGTGCAACGTGGTTTCGAGTGCCTGAGTGCGCTCTTTCAGCAACTCGGTGGTCACGCGAAGGGCATCTTCGGCGTGCTTGCTGTCGGTGATGTCGATGGTGGTGCCCGCCATCATCAGCGGCCGCCCGTCAGGATGCCGGGTCTGTACACGCCCCCGCTCCATCAGCCACACCCAATGACCCGCCTTGTGGCGGAAGCGGAACTGGCACTCGAAATGATCCACCACACCCTCCAGGTGCTGCTGGCTGGCATGATTCAGCCGCGCCTCGTCAGCCGGGTGCAGCAGCACGGCGTAAAGCGGCGTCACCTGCCTGGGGAGCTCGTCCACCGTGTAACCCACCAGCGATGCATACCGTTCATTCAGCACCACCTCGTCGGTGTCCAGGTACCACTCCCACGTGCCGGCACGGGTGGCGTCGATGATGGCCGACAGCCGCTCCTTGGCTGCAACGAGTGCCTGCTGGCTGTTCGCAGCGGCGGTCACGTCGGCATAGGTGCGCATGATTTCCCCGCCGGGCAGGTTCCAGCGCTGGACCTCCAGCACGCGCCCGTCGCGCGTGCGCCGCCGGTAGGTGGCCGGCAGCACCGACGGCTCATCAGGATTGGCCATGAATGCCCTGACCGCCGGGTCGTCAATCCACTCGAAATCAGGTCCGAAATCGTTGCGCCTGATCTGGAAATCGAACACCGCCCGATGGCTGGGCCGACTGGCCAGCAAGTCCTCGGGCAAGTCAAGCAAGGCCAACACCCGCTGGTTGTAAACCGTGCAGATGCCCCTGGCATCGGTCATCAGCAGCCCCTGTTCGATGCTGTTGAGCGTGGTCTGCAGCACATGCGCGGTCTCGCGCCGCTGTGCGTCCAACCGGCGGGCAGCAACCATCTGCCCCAGGGTATCGAGCAAGGGGCGCAGATGGTCGAGCAACTGCGGCGCATAGCCCCCCGGCCGATTGGCCAGCCCCACCAGGGCCAACAACTGACCGGGCGGCCCCACGGGAATGCCCATGAAGGCATGCAGAGGCGGGTGGCCCCGGGGCACCCCGCCCGCCCGCGGGTCGGCCGCGGGCGAGTTGCTCAACACCGGCTCACCTGTGACCAGCGCCGCCCCGAAAAGGGTGTTCAGGTTGCGAAAAGCCATGCCAGGGCCGTTGACATCGGCATACGCGACCCGCGAGTCCTCGTCCCATGCCAGATTGGTGATGGCATGCACCTGCAGCCAGGGCGCATCGGGCGCGTCGTAGAACACCTCGCCCACAAAGCCAAACGCACTGTGGGTCAGCGCCAGCAGGTCAGCCAGCAGAAAGTTGAACGCCGTCCGGTTGTCAGTCGTCTGGATGAAGCTGGCCTGCGCCCGGCTGATAGCACTCAAGACCCCGTGCTGGCGGTGCAAGGTGCGTGTGGTCTCGCGCATACGGATGACGCTGCCAAGTTGGGCGACCATGACTGCACCAAAACCTTCGTGCGAGGCTTCCACCACATAGTCGGCAAACCCCATGTCCAGTGCCTGCGCAGCCACAGCCTCGCAACCCGGGTCGATGCTCACAACCCGCAAGGCGTCACCGAGGGGCAGTTCAGTCGTCAGCGCATCGCCATCGGGCAATTGATGGTGCAGCAACACCACATCCACCCGCTCGCGCGCCAGCGCCAGCCGCGCCTGGTTGAGCGTGCTGACGTGCACCAGTTTCCACGGCTTGCTGTCGCGTGCAATGGCTGCGCGGATGCAGTCTGCCGCCGCAGTCAACCCACCGACCTTGAGAATGACAACCATCTAGCGTCCCCCTGACACGGGAACGAGATAATAGGCCACCGGCCCCAGCCCTGCGGGTGACCGCCGCCTGATCCCTCGTGTTCGCTCCTGATCCTGCCTTGACCGTCAGCCCCGCCTGCCCTCGATGAGCCACCTCCCCGACAGCCCTGCCCAACCGGCCCAACGCCCCGCCGACAGCACGCCACCCACCGCTGCCAGCCTGGCCGCCCAGGGGCATACGCCCATGATGGCCCAGTACCTCGCCATCAAGGCGCAATTCCCGGCCACGCTGGTGTTCTACCGCATGGGCGACTTTTACGAGCTGTTCTGGGCCGATGCCGAGAAGGCCGCCCGGTTGCTCGACATCACCCTCACCACGCGTGGCCAGTCTGCCGGGCAACCGGTGGTGATGGCGGGTGTGCCGTTTCATTCGGTGGAGACTTACCTGGGCCGCCTGCTGAAGCTGGGCGAATCGGTGGCCATTTGTGAACAGGTGGGCGAGGTCACCGGCAAAGGCCCGGTGGAGCGCAAGGTGATGCGCGTGGTCACCCCTGGCACGGTCACCGACAGCGAACTGCTGGGCGACAAGGCCGAAAACGTGCTGCTGGCCATCCACCCCGGCCCCCGCATGGCGGTGGGCCTGGCCTGGATGAGCCTGACACAGGGCCTGATTCAACTGGCCGAATGTTCCACCGACGACCTGTCCGCCTGGGTGGCACGCATCAGCCCCACCGAGTTGCTGTATGGCGCAGACGTGACGCCCGCGCTGGAAAGCCGCCTGCAAGCCCTGCCGCGCCTGCTGGCAGGCCAGGGTGCCAGTTTGAGCCTCACGCCCCGCCCGGCCTGGCAGTTCGACGCCACGCTGGGCCGCCAGAAACTGCTGGCCCAGTTGCAGGCCGCCAGCCTGGCCGCCTGGGAAGCCGAGGGACTGTCGCAGGCCCACGCAGCGGCCAGTGCCCTGCTGGACTTTGCCGAACACACACAAGGCCGCGCGCTGGCACATGCCTCGCAGTTGCAGGTCGCGCGCCCGCAAACGCTCATCAACCTGCCCGCCACCACTCGGCGCAACCTGGAGCTGACCCACACCCTGCGTGGCGAGACCGCGCCTACGTTGTTCAGCCTGCTCGACACAGCCCAAACCGGCATGGGCAGCCGCTGCCTGAAGCACTGGCTACTGAACCCCGAGCGCGACCGCACCACCGCCACACAACGGCTGGCCACCATTGGGTGGCTGCGCGACTGGGGCAACGGACAAGGCCTGGACAGCCTGCGCCAGGCGCTGCACCACTGTGCCGATGCCGAGCGCATTGCTGCCCGTACCGCCTTGCGCCAGGTGCGCCCACGCGAGTTGGTGGCGCTGACGCAGACGCTACACAAGGCACTTCAAATATCAGAGCTGTTCACGCTTTCACATCAAGCGCCAGAGGCCAATTTTTCTCAAAATGCAGCCGCCACACCATTCTGGCCCCCCCTGCTGACCGAGCTGGTGCAGCACCTGCGCCCCAACCGCAGCGCCCCGGCGCTGGACCTGGGCGCCTGCGCCCATTTGCTGCACAGCGCGCTGCTGCCCGAACCCGCTGCGCTGGTGCGCGACGGCGGTGTCATCAACCACGGCTTCGATGCCGAGCTGGACGAGCTGCGCGCCATCCAGACCAATTGCGACGGTTTTTTGCTGGACCTGGAAACCCGCGAACGCGCCCGCACCGGCATTGCCAACCTGCGCGTGCAGTTCAACAAGGTGCATGGCTTTTACATCGAGGTCACACAGGGCCAGATCGACAAGGTACCCGACGACTACCGCCGCCGCCAGACGCTGAAAAACGCCGAGCGCTTCATCACACCCGAACTGAAGGCGTTTGAAGACAAAGCTTTGAGCGCCCAGGAGCGCGCGCTGGCCCGCGAAAAATGGCTGTACGAACAGCTGCTGGACAGCCTGCAAGCCTTCGTGCCCGCGCTGGGCGCGCTGGCGCGCAGCCTGGCCTCGCTGGACGCGCTCGGTACGCTGGCCGAACGCTCGCTCACGCTCAACTGGTGCGCGCCCACCTTCAGCCCGCAGCCGGGCATTGAAATTCGCGCCGGACGGCACCCGGTGGTAGAAGCGCGGCTGGCCGAGGCCAGCAGCGGCAGCTTCATTCCCAACGACACCGTCATGGGCCCCAAGGCCCGCATGCAAATCATCACCGGCCCCAACATGGGCGGCAAAAGCACCTACATGCGCCAGGTGGCCGTGATTGCCCTGCTGGCCAGCATGGGCAGCTATGTGCCCGCTGCCAGCTGCCGCCTGGGGCCGCTGGACGCCATCCACACCCGCATTGGCGCGGCAGACGACCTGGCCAACGCGCAGTCCACCTTCATGCTGGAAATGACCGAGGCCGCGCAGATTCTGCACAGCGCCACCGCGCACAGCCTGGTGCTGATGGATGAAATCGGCCGGGGCACCAGCACGTTTGACGGCCTGGCGCTGGCCAGCGCCATTGCCCGCCACCTGCACGACAAGGTGCAGGCCCACACGCTGTTTGCCACCCACTATTTCGAGCTGACCGAGTTTCCGGCCACCCACCATGCCGCGCAGAACGTGCACGTCAGCGCCGCTGAAAACGGGGCCGACATCGTGTTTTTGCACCAGATCGAACCTGGGCCGGCGAGCCGCAGCTACGGACTGCAGGTGGCCAAGCTGGCCGGCGTGCCCGGCGCCGTAGTCCAGCACGCCCGCCACGCGCTGGCGGCACTGGAGGCCCAGAGTGCCAACGCGCAGCAACAGGTGGACTTGTTTGCACCCCCGCCAGCCAGCACTGTGCCCGAGCCCTCGGCCGTGGATGCCGCCGTGACGCAGATGGACCCCGACACGCTGAGCCCCCGCGAAGCGCTGGAGTGGGTCTACCGGCTCAAGAAGCTGTCAACCGGCTGAGCACCCTACACTCCAAGGTTTTCCCTGTTCCTTTGCTTCCCATGACTTATTGCGTCGCCGTCAAACTCAATGCCGGGCTGGTGTTCCTGTCCGACTCCCGCACCAATGCCGGGCTGGACCAGATCAGCACCTTCCGCAAAATGATCGTCTACGAAAAGCCGGGCGACCGCTTCATGTGCCTGCTGTCGGCGGGCAACCTGAGCATCTCGCAGTCTGTGCGCGAAATCCTGCAGGTCGAAAAACTCCAGAACGACGACGGTGACCCCATCACCATCTGGAACGCCACCAGCATGTTCGATGCCGCACGTGTGCTGGGCTCAGCCGTTCGCCACGTTCACCGCCGCGATGCCGACGCGCTGCGTGCATCGGGTGTGGAGTTCAACGTGTCGATGATTTTTGGCGGCCAGATCAAAGGCGAAGGCATGCGGCTGTTCCAGGTGTATTCACCGGGCAACTTCATCGAAGCCACGCCTGAAACGCCGTTTTTCCAGATCGGTGAAAGCAAATACGGCAAGCCCGTGCTGGACCGTGTCATCACCCCCTACACCCCGCTGGACGAAGCGGCCAAGTGTGTGCTGGTCAGCATGGACTCCACGCTCAAGTCCAACCTGTCGGTCGGCCTGCCGCTCGATCTGGCGGTGTACGAGGCCAACAGCCTGCAGACCGACAAGATCACCTGCATCGACGAGCACAACCCCTATTTCAAAATGGTGCACAACACCTGGGGACAGAAGCTGCGTGAGGTGTTCGATGGCATCGAGCACCCCACCTGGGACGGCAGCCACACCGATGTGCCGCTGCTGACCGGCAGCGGCCGCAGCCTGCCGCTGAAGAAAATCGGCAACGAAACAGAACGGCTGATCTGAGCATGCCGCACCACCAGCGCCCACTCGTCATCTTCAGCCACGGCAACAGCTTCCCGGGTGGCACGTACACCCAGGTACTCGACGGTTTGCGGGCGCAGGGGTCAGAGGTCCGGGCCATCGACCGATTCGGCCACGACCCGCGTTATCCCGTCACCAGCAATTGGCCGCACCTGGTGCAGCAACTGGCCGACTTCGTGGTGCAGGCTGCACAAGACCATGAAGGGCCGCTGTTTCTGGTGGGCCATTCGCTGGGCGGATTCGTGAGCCTGATGTGCGCGGCGCGTTTCCCTGCGCTGGACGGCAAACCGATAGGTGGTGTGGTGCTGCTCGACTCGCCGATCCTCGGCGGCTGGAAAGCCCGCGCATTGGCCGTGGCCAAACACACCCAAATGGTGGGGCACCTGTCGCCCGGCGCGGTCAGCCGCAAGCGCCGTCACCAATGGCCGGACGCCGATGCGGCACTGGCCCATTTTCAGCACAAACGCGCATTTGCCCGCTGGCACCCGGCGGTATTGGCCGACTACATTGCGCTGGGCACCGAGGACCGGGCCCAACCCGATGGCAGCACACAGCGCGTGCTGCGTTTCGACCGCGATGTGGAAACCGCCATTTACAACACCCTGCCCCACAACCTGGACCGGTTGTTGCGCCAGCACCCTTTGCAGTGCCCGGTGGCCTTTATCGGCGGTACCGATTCAGCCGAGATGAAGCAAGTGGGCATGGCCATGACACGCAAGGTGGTACGCCCTGACCTGCACCCTGAGCGCCTGCGCATGGTGCCTGGCACCCATCTGTTCCCGATGGAGTACCCGACCGACACCGCGCAGGTGGTGGCAGACATCCTGCGAGGGCTTTGACCCACACCAGTGGCGGGGGCTTGTGCGTATCATTTGCGCCGCACACCATTGAACAAAATCCACATGCCCACGCACTCTGAGTTGGACGAACGCAGCCTGCTGTTTCACGCAAAAGTGGCCGAGAAATTGCGTGCCAATCCGGCATTGTTGGACCACGCCCAAACCACCCTGAGACGCTGGCGCTCCACGGCGTCGCCACGGACCTTCAGGTACCTGGATGAATGGGAGCGCTGGCTGGCAATGGACCTGGAAGATTGCCTGCGCCATGCGCTGGCCTCCACCGAGCATGCCACGGCCATGCGCCAGTCGTCTCCGCTGGCCTGCCTGCTCAGCAATGCTGAACGTTTTGTGCTGCTGAAAACCTGGCGCACCCACCACCCCCACAGCAAGCTGACCACCCATGCGCAAAACTGAACTGGAGCACATCATCCGTGCGGCTGCGGCAATCACCAACGAATACGAGCTAGTCATCATTGGTAGCCAATCCATTCTGGGTGCCGTACCCAATCCGCCCGACGCATTGGTCGAGTCGATGGAGGCGGACATCTACCCCCTGCAACACCCCGAATTGGCCGACTTGATCGACGGGGCCATCGGAGAAGCCTCGCCGTTCCACGAACGGTTTGGGTACTATGCCCAAGGCGTTGGGCCTGACACCGCCACCTTGCCCCGGGACTGGCAAAGCAGGTTGGTAAAACTGCAAAACCCCAATACCGACCTGAAGGTGGGCTGGTGCCTGGAGTTGCACGACTTGGCCGTGTCTAAACTGGCAGCAGGCCGGGAAAAAGACTGGCCCTTCGTGGCGGCCATGCTGGCCCATCAACTCATTGCAGCCGACACGTTGCTGGATCGGCTGGCGCAAACCGACCTGCCCACCAGCCACCGAGAAAAATTGGCCCGTTGGGTGGCTCGGCAACGCTGAGCACTCCCGACAAGCCCGCCGCAACGAGCTGCCACGGGCACAGCCAGGTCAGGCGTCAGAACGGCGCCGTGGCGCTGCCTTCGCTGCCCAAAAGATTGGCGTTGCCCCCTCCATCCGCCAGCCTCAGTTGTCTCAGCTGGCGTTGAACACGCCGCCGAGCAACTCAGGCAGCCGCGCCACATCCATGCGGAACGCACAGGCCTGGGCGTGGCCGCCACCGCCCATGCTTTCGGCCAGCGGAATGACGCTGTAACCCCGCACCGAACGCAACGCCACCTTGGCCTGCCCCTTTTTGTTGACGGCCCACACCACGGCAAAGGTGCCGCAGCGCTCGCTCAGCAGGTTGCCCACCAGGCTGTGGAACGCGCTGGGGGCGTTAACCATCAGGCCCTGCTGGCCATTGAAGGTGATGGGCACGGCGTCGTCGGCCATCTCGGCCGCCAGTCGTTTGAATTTATCGTCCATGGCCTGACCGCGCACCATGAAGGTGGCCAACGCCTCGCCTTCCAGTTCAGCCAGCGCGGCCCAGCGGGCAAAGTCCTGCTCTTCCATGTCTAGCGCCGACAGGAAGGCCGCGCTGCCTTCGATCTGCCAGACCCAGATGTCCCGGTCTTCGACCATGGCCACCAGCGGCGGTACCTCGCGCTCAGGGAAGAAAAACTCCCACGCCAGGCGGGCGCCGCTCTTGCCCATGTCAAAGTGCACCACGCCACAGCGGCAGGCAAAGCCGGCCAGCTTGTCAGCCGCGCTCTGGTGGTGGTCCAGCAACACCAGCCGCTCGGCACACGCGTCAATGGCGGTCAGCAGGTCGGCTGGCAGCGAGAAGTCCAGGATGTAGACGCTGCGCCCGGCCACGTCACCCAGGTCGGCCACGGTGCGGATGTCGCCATGGTCCAGGCCACGGCACTCGGCCTTGCCTTCGTAAAACAGCCAGGCGGCCAGCGCAGCGGCAAAGCCGTCGGGGCAGCCTTTGCCGTGGTAGAGCACCAGGGGGCGGGTGTCGGCGCGGCTGGGTTGAATGTGCAAGCGCAGGGGCAAGAGGGTTCGGGCAGATGAACTTGTCATGAAAAATGCCTTCAGCGCTTTTATTTATTCAATAGTTAGCTATATTTTCAGGCGTCCGTCCAGGACACCCAACCAAAATGGGCAGTGACCAGGATCAGGATGCCAAACGCAATGCGGTAGTACGCAAAGCCCACAAAACTGTGGGTAGCGATGTAGCGCAACAACCAGCGGATGCACAGCCACGCGCTGAGGAAGGCGAACAGCAGACCGGTCAGGAACATCGGGGCATCCGCCCAACTCAGCAGCTCGCGCTCCTTGTACAGGCTGTAGGCCCCGGCACCGATCAGCGTCGGAATGGCCAGGTAAAACGAAAAGTCGGTGGCCGCCTTGCGCGACAGCCCCAGCAACATGCCGCCGATGATGGTGGCCCCGCTGCGGCTGGTGCCGGGAATCATGGCAAAACACTGCACCAGGCCCACCTTCAGCGCGTCTTTCCAGGTCATGTCGTCGGCATCGACAACGCTCGGAGCCGTCTCGGGGCGTGCCTGCCGGGCCTCCGCCCACAGGATGATGAATCCCCCGATGATGAATGCCGTGGCCACCACCGTGGGCGTGAACAGGTGCGCCTTGATGGCCTTGCCAAACAGCAGCCCCAACAGCACCGCAGGTGTGAAGGCAATGGCCACGTTCAGCGCCAGCTGCTGCGCCCGCCGTTGCGTGGGCAGCGCCAGCACCGTGCCCTTGATTTTTTGCCAGTACACCAGGATGACCGCAAAAATGGCCCCGGTCTGGATGGCGATGTCGAACACCTTGGCCTTGGCATCGACAAAACCCAGCAGACTGCCCGCCAGAATCAGGTGGCCCGTGCTGGAAATGGGCAAAAACTCGGTCAACCCCTCCACCACGCCCATGATGGCGGCCTTCAACAACAACGTCACGTCCATGTGCTGCACAGTTCAGTTCAGAAAACTGAGAGTCTAAGGCCGAGACATTTCATCCCGTCGGCATGGCGTTTCATCGCATACAGCCGCAGGCCGTCGCAACGCTCTCGCGCATGGCCAGTGCCCACGGCACAGTCACGCCCGACGCAACCACCCCGGAGAACTGCCATGCAACTCACCCCCACCATAGCCATCCACATGACCGCCGCCCTGGGTGCGCTGGCCCTGGGGCCTGTGGCCATCTGGGCCCGCAGGGGTGCTGCCAGCCGGCCGTCACTGCACCGTGCTGCCGGTTATGCGTGGGTCACGCTGATGCTGGTATGCGCGGTATCGGCCCTGTTCATCAGGGACTACAACCTGCCCAACCTGGCTGGATACACCCCTATCCACCTGCTGGTGCCGCTCACCTTCGGTAACCTGTTCATGGCCTTTCGGTTCTTATCCCGGCGCAACATCATGGGTCACCGCAAAACCATGCAAGCCCTGTACTGGCAGGCGTGCGTGGGTGCAGGGTTGTTCACGCTCCTGCCCGGCAGGTACCTGGGCCAACTGGTGTGGGGACAGTGGCTGGGCCTGCTGTGAGACGGGATGCCGCGCAGACGACCGTACCGAACTGACCGCACTTTGTCGACCACAACTCATTCACCACATCTCGTCCACCATACCGTTCACCCGCCCTACACTCCGCCCATGACCCGTACCCAAGCCAAGCCGCCACACCGGATGCCTTTCTGCGAGCGGCCTGCGCTGCTCAAGGGGCTGGGCATCACCCTGGCTGTCAACGCGCTCATCGCTGTCATCCTGTGGTGGCTGGGCACCGGACCGTTGGACGAGCAGATGGTGTACTCGCAGGGCATAGGTCTGTCCATCTGGGCGCTCATCAACGGGGGGGCACGCGGGCTGTCACGCCCGACAGACCCGGGCGGCTTCCCGGTGGGCTGGCGGGCCGTGCTGCTGGTGCCGGGCGGCGTGCTGCTGGGCGTTGCGATGGGCACCACCGTGGGTGGTTGGTACGCGGGCCACACGCAGAACCTGATGGTCACCCACAGCCCCCGCATGGCCTGGACGCTGCTGGGCATGTCGCTGATCGTCGGCAGCGCGATGACGCTGTACTTTTACCTGGCGGGCAAAAGCACCTACCTGCAAAGCGAACTGGAACGCACGCAACGGCAAACTGCCGAAGCGCAGTTGAAGCTGCTGGAAAGCCAGCTGGAGCCCCACATGCTGTTCAACACGCTGGCCAACCTGCGCGTGCTGATCAGCATCGACCCGCCGCGCGCCCAGACGATGCTGGACCACCTGATTGCCTACCTGCGGGCCACCCTGGCGGCCTCCCGGCACACGACGGGCGGCGGCAACCACACGCTGGCGACGGAGTTCGATCGGCTGAACGACTACCTGGCCCTCATGGCCATCCGCATGGGGCCGCGCCTGCGGGTCACGCTGGACCTGCCGGACGACTTGCGCCACCACCCCATTCCGCCGCTGCTGCTGCAACCACTGGTGGAAAACGCCATCCAGCATGGGCTGGAACCACAGGTGGCTGGCGGGCACATTCTGGTCAGGGCCAACCAGACCGACACACCCCAAGGCCCAGCCCTGCGGTTGGAAGTGACAGACGATGGGGCGGGCACGGCGGCCACCTTGCCGAGCGTCACATCCACACCCGCCCAGACCACGGGCTTTGGCACAACCCAGGTACGCGAACGCCTGGCCACCGCCTACGGCGATCGCGCAACTTTTGATTTGATAGCATTTGAACCAAATGGTACAAGCGCTGTTGTGCATATTTATCACTAAATTGCTGCAACCTTCCTTCCATGCGCCCCACCGCCCTTATCGCCGAAGACGAACCCCTGTTGGCGGCTGCGCTATCGACCGAACTGGCCACCGTCTGGCCGGCACTGGACATTGTGTCAACGGTGGGCGACGGGCTGAGTGCCGTCACCCAGGCATTGGCGCTGCAGCCCGACGTGCTGTTCTTCGACATCCGCATGCCGGGCCAGTCCGGGCTGGAAGCCGCTGCCGAGTTGGCCGATGCCTGGCCCACCGACAGCCCCAAGCCCTTTCCCGCGCTGGTTTTCGTCACGGCTTACGACCAGTACGCCGTCGCCGCCTTTGACGCTCAGGCCGTGGACTACCTGGTCAAACCGGTGCAACGCGAGCGCCTGAGGCGCTGCACCGACAAGCTCGCCGCCGCACTGACTCACCGCCAAACCACAATTCAGGGCCCCCCGACGCAGGACAGTCTGCCTTCTCTCCAGCAACTCAGCCAGATCGTCGCGCTGCTGGCACAGGTGAACGGCGCTCCCCACGTGGCCGCGTCCGGTCCGCAGGCCACACCCCACACAACCCCCACACAGGCACTGTCGGTGATACAGGCCAGCGTCACAGATGCCCACGGCAGCACCCTGGTGATGGTGCCCGTGACCGAAGTGCTGTACTTTGAAGCCGCAGACAAGTACATCCGGGTGGTCACGGCGGAGCGGGAGGTGCTCATCCGCACCCCGCTGAAAGAACTGCTGCCCCAACTCGACGGCCAGCGCTTCTGGCAAGTCCACCGGGGTACGGTCGTGCGTGCCGACGCCATACAACGCGCGGTCCGCGACGAAGCCGGCAAACTCTGGCTCCACCTGCGCGGCCGCACGGAACGCCTGGCCGTCAGCCGGCTGTACGCGCACCTGTTCAGGGCGATGTGAGCCTGTCAGGCAGGACGAGACACACCACGGCGCGGCACAGGTGTGGAAAACACAATGGATGTTCGGGTTTCACCGTACAGGTTCACAGCCCCGATCAACCCCTCCAGATGCCCGAGATCACGCGCGACCACCGTGAAGATGTATGAATCCGCTCCGCTCACGTGATGGCATTCAAGCACCTCTGGCATGGCCTGCAACTGCGCAATCAAGGACTGTTTGCCAGGCTGCGGCACGTTGATGCCCACAATGGCCCTGACACCGTAGCCAGCAGCCGAAGGCGGCACCTCGGCATGAAAGCCGCTGATCACGCCTGCTTCTTCCATGCGTTTCAAGCGCTCCGCAGTAGCGGGCAGCGACAAGCCTGCCGCCTGTGCCAACGCCTTCAAGGGCAGACGTGCGTCAGCCTGCAACGCCTGAATCAAACGCCACGCCTTGTCGTCAATTTGCACAGTTCTTCCTCAAATTCAGAATGACCTAATTTTCAGCATGCATTGCGGCACTATGACCTGAATTATCAGCTTCATCAAGCCATAGCATCCGCATAAACTGCCTGCATGCACATGGAAACCCTGATCCTCTTCATGAAGGCTGCAGGTGTGGGCCTGCTGATTGCCGCCCCTGTCGGACCGATCGGTCTGTTGACCGTCCAACGTACGCTGGACCGCGGCATGTCCGCCGGGCTTGCCACCGGTCTGGGGGCCGCCCTGGCCGATGCGGTCTATGGTGCCGCGGGTGCCTGGGGCGTGGTCCGCATCATTGAGTTGCTGACACAGGCGCGCATTCCCCTCGCTCTGGCAGGGGGGGCACTGCTGCTTTGGATGGCATGGCATACGGCAACCCAACCACAGACCACACAAGCCGCAGTGGTGCCCACCGCCCACGATCTGTTCCGATGCTTCGCTGGCACGTTTGTGCTGACGCTGTCCAACCCTGCAACCATCCTGTCATTTCTGGCCGTGTTCTCGTCGCTGGCAGGCAGCATGACGGGCACATTGCAGCCACTGCCGATGGTGGTCGGTGTCATGGTGGGATCAGCCCTGTGGTGGCTGGGCCTGTCGTGGGGTGTCAGCCGTTTGCGCCACCGGCTGGACCATACCTGGCGACAACGCATCAACAGGCTGTCGGGCAGTTTGCTGGCAGGCTTTGCCATTTGGCAATGGGCCACGCTCGTTGCGCAGTTCTGAGCGCATCGTCCGTCATCCTGGTACCAACGCTACACGCACCGGACCTCTGCTTGAAAGCTGCCGCCCTCAAGACTCGCCCCTGTCAACCCATGCTGGCGTGGATCACATCTCGCACCCGTGGGTAGATTTGCTGGTTCCAACGGCGGCCGCTGAACACCCCGTAGTGCCCCACACCCGTTTGCACGTGGTGTGTCTTGAGGTAAGGGCGGATACCAGGGCACATGTCCTGTGCAGCGACTGTCTGGCCCACCGAGCAGATGTCGTCGCGCTCGCCCTCCACGGTAAGCAATGCGGTGCGCCGGATGGCGGCCGTGTTGACCGTGCGGTCCCTGTACTGCAACACGCCACGCGGCAAGTCGTAAGTCTGGAATACCTTCTCCACCGTTTCCAGGTAGAACTCTGCCGGCAGGTCGTTAACGGCCAGGTACTCGTCGTAAAACTCGCGAATGACGTTGGCCTTGTCCAAGTCACCGTCGACCAGATGGCGGTACATGTCCTTGAACGACTGTTTGTGTCGCTCGGGGTTCATGCTGATGAATGCGGTGAGTTGCAAAAAGCCCGGATACACCCGCCGCATGAATCCCTTGTGCGGAAGAGGTACCGTACTGACCAGGTTGCGCTCGAACCAGTCGATGGGCTTGCTGACGGCAAGTTTGTTGACCTCTGTCGGGTTGATGCGGCAATCGACCGGGCCCGCCATCAAGGTCAGGCTTTGTGGCTGGTCGGGGCGGTCGTCCTCCGCCATTAGCGCGGTTGCAGCCAGTGCTGCCACACATGGCTGGCAAACAGCCACCCAGTGCGCGCGGGCACCCGCCTGCGCCGTGATGGCTTGCGTGAACAGCATCAAGGCATCGATGTAGTCATCCAGGCCGAACCTGCCGTGGTGCAGGCCCACGTCACGCGCGTTGTGCCAGTCGGTGATGTACACATCATGGTCTTGCAGCAGCGTGCGGGCGGTTTCACGCAGCAGGGTGGCAAAGTGACCTGACAGCGGGGCCACGAGCATCACAGGGGGTTGCCACGGCGCACTAGGCTTTTTGAAGTGCAGCAACTGCCCGAACGGCGTCGCCAACGTGGTTTCTTCCACAACGGGGTACTGCTCGTCGTTCACCCGGACATCAGCAATGCCGTAAGCGGGCCGAACGTGGGTCAGGCGCAAGCGCGACAGCATTTCGCTGCCCGCTGCCAGCCGCCTGAGGGGTGTGCCTTCGGTCCGGTCGAACCACAGCGCTGAACCCAGCCACTGCGTGAACAGACGGAAGGGAGACAACAGATCGGTTTGAACTTGATAGGCCTGGTAAAGCATGTCTGTCCTTGGTTGCTGACACGTTGTCAGCCTGTACACAGGCAAGTTGCGGGCCAACCCGCCGGGCGCACCGTTTTCGGGGCATGGCACAACATTTGCGTTGCCCGCTTCACAACACGCCAGGAGTCAAGCCTCCATGCACAAAACCACGTTGACTATCAGTAGCAAGAACTACGGGGCCTGGTCGCTGCGGGGCTGGCTGATGTGCAAACTGGCCGGCCTGCCGTTCGAGGAGCATGTCATTCCACCGGATGACCCGTCCATGAAGGCCGAGATGCTGCTACTGTCATCGTCCATGCTGGTGCCGTGCCTGCATCACCACGGCATCAAGGTCTGGGACACCCTGGCCATTGGCGAATACTTGAACGAAGTCAAACCCAAAGCCGGCTTGCTGCCAACAGACGTGAAGGCGCGGGCGCATTGCAGAGCCATCTGCGGCGAAATGCACTCCGGTTTCGCCTCGCTGCGAGGGGCCCTGCCCATGAACATCAAGGCACGGTACACCAACTTCAAAGTGTGGTCGCGCGCGCAGGCTGACATCGACCGCATCGTCGCCATCTGGGACGAATGCCTGTCGGCGCACGGTGGGCCTTATCTTTACGGCGACCACCCCTGTCTGGCCGATGCCATGTATGCGCCAGTGGTGACGCGGTTCATCACCTACTGTGTGCCACTGGATGCCGCCTGCACCGCCTATTGCCAGGCCATCATGGCCCTGCCCGCCATGCAGGAGTGGGTCTCAGCGGCCAGCCAGGAACCGGCCGAAATCGACGAACTCGAAGCCGAGTTCTGAGCGGCTGAGCCACTGGCCGCCCGCAAGGGCTGTCGTCATCCCTGCGCCGTCGCTACGCCACCTCATGGCCACCCCAATCCCATCGCTCTGCCAAGGTCTTCTGGCACGTGCACCAGCGCCGCACACCAGGCGCCGCGCCGCACCACCTCAGTGCGCTCACCACTGATCTGGTGCAACCCCTGACGGAACAGGGTCATTTTCCGGCTTAAAAATTGTACACAATAAAATTACATAAAATTCAAATACAACCTGTTGCAATGACTCCGTCCGATACCACTTCCACCTGCCCCGCTCACTTGCGGCTCGACCAGCAACTGTGCTTTCCGCTGTACGCGGCAAGCAACCTCATGACACGCCTGTACCGCCCCCTGCTGGACGAGTTGGGCCTGACCTACCCGCAGTACCTGGTGATGCTGGTGCTGTGGGAGGCCTCACCCAGCACCGTCAGTGCGTTGGGCGACCGCTTGCGCCTGGACAGCGGCACCCTCACCCCCCTGCTGAAACGGTTGGAAGCCGCCGGACTGGTGCGCCGCACACGTGACGCCGCAGACGAGCGTCGCGTGCTCGTCTCCCTGACCGACAGTGGCTGCGCCCTGCGCGACCAGGCCGAAGACGTACCGCACCGCCTCGTGTGCCGGGTCTTGGGCGAAGCCGCCTCCGGCCCACTTGCCAGCACCCACACTCCCGACGCACCTTTTGCCGACGCCGCGACCCTGCGCCACCAACTGCAGGCGCTGGTGCAGACCCTGTCTCGCGCGCTGGAGGCCCCCACGCCCACGCACAACCCAACGCGGTCCTGAAGCCGCATCCGCCCACCCACCGTCATTCAACTCTCTCGACTCATCACCATGAACCTGCAAGACATCAGCCTCCAGACCATCGACGGCCAAACACAAACCGTAGCCGACTACCAGGGCAAAACACTGCTCGTGGTCAATGTGGCCAGCAAATGCGGCTTCACGCCCCAGTACAAGGGGCTGGAAGAACTGCACCAGCGCTACAAAGACAAGGGCCTGGTGGTCATGGGTTTTCCGTGCGACCAGTTCGGCAACCAGGAACCGGGTGACGAGGCTGAGATTCAGCAGTTCTGCAGCCTGACCTATGACGTCACCTTCCCCATGTTTGCCAAGGTCAACGTCAACGGCAGCGATGCGCATCCACTCTTCAAGGCCCTGAAAAAGGCTGCCCCCGGCCTGCTGGGGTCGGAGGGCATCAAGTGGAACTTCACCAAGTTTCTGGTGGACGCCGATGGACAGACCGTGAAACGCTACGCCCCCACCGACACCCCAGCCAGCCTGGCCGAAACCATTGAAGGCATGCTGCCCGGCTGACTTCGCGTAGAAACCCGCATGGACAGCGGGCAGATCAACGACCAAGATGGGCACAGAATGTGCATGCGCGCATTTGTGTGCGACAAGGCACCCTTTGCCTGCCCGATCGTTGGAGATGCCCATGAAGCTCAGTGTCAAACTTCCCCTGACCTTTGCCGCTTTGCTGCTCATGACCATGCTGGCGGGCCTGGCGGGTCTGCTGTTCCAGAAGTCGGCCATCGACACGTTTTCAGGCCCGGTTGAGGCCTACGTCCAACTGGCACGAAAAACCGCCGAAACCGACAGCCGCTTCAAAACGCAGGTGCAGGAATGGAAAAACGTGCTGCTGCGGGGTGCCAAACCCGAGGACCTGACCCGGTTCTGGGATGCTTTCCAGAGGCAGGAGCAGGCGGTGGCGACAGGTGCCCGGGACATCATCCGCGCACTCGATGAACAGAACGCCCCGCCCGAACTCAAGGCCAAAGCCGCCGCATTTCTGGCTGCCCACACCAAGATGTCCGAGGGCTACCGCAAGGGCTTCGAGGCGTTCAAGGCAGCGAACCACGACCACACGACAGGCGACAATGCGGTTCGCGGCATGGACCGCGAAGCGTCGCAAACACTCGCGCAGCTGCTGGAGGCCATGAACCAGGTCAGCAGCGACATGGAACATGCGGCGGTCGCCCAGGCCGACCGTGCGCTGAAAGTCAGCCTTGCAGCCATGGGCGCCAGCCTGCTGGCCGGGCTGATCATCGCTGTCTGGATCAGCCGGTCCACCGCTACCCAACTCGTTTCTGCCGTCCAGACCGCCAACGTGGTGGCCCAAGGTGACCTGACCAGCCGCATCAGCACCTCTGGCAGCGACGAAATTGCCGACCTCAGCCGAGCGCTGGCCGGCATGCAGGCCGAACTCATCACCATGGTTCGCCAGGTGCTGAGCAGCGCCGCTCAACTGTCTGCTGCAAGTGCCGAAATCGCGCACGGCAACCTCGACCTGAGCGAGCGCACCGAAGCCCAGGCCAGCGCCTTGCAGCAACAAGCGGCCTCTATGGACCAACTGAGTGCCACCGTCGGCCACAACGCCCAGAATGCCTCTCAGGCCAACCGCATGGCAACGCAGGCCAGCGAGGTGGCTGCTGAAGGCGGCCGGGTGGTCGCCGAAGTGGTATCCACCATGCGGGGCATTTCTGACAGCTCGCACAAAATTGGCGACATCATCGGTGTCATCGACAGCATTGCTTTCCAGACCAACATCCTCGCCCTGAACGCAGCTGTGGAAGCCGCCCGCGCTGGCGAGCAGGGGCGCGGGTTCGCGGTGGTGGCTTCGGAGGTGCGCAACCTGGCCGGCCGCAGTGCAGCCGCGGCACAGGAGATCAAGGCACTCATCACGGCCAGCCTGGTGCAGGTGGAAGCAGGCAGCAAGCTGGTGGACGCTGCAGGCGAAAAAATGTCCGGTGTTGTCAGCGCCATCCGACAGGTCAACGACGTGGTCAGCGCCATCGACACCGCCAGCGCCGAACAAAGCGCCGGTGTGGCCCAGGTGGGTCAGGCCATCACCCAGTTGGACCAGGCCACGCAGCAAAACGCAGCCCTGGTCGAGGAGATGGCAGCCGCAGCGGCCAAACTGAAAGAACAGGCAGCCGAACTTGTCAGCGCCATGGCCATGTTCAAACTGGAGCGCTCGGCCTGAATTGCCGGACGCGCCATGACACAGAACCCTACCGCTTGCCACACCACCTGAACCGGTGCGCGCTATGGGGCTGGGGCCCATCCGTTTTTTGCGCACAGGTACTGGCGGGTGAACACCTCCAGATGGGCATCAAGCGCCTGGGCAGCGGAAAGCTCACCGGCCAGCGCCAGGCACAGCGAAGCCACCTCGGACGTGCAAAAGTGGTCATCGCGGTGCGAGCGGCGCAAGCGGTAGCGCGATGCCTGGTCACTGCACAGGCTCAGCACCGGCAGGTGGTCCAGATACGGGCTTTTGCGGAACATCTTGCGCGCCTCGGACCATGTCCCGTCCAGCAGGATGAACAGCGGCCGCCGGGTCGTGTCGGGCACAACGGTCACCACCCGCTCGGCCGGTGCGTACTCGCCCGGAAACACCACAAATGGCTGCCAGATGGGATCAGCCAGCAAGGCCAGCATCGCTGGGTCCACCGCGGTGCGCGACCAGCCAAACGCATGTGTGTCGGGCACCACATCGGCCACCAGCCAACCGGTGTTGCTGGGCTTGATGGGTTCGATGTCTCCCATGAGCAGGCAAAAACCCGCGCGCGTCTCGACCACCGGGCGCTGGGCACAGATGCAATGGGCGGGCGGCAGACGGCACCCGTCGCACCGGGGGCCCTTGACGCCACCCCGGCACAGGAACGGCTTGGTGCTGCGCGCCAGGCGCTCGGCACGCAATCGTGCAACGGCATGAAACATCGGGCCAGTATAGGTGCGGGGTGTCCGGCCACTGGCCCCGATCATGGCGCAGCCGGTCGGTAGGGAATGACTATTGAATACATAAAAACAATTGGCTCGACTAACGTCATAGGCAGGTTCATGATTGCACCACCGGATCAGCCAGGAGCGCAACATGACCACCCACACCCCAACACGCCCCCAGGCACAGTGGATGTATTGGCTCGCCGCATGGGGCGCAAGCTATTCCGCACACGCCGATGACGCCGTTTCTCAACCCCAACCCTGACGCAGGAGACTGACATGAGCACCCCACACCCCCCCACCGCCTCCACTGGCAAGTGCCCTTTCCACGCTGCCACGGGTGCACGCACCACGCCCGCCAGGCAGTCCAACGCCGACTGGTGGCCCAACCAGTTGAACCTGGCCATCCTGCACCAGCACCAGCCCGCGTCCAACCCCATGGACCCCGATTTCGACTACCGGCACGCCTTCGGCACGCTGGACTATGCGGCGCTGAAAGCCGACCTCGCTGCGCTGATGACGCAGAGCCAGCCCTGGTGGCCCGCCGACTACGGACACTACGGTGGCCTGATGATCCGCCTGGCCTGGCACGCTGCAGGCACCTACCGCACCGCAGACGGACGCGGGGGCGCCAACACAGGCAACCAACGCTTTGCACCGCTCAACAGCTGGCCCGACAACGGCAACCTGGACAAGGGCCGCCGCCTGTTGTGGCCCATCAAGCAGAAATACGGCAACGCCATTTCGTGGGCCGACCTCTTCATCCTGGCGGGCAACGTGGCGATGGAAACCATGGGTTTCAAAACCTTCGGGTTTGGCGGCGGACGCGAAGACATCTGGGCTCCGGAAGAAGACATCTATTGGGGTGCTGAAAAAACATGGCTGGCCACCAGCGACACACCCAACAGCCGCTACAGCGCCAACCCCGCCGCACGCGAGCTGGAAAACCCCTTGGCCGCCGTGCAGATGGGGCTGATCTACGTCAACCCGCAAGGCCCGGACGGCAACCCCGACCCGGTGGCCAGCGGGCGCGACGTGCGCGAAACCTTTGCCCGCATGGCGATGAACGACTACGAAACCGTCGCCCTGGTGGCCGGTGGTCACACCTTCGGCAAGATGCACGGCGCGGGAGATGCCGCCCTGGTGGGCCCCGAGCCCGAGGCAGCCCCCATCGAAGCCATGGGTTTTGGCTGGATCAACCAGCACGGCAGCGGGCACGGTGGCGACACCACCACCAGCGGATTCGAAGGTGCCTGGAAACCCAACCCCACCCAGTGGGACATGGGCTACTTCAAGGTGCTGTTCAAGTACGAGTGGGAGCAGGTGAAGAGCCCGGCCGGTGCCATCCAGTGGCGGGCGAAAGACGTGGCCCCTGAAGACATGATCATCGACGCGCACGACCCCGACAAAAAGCACCCGCCGCACATGACGACGGCTGACCTGTCGTTGCGGTTTGACCCGGCCTACGAAAAAATTTCTCGCCACTTCCTGGCCCACCCGGACGAGTTTGCCGATGCCTATGCACGCGCCTGGTTCAAGCTCACCCACCGCGACATGGGGCCCAAAGCCTGCTACCTGGGGCCGGAAGTGCCCGCAGAAAACCTGATCTGGCAAGACCCGGTGCCACCTGTGGCCCACAAGCTGATCGATGCCCGCGACGCGGCTGACCTCAAAGCCAAGGTACTGGCCAGTGGCCTGACGGTGGCCGAACTGGTGCAAACCGCCTGGGCCTCGGCCTCCACGTTCCGTGGGTCCGACAAACGCGGCGGTGCCAACGGCGCACGCATCCGCCTCGCGCCGCAAAAGGACTGGGACGTCAACCAGCCGCAGCAGTTGGCCCGCGTGCTGGCCACGCTGGACGTCATCCGCAACGGGTTCAATGCCACGCACACAGGCGCGCAGCAGGTGTCCATGGCAGACCTGATCGTGCTGGCCGGCAATGCCGGCGTGGAGGCTGCCGCCAAAGCCGCCGGGCACAGCTTGGAATTGCCCTTCACACCCGGCCGCACCGATGCCACGCCCGAGCAGACCGATGCCGAATCGTTGGCCGTGCTGGAGCCTCAGGCAGACGGTTTCCGCAACTGGCGCAAGGCAGCGTACCGGGTATCACCCGAGGAAATGCTGGTCGACAAGGCTCAGCTGCTGACACTCAGCGCCCCCGAAATGACCGTGCTGGTCGGCGGCTTGCGTGTGCTGGGTGCCAACCACGGCGGCAACCCGCAGGGCGTGTTCACCCACCGCCCCGGCCAGCTCACGCCCGACTTCTTCACGAGCCTGGTGGACATGTCCACCGCCTGGGCACCGACCGGTGACAACGCCTACGAGGGCCGCGACCGGCAGACCGGTGCCCTGAAATGGACCGCCAGCCGGGTGGATTTGGTGTTCGGCTCGAACTCGCAGTTGCGCGCCATTGCCGAGGTCTACGCCCAGGCCGACAACGCGGGCAAGTTCGTGCGAGACTTTGCCAGGGCGTGGAACAAGGTGATGATGCTCGACCGGTTCGACCTTCGCTGACCCGCCATACCCGAAGCACCCTGCCCCATCGACATGACGACTGCACACCCACTCATTCCACGCTTCGACACCGAACGCTTGCACCTGCGTGGGTTTGTGCCGTCTGATTTCGATGCCATGGCCGATTTTTTTTCCAGCCCGTTGTCGGCCTTCTATGGTGGCCCGTGCAACCGTGAAGAGGCCTGGCGCAAGTTTGCGGTCTACAGCGGCCACTGGGCCTTGCGCGGCTACGGACCCTGGGCGCTCGAAGACAAAGCCACCGGACATCACGTGGGCCTGTGTGGCCTGTGGTACCCGGAAGGCTGGTTTGAGCCCGAAATCACCTGGGCGCTCGTGCCCATGGCCCATGGCAAGGGCTTTGCCACCGAAGCGGCCAGGCGGGCTTTGCAACTGGCCCACAGCCACTTCGGCTGGACCACCGCGGTGAGTGTGGTGTCGGTGCACAACACGGCCTCGCAGGCCGTGGCCCGGCGCCTGGGTGCCCGGCTGGAGCGGCACATCGAGTACCGGCATGGCCCGGCCCACGTTTACCGGCACCGGTCACCCGACCCTGGCGGTTAGGCCACGGTCCGGCCCGTTCCAGGCGCGTGCACCGACACAGGCTTGCGGCAGAATGCGCAAACAATTTGTTTGGCTGCCGACAGCAAGGAACGCGTTCGATGGGCATCACCTCCCACCCCCACCCACCAGACGAGCACGCAATTCCCAACCAATTTGACCTGCTCAAGCAGCGCCGGTTTGCGCCGTATTTCTGGGTGCATTTCCTGGGGGCTGGCAACGACAACGTGTTCAAGTTTGCCTTCACCGTGATGGTGGCCTACCAGCTGCAGGTGGCGTGGCTGCCTGCCACCATGGTCAAACCGCTCCGCCGTGGTGCGTCCAGTCGCGTGGGGCTGAACGTGGGTGCGCCCGACGCGGGCGCAATGGTGACACCGGACAGCTTGCGCCAGCGCGTGCTGGCCTTGACCCACTCATGACGCGGGCGCATCCTCGCGACGCCCCCCCGGCGCGTTCGGGTCGAGTGCATTGGATGCTCCGCCTGAACCACCGCGTCCGGGTGCTGATGGGTGCCATGTTCCTCGTCACCATTGGTTCTCACCTGTATGCTCAGGTGCAGCCGCCTGAGGTGTGGTTGTCACTGCTGGCCTGTTGCCTGGTGTACCCACATCTGGTGTACCAGATTGGCCAGCGCGCGCCCCAACCTATGCGCGCCGAAACTGCCGCCATGGGGCTGGACCTTTGGATACTGGGCATGTGGCTGGCATTTCTGGGTTACCCACTCTGGATCGGGTACGTTTCGGCACTGGGGCTGTGTGTTGGCTTCAGCGCCTACTTTGCCTGGAAAGGCCTGATTTCTGCGGCATTGGCACTGGTTGCGGGAATGGGATCGGCCACCTTGATTTGGGGTGTCAGGCTGTCGCCCGACACCAACCCCTACACCACCGCACTGTGCATGGCTCAACTCGCCATCTGCCTCCTGCTGGTCGCCGTGGGCTCCAAGCAGAGAGCCGCAGAACTCAAGGCCACCCGAAAACGCCTGAGCGAAAACGAGCAAGCCTTACAGCGACAGTTGAGCGAGATCCAGTCACTTCAGCATCAACTGACTGAACAGGCCAACCGCGACCCACTGACCGGCACGTACAACCGGCGCTATCTCGACGCCACGTTGCCCAGGGAACTGGCGCGGTGCTGGCGAGACGGCTTGCCATTGAGTCTGATCCTGATCGACATTGACCATTTCAAGCGAGTGAACGACACCTTTGGTCACCCGGCGGGTGATGAGGTCATACGGTCGCTCGCCGGGCTGCTGCAAGCACAGTCCAGAGAGGGCGATGTCGTATGCCGGCATGGTGGCGAGGAGTTCCTGGTGATGTTGCCCAACATGGCACACGATGCGGCGGTGGCCCGCGCTGAGCGGTTCCGGCTGGCCTTTGCCGATTTCGTCATACCGGTGGCAACTGACCAGACGCTGCGCGCAACGCTGTCTGCCGGCGTCGCCACAACGCCGACACACGGTAACGATCAGTCGACGCTGCTGCGCAACGTCGATGATGCGCTGTACCGGGCCAAAAAAATGGGCCGCAACCGGGTAATGAGCGCCGAACCGCCCCCCTGATACGGACCCCTGTCAAGACGCATCAAGGTCCACCACGCCGCGCTGGCGGGAAAGCAGTCAGAACGCCCAGGTGCCACTCAAATAGGCCTGCCTGCCCACCGGCAACTGGCGCACGACCGCCGTGGCAGGTCCGGCGTTGACACGCACCCCGCCCTCCACCTTCACGCGGTCGCCCTGCCACGTCAGGCTGGCGGTGACGATGCGCCCACGGTCGGCCGGGTGGAACAGCACATCCAGCGCAGGCTGCCAGCCCTCGTGCGTCCAGCTCAGGCGGGCGTACACATTCTGGCGGTGCAGGCTGCCGGTGGCCGCCGCCGAAAACGCGCTGGCCTGCCAGGCCAGGTTGCCCGCCACCGCACCGGC
>ERZ761609.673-NODE-673-length-37446-cov-22.762403_pt1 | contig 37446 bp, 34 predicted proteins | sample MGYA00511163_ERZ761609 | MGnify/ENA primary metagenome ERZ761609 (study PRJEB28899, sample SAMN02445070) | bioreactor sludge metagenome | biome: EBPR sludge | place: Australia: Brisbane, Thorneside Wastewater Treatment Plant | collected 2011-12-16 ...
AGGATGGAGATGCTGCGACGGCGACGTTAAAAATCGTGGTGGCGGATATTGATACCGAGCCTTGTGTTGAAAACGCAATTTTATCGGTGGATGAAACGATTGTTGATGATGCGGGCTCACAAACGGTGAGTGGCACCTTGACGGTGGACTTCCGCGCGGACGGACCTGGTACGGTTAATCCTGTGGCGGGGAGCTTTACGGCTGGTGGATCGCTTAAGGGCGGAGCTCTGACTTCGAATGGCGTTGCTGTGGCGGTGAGCTTGGCTGGTGATGTTTACACTGGTAAGGCTGGTTCTGTGACGGTGTTCACGTTGACGATCAATGATAACGGGACTTACACGTATCAACAGCTGGGTCAGCTGGATCATGCGGATGCGAGCAATCCTGATGATATTATTACGCTGAACTTCGGGTTTGTTGCGACGGATACGGATGGTGATACGGCGCAAGGAACGATCAGTGTCAAGGTTCATGATGATGCGCCTGTTGCTGTGGATGACGTGGCGACTTTGGCGCATGCGCCTGGGTCTGTGTCTGGGAATGTGACGACCAATGATGATGTGGGTGAAGACGAGCCTGGTTATGTGGTCAAAGAGATTAGCTTTGGTGCGACCCATGTTGGTGTTCCTGCGACAGGGACAGTGACGATTGCTGGTGCGCATGGCAGTTTGACCATCTCGCATACGGGTGCTTATACCTATACCGGAACGAGTGTTGGAAATGATCAGTTTGTTTACAAGATTGTTGATCAGGATGGAGATGCTGCGACGGCGACGTTAAAAATCGTGGTGGCGGATATTGATACTCAACCGACTGTTATCGATGATTGTCAAAACATTGATGAAACCGATTTGGGGCCAATCGTTGTTAATGGTACTGTTTCTCCTGATTTCCGTGCGGATGGTCCAGGGACTGTAACTGCGATTGGAACATCTAGTGTGAGTGTATCCGGTAATGCCAAAGGAGGCGTTTTAGCTTCTAGTGGTGTTCCTGTTGTTACGACGTTGGTTGGAGACACCTATATTGGTAAAGCTGGTTCTGTGACTGTCTTTACATTGAAGGTCAATGTTGACGGAACGTATAAATTTACATTGTTTGATAATCTGGATCACAGCATTGTCACTAATCATGATGAAACGCTTTACATCACGTTTGGTGTCCGTGCGACGGATACGGATGGTGACTTTGTTGAGGGCACAATTAAAATCGGCATTGATGACGATGGCCCTATTGCTGTTGACGATTATGCCTCTGTTCCCGCAAATCAGAATAGTGTTTCGGGTGATGTTGATTTGAATGATGATATTGGATCTGATTTTACAACAAATGGTGTTGCCTTTGTGAAGTATGGCTCAACGACTTATACTGTTCCGGTTGGAGGAACTGTATCGATCAATGGTGCATACGGAACACTCGTGATTGGTTCTAACGGAGAATATACTTATACCGTTAAGCCGGAAACTGTGGGTGGACAAGAAGTCTTCACTTATACTTTGTGTGATACAGATCAGGACATTGACACTGCTAATCTGGTGATTGATGTTGCTCCTCGCTATCTGCCACCAGAGCCTCCAAGTGTGGATGTATGTGATGCCTGTGTTTATGAAGATGGTCATGTCCAATTACAGGTTTCTACGCATGCAAATGGTGGGAATGGTAATGAGATTATTACCTTGAGCATTTCCGGATTTACTGCAGGATGGATTGTGAATACGGTCAGCAGTGGCGGTGTTTATAACGCAGCGACTGGCGTATGGTCCATTACTTTGGCTGCGGGTGCGTCTTATAACGGTGGGCCTGTTATTTATCCCCCCGCAAATAGTGATGCGGATTTGAAAAATCTTGTTGTCAAGTCGGTTGTTTATGATCCTGATTCAATGCAGAGTTCTTCGGCTCAAGCGGCGATTGATGTTATTGTTGATGCCGTTGCTGATAAGCCTAATCTTGATGCGCATGATGTCTTTGCTGTTGGTGCAACTGCGGTTGCGTTGCAGATTGATGTCTCTTTGAAAGATACGGATGGCTCCGAGGTTATCAAGGAAATTCGTATTGAAGGAATGCCGAATCAATTTACTCTTAATCATGGGTTTTATGACTCTATGACTGGACGTTGGGTCTTGACGGAAGATCAGTTGGATAACTTACAGGTTTTGGCTCCTCATGGATATGAAGGTCAGTTCTCTATGTTGGTGACGGCTGTTTCCCAAGAGAAATTCCTTTCAGGAGACGAGTATACAACCAGTAATAATTTGGCTTATTCCACTGACATTGTAACGGTCAGTTTGTATGGTAATTCTGGTAATGTTGCAGGAAGTTCATCTGTAGTTGTTAACGTTACGAGCGTTGTTAGCTCCACATCTACGAATGAAGTGATTGTTAATGGTGAGACAAGTACGTCTTCCAGTTCTATATCTTCGAGCAGTAGTGTTGTTGTTGGCTCAGAAACATCTTCTTCTGAATCGGCAGTGGTTCATGAGCCGATCGTGATCCATGACTTTAGTGTTGCGGAAGGAGATATTCTGGATCTTAGCAGTTTGATTGAAGTTCAGGATGGAATGACAATTGCTATTCAGGATTTTGTATTTTCCAGAACTGAAAATGGAAACACGATTATCAGCGTTGATGCGGATGGTGCGGGTACCGGACACGCTATTCAAGATGTGGTTGTTTTGCAAGGTGTTGCAGATGTCCATCTTGAAGATATTGTTCGCGTTACGACAACGGATCAAAATCAGAGTGGTTTTAGCAGTGTATAATTGACATAAATTCTCTAGACCGAGGCTAATTTCTTCGCCTCGGTCTTGCATTTCGCCGCAAAAAAGATCATAACTACTGTCAGGATTTCAATTCCGTAAAGTTTCCCGAGAGGGGATGAGGAGAATTATAATGGGTTTTTCGTATCGTAATGTTTTAGCGGTTTGTGCAGTGGCATTGACCGTTTATGGTGCAGGGACTCCTGCGCAGGCTCAAGACTATGCTCAGGCTATGGAAAATAAAATGAGGACTGAAGCTGAAGCTTTACCCGTTCCAGATGCTCAAAATATTCAAGATTCTGGCGAATATGCTTCCGGTATGCAGGTCTTGTCGCCGCCTGTTCCTGTTCTGTCTGTTGATAGTCCCGAAACGCCTGCCGTTTCCTTGACGACGAATGTTGAAACGACCGCTCCAAGAACGGTTGATCGTATTACCACTTTACGTGATGCTATCGGCGTTGGTGTTTTGACCCACCCTAAAACTGAAACCGTTGAAAATAATCGTCGTGCGACGGATGAAGAGCTGCAACAGGCTAAGGCTTTGTATTTGCCTTCCGTCGATTTTCGTGCAGATACGGGATATGAAAGTATTTTTAGCGACCCTGATGGATCTGTAGAAGGTCATTCCGATTTATGGCGCTCTCAGGGCAGTCTTACATTGACACAGATGTTGTTTGACGGTTTTGATACTCACTACGAAAACGAACGTCAACGTCAGCGCGTCCGTTCTGCATCGCATCGTGTTCGTGAAACCGCTGAATTTTTAGCACTTGATATCGTTGAGTCATATCTTGATGTTTTACGCCAGCGTGAATTATTGGCAATTTCGGTTGAAAACCTTAACCAGCATCGTGCGATTATGGGGCAAATTGAGGATAGCACTGGAGCTGGGCGTTCGACTATGGCTGATGTCGAACAAACAAAAGCACGTGTTGCCTCTGCTGTTGCTCAAGAGAGCGCTGTTCGTCAATCTTTGCGTAATGCAGAGGCTAAATATCGCAGTTTAGTTGGAGATGTTCCTCAACCTGATTTGAATCGTCCGGTTGCTCCACAAAACCTTCTTGAGTCCAATGTTGATGATGAAGTGAAACAAGTTTTGACTCACAGCCCAACACTTGACATTAAAGAAGCTGATGTGAACGTTGCGGAAGCTGAATGGAAGCAATCTAAAGCAACTCTTTATCCTCAAGTTGATTTTCAGGCAGGTGCTTCTGCTGGTGATAACCTTTCCGGTGTGGAAGGTCGTACGCAAGAAGCTAGTGCATTGTTGGTTGCGAATTGGAATTTATATCGTGGTGGTGGTGATGAAGCCCGTATTCGCGAGCATGTTTATCGTCATGCTCAATCTAAAAATGACCGTAATGATGTTGCACGTTCTGTCGAGTCGGATGTTCGTCAGACATGGGCTAATATGATGGCTGCGGGTGAACGTTCAGAGGCTTTCCGTCAACAAGCCGAGGCCAATGCCATGGTTGTTCAGGCGTATAAAGATCAGTTTAATCTGGATCGCCGGACTCTGCTTGATGTTCTTGATTCCCAGAATGAATGGTTTGTGTCGCGGAGTAATGCGATCAATAACAGTTACCTTGAAATGTTTGCGGTCTATCGTTTGTTGGCGTTGCGTGGATCATTGCTTCCTGCCATGGGTGTTCCCTATCCTAAGGAAGTCAATCCTGCTGATACGAGCCGAGGATAATATTTTTGGATAATCGCTTTGTGATGAGCTCCAGAATTTTAGAGTTCATCCTTTAGCCCTTCTTCACTCGACCCTCTCCCGAGAGGACTCTCGATCAGAGAGGGGGGTTTTACTGTGGTGCATTCTATGACCGATTCAAATGATTTTCCGACCAATCAGAAGCCAGCGCCGGACTCATCCGGTTCTCAATCTCCCGATAAAGCTTCTTCTCGAAATTTTGATCAAAATCCGGTTGAAACTGCTGATAGTTGGCCGATTGAAGCCGATCGTTTGGCTGTTCATTCTCCGCTTATCGAATGTTTGCGTTTGCTTGCCGGACATTATGGTCGTCGTACCAGTGAAAATGCCTTGACGGCTGGGTTGCCTATTCCTCCGTCTGGGATTACTCCTGCATTGTTTGAGCGTGCGGCATTGCGTGCCGATATGAATTCCAAATTGACTGAAAGATCACTTGAAGCTTTGGTGATTGCGCCGAATTTACCGTGTATTCTTGTGCTGGAACACAAGCAAGCGTGTATTTTGTGGGAAGTTCGCTTTCATAAAAATCACTCTCCGAAAAAAGTTGTGGGACGAAATTCAGAGATTCACCCTGAAACTGTTTTGGTTGTGCAGTTTCCTGAAAGTCCCGATGAACGTAAAGTTATCAAGCTTTCCGAGTTGTCAAAAATATATACCAATTATTGTTTTTTTGTTCGTCCGGTTGCCCGGGTAGATGATCGTGCGGGGCCTGCTGAAATTGATACTGCGCGAGATTGGTTTTGGGGGTCTTTAAAAGAAAATTGGACGATTTATCGCGAGGTTATTCTTGGAACGGTTATGATTAACTGTTTTGCATTGGCTAGTACGCTTTATATTATGAATGTGTATGACCGTGTCATTCCTAATAGTGCTTATGAAACCTTATGGGTTCTCTCGATCGGGGCGTTGATCGTTTATATTTTTGATTTCATCATGAAAAATATGCGGGCTTACTTTCTTGATGTCGCTGGGCGTAAGGCGGATGTTAAAATTTCGGCTAAATTATTCGAGCAGGTTTTGGGTATGACTTTGACTGCGCGACCTGCTAGTGCGGGGGTTTTGGCCAGTAATATGCGCGAATTTGAAACTATTCGTGATTTCTTTACATCGGCCACGATGGCAGCTTTGATTGATTTGCCTTTTTCGTTTTTCTTTATTGTTATTATTGCTGTGATTGCAGGGCCTTTAGCCATTATACCGCTTTTGGCTATTCCGCTTGTGGTTGGGTGTGGTTGGATTTTGCAAAAACCAATGCAACGGATTATCCGTCAGTCCATGCATGAGAGTGCTTTGAAAAATGCGCTGTTGTTTGAAACGATTACGGGTCTTGAAACGATCAAGACACAAGCTGCAGAAGGAAATGTTCAACGGCGTTGGGAAGAGCTGACAGATAAGGGCTCGCGGACTTCGGTTAAATCAAAACGTGTTGCAGCATTTGCCTTGAATTTCTCACTTTTTGTTCAACAATTTACTGTTGTTTGCATGGTGATTGCCGGTGTTTATATGATCTCTGAAGCGATGTTGACGCAAGGGGCTTTGGTTGGTTCTGTTCTTTTGGTGGGGCGGGCTCTTGGTCCTTTATCACAGGTTGCAGGATTGATGACCCGTTTTAACCAAAGTTTTGAAGCATTGCGTCAGCTTGAAGATTTGATGCGCCGTCCGGTCGAGCGCCCTGCGGGTAAGCATTTTATTTCTATGCCGCGCATTGAAGGTAAAATCGAGTTTCGTGATGTCGAGTTTAAATATCCCGGGCAATCTCACCCTGCTTTAAAAAAACTGACATTGACAATCAATCCGGGTGAACATATCGGTATCATCGGTGCGGTTGGGTCGGGTAAAACGACATTGGCGCGGTTGCTGGTCAATTTATATCAGCCGACGAATGGAGCTGTTTTGTTGGATGGGACGGATGTCCGGCAGATTGATCCGGGAGATTTGCGCCGCAGTGTTGGTGCAGTTCAACAAAGTCCCAATTTATTTTATGGTTCTGTGCGTGAAAATATTACAATGGGTCACGAGACGGCGCCTGATCGGGCGGTTGTTCGGTCGGCGGAGCTGGCTGGTGTTCTGGAGTTTTTACAAGACTCGGAAAAAGGTCTGGATACGCAAGTCGGTGAACGTGGGGAAGCTTTATCCGGTGGGCAGCGTCAGGCGGTTGCAATTGCACGATCTTTACTTTATGACCCGCCTGTTTTGTTATTGGATGAGCCGACTGCTTCTATGGATCCGACATCGGAGCTTAAGCTTCGTGACAGATTGAAAGTCATGTCTCATGGAAAAACAACAATTCTCATTACGCATAAAGGCGCTATGCTTAATCTGGTGGATAAATTGATTTTGATGGATCGTGGTAATATGATTGCTTTTGGCCCTCGGGATGAAATTATTCGCCGGTTGCAGGCTCGCGAATTTGGTGGTCGGAATGAAAATCAATCCGAGGGATAGAGGATGACTGAGATCAAGAAAAAAGATTCTGAATTGAATGTCAATTCCAATGAAGATTGGGGTGCTATTCGTGCGAATTGGTTGAAGCAAAGATCGGAAAAAGCCGCAGCCTATGCCGATAAATATTTTATGACTGATGATGAATTACCTCTCCGTAAACATGTTATTCTTGTTACAACGTTTTTGTTTTTCTTTGTAATTGTGGTTTGGGCAAGTTTTGCCGAAATCAATGAAACCGCACGGGGTGAAGGGCAGGTTATCCCTGCTGGAGAAGTTCAGATTATTCAAAATCTCGAGGGTGGGATTGTTGAGTCCTTTTTGTATAAAGAAGGGGATGTTGTTCAAAAGGATGAGGTGATTATGCGCCTTAAGGATGTCGGTGCGACCTCTGATCTGGGAAGCAATGAGGCGCGGTATCTCGGTCTTTTGGCATCAATTACAAGGTTACAGGCCGAGGTTGATGGTAAGGACGCTGTCGAATTTCCTGATGAGGTTATGAAGAAAGCTCCCCAGAGTGTTACGGAAGAACTGAATGCGTTTCGTACCAATAAGGATAAAATCGAAGGGCAGATTGCTGTTTTGGAGCAACAGCTTTCCCAACGCAAGCAAGAAGTTAGTGAGTTGAGCACGCGATCTCATGACTTACAGGCTGTTATCAATTTGTCCCGTCAGGAAAAAAATATGATTGAGCCGTTGGTTGCAAAAGGATCTGCGCCTCGTATCGAATTGATTCAGTTGGAGCGTGGTATTAAAGAAAAGCAAACTGAGTTGAATGGTGTGTATCAGGCTATTCCACGTGCTAAATCTGCGATTGCTGAAGCGGAAGCGCGTATTACAGAGATGAAGAATACTGCGATTGCGGATGCTCAGACCGATTTGGCAATGAAAACAATTGAAATGAATACTGTCCAGAAAACCCTTGGGGCTTTGGAAGATAAAAAAGACCGGACAGAAATCAGATCGCCAGTGAAGGGGACAATCAAAGATTTTAAAATCAATACGGTTGGTGGTGTTGTCCGGCCGGGTGATCCGATTGTCGAGATTGTTCCGGTTGATGATAATTTATTGGTTGAAGTTAAAATCAAGCCTTCAGATATTGCTCGTTTACGTCCAGACATGGCAGCGATGGTCAAAATTACGGCTTATGATTTTACTGTGTATGGCGGGTTGAAGGGAAAGGTTATTGATATTTCTCCTGATACAATCAAGAATGATAAAGGGGAAAGTTTTTATCGGGTTTTGGTTAGGACAGACAGTAATTCTTTATATCGCGATGGAAAGCCATTGCCGATTATTCCTGGGATGATTTCTACGGTGGATATTGTGACGGGGCATAAAACCATCATGGAATATTTGATGAAACCCTTCTTCAAAACTGTTCAAAATTCTTTGAACGAAAAATAGGTTTTGGTTATGTTGAAAAATCCGGATGATGCAAAGTTTGCCGTCATTGATGTCGGGTCGAATTCTGTCAGGATGGTCATTTATGATATTTCTATGACTCCCCCTGTTCAAATTTTTAATGAAAAAGTTTATTGCGCTTTAGGTCGTGATTTGGGAAAGACGGGTTTATTAAGCCCAGAGGGATGTTTGTCTGCCTATCAAGCCATACGGGATTATCAGCACATTGCTGAAGCGCAAAATGTAAGTGCTCTTCGTGTGGTTGCAACGGCTGCCGTACGAGATGCTCATGATGGTAATGTTTTTGTTACGACTGTTCAAGAGTTAACCGGTATTGATATTCGTATTCTGAATGGTCATGAAGAAGCTTGTTATGCTGCGGAGGGGGTTCTGGCTCTGGATGCTCATGCTTGTGGTGTGGTTGCCGATTTTGGTGGGGGGTCTTTGGAACTTGCCTTGGTTCACCACAATAAAATTTTTGATACTGCCAGTTTACCGATTGGGGCTTTGCGTGTTCAATCAATGGGAGATGAGGCTGAAGAGACAATCAGAACTTTTCTTCAAGAGCATAGAGCCATGTTTTTCGGTCAGCCTTCTTTATACGCTATCGGGGGGTCATGGAGGGCTTTGGCTCAGGCCTATATGATGAAAATCGGGGCTTCTCACGAGATGCAAAGTTATGCTATTCCAATGGGAGATCTGGTTGGATTCTGTGAGAGGGTCGAGGCTATGAGTGTCGAGGATATTCAATTGCAGTATCAGTTAGAGGGGTATAGGGCTGTTTTGGCACCTATTGCAGCAAAAGTTTTAAGGGTTGTTGTTCAAACATTAAATCCAGAGCTCTTTGTGACGTCCGCTGCCGGTGTGAGGGATGGAATTGTCCATGAATATCTTTTGTCAAAAGTAAAAAAGGCGTAAAGTAACACGATGACTATAATTGATGACAAAATGAACGAACGCGACCCTTCCGGTGAATATGAACTGGATGACTTGATGTATGATGCAGAAGGTGAAGGGGATGAAGACGAAGACGAAGATGGCGACGGGGCTTCGGGTAAAGGGGGAGGGAAATCTCCTCACAAATACCGTGTTATTGTTGAGCCATTTCTTGATTTTGCGGATGACCCAAGTTTAACTCCTGAAGAGAATTCGGAGCGTAAACTGCGATTGTTGGCGGTATCACCGATGAGTATTATGGTTCCTGGTGCGTCATCTTTTGCATCAGAGAATGATTTAAGTCGTAAAATATTTCTGGCTGATATTGGCAAGGCTAATGGTGAAATTTCTGCGCGGGATATTGCTGATCCTGATTTGATTGATAAGCTTGATGCGCGTCAGCGTCACAGGCGAACATTGTTTGGCTTGCCGCACCCATCTCTTGTTTTAAGTGGTGGTGTTGCTTTGGCCAGTGCAATGGTGGCTGCCTTTGCCGGTTTTGCTTCGAATGTGACGGGAAAATCTTCTCCTGAAGCGGCTGAAAAAAAATCAGCTAAGGCCGAAAGTAAAAAATCCAAACTTCTTGATTTTACAGCGGATAAAGAATCTGCCTTTGGTAGCGCAAAAGATGACCCTTATGCCAGCAAAAAATCTTTTGATGTGGATCGCCCAGAGGCTGTTCTTGATAGCTCGATGCCTGATTTCGGAGATATGCTGGAACATGTCACGGTTGAAACAGTTAAGCAGCAGATTGAGGTTTCGCGGACAGCTTTAAGTTTTGATAGTCTTTCTAGTTTTTTCAATTACCTTTCCGAACGTGCGAAAGCGCCTGTTGTGAAAGTCAATTTGAAAGAGGGTGGTAAAGCAGGTTCTGCTGTTGAGGGGCCTTTCGTGCCTTGGCAGGATTTAGGGCCAATCCGGTAGAGTAGAGTCTTTTCACTTAGGAAAAAATGGTGATAGGTCGTTTCTTTTTTCCCTCTCAAGAGCTTGTGCGAACAGACCTGTATCTTCTAGACCAAAAAATAGTTTTTCGGATTGAAGGGCAATAAGAAAATCTGTGGCAGTGAGAGAAGACGGGGTGACGCTCATCCCATCAATCTGTCCCATACTGATTTGGGGATTAAGATCTTTAAATTCCAGACTTTTTACTCTTCTGCGGTTAAAAGTAATTCCCAGTCTTATATTTATGTTTCCCAGAGGTGTTGAAATTCTAAAACCGTTCCTGTCCAGAACTGTTTCAAAAAATGGTGTTTCAGTAATCAGGTACGGAGAGGCTCTGCCTTCAGGTTGGTTTGACTCAAGGCTGATTCTTCCTTCAATCACAGCGGAAATCAGGGCGTTGGCGGATAGTTGGGATTCATAATAGCGGGATATCAATGTATGACAGCCAATTCTCTTTAGGTTATTGCTTGAAAAGGTATATTTGCCTGCGTTTTCACCAAATAGAACATGAAAAGGTTTTCCGGACAGAATATGCTGAAAAATGATTTCATCTGTATTGGGACTAATTTTTGCAGTTTTGCTAAAGTCAGGGGTCAGTTTTTCCATTGGCCATTTTCTTTTTTCTATATGCCTATCTTTAATGGCTATTTTCTGTTTATGTCAATGAAAAACAGCCGAATTACTCCGGCTGTTTTAAACTATTTAGACAGATGCTGAATTATTCGGTTTTTCTGTCTTTGAGAGCGGCTCCCAGAATATCACCCAGTGATGCACCGGATTCGGTTGAACCGAATTCAGCCATTGCTGCTTTGTCTTCATCGACCTCACGTTGTTTGATCGAGAGAGTCAGGTGATGTTTCTTTGCATCTACTCCGGTAATTTTAGCATCGACTTTTTCGCCAACAGCAAAACGATCAGGACGTTGTTCTGATCTTTCGCGAGAAAGGTCAGCACGTTTGATCGAGCCTTTGACGGTTTCGTTGATCGATACTTCAATTCCCTTGTCATTGACTTCAAGAACGGTACAAGTCACGATCTGGCCTTTTGCAAGTCCAGACATGGCTCCTGCCATCGGGTCATTTACCATTTGTTTGATGCCCAAAGCGATACGTTCCTTGTCGGAGTCAATGTCCAGAATACGGACTTTGACCATATCGCCTTTTTTGTATGCTTTGAGAGCATCTTCAGTGGCATCTTCCCATGATACGTCGGAAAGGTGAACCATACCGTCAATGTCGCCTGGCATACCAACAAACAAACCGAATTCAGTGATGTTACGAATTTCGCCTTCCATCTCTTCTCCGGCTTTATGGTTTGCCGCAAAAGCAGACCATGGATTTTCCTGAGTTTGTTTCATACCCAGAGAAATCCGGCGTTTATCCATGTCAATCTCAAGAACTTCAACGTCAACTTGTTGTTCGTTCGATACGATTTTGTTCGGGTGAACGTTTTTCTTCGTCCATGACATTTCAGAAACGTGAACCAGACCTTCGATCCCAGGCTCAAGCTCAACAAAAGCACCGTAGTCGGTGATGTTGGTGATTTTACCTGTTGTGCGCAGACCCTTGGTGTATTTACCGCTGACTTCTGACCATGGGTCGGATTCCAGTTGTTTCATACCCAAAGAAATACGTTGGTTTTCTTCGTTGTAACGAATGATCTGAACTTCGATTGTTTGGCCAACAGTCAAAACTTCCGAAGGATGATTGACGCGTTTCCAAGAGATGTCGGTAACGTGCAACAGACCATCTACGCCGCCCAAATCAATGAACGCACCGTAGTCGGTGATGTTTTTAACGATCCCTTCAACGATTGAACCTTCGCGCAGTTGTTCCATCAATTCCGAACGAGCCTCTTCACGGCTTTCTTCAAGTATTGCGCGGCGGGACACAACAATATTTCCACGTGCACGATCCATTTTCAGGATCATGAATGGTTGAGGTGTTCCCATTAGCGGGGAGATGTCACGTACTGGACGAATATCAACTTGTGAACCTGGCAAGAATGCGACTGCGCCGCCCAGATCAACGGTGAAACCACCTTTGACACGTGAAAAGATTACGCCGGTTACGCGTTCTTTTTCTTCGCAAGAGCGTTCAAGAACAGTCCAGACTTCTTCACGACGTGCTTTCTCGCGAGACAGTACGGTGTATCCGTCTTTGTCTTCCATCCGTTCGACGAAAACCTCAACGGAATCGCCTATGCGGATTTCAGGATCTTGGCCGGGCATACCGAATTCTCTTTTCGAGATACGGCCTTCGGATTTCAATCCAACGTCCACGATGACGGTGTCAGATGTAACGGAGATAATCCGGCCATTGATAACTTGTCCGGTAAATTTGGTTTGCGGTTTTAGTGTTTCTGCGAGAAGAGTTGCAAACTCATTTGACTCTTCACGGTCTAGGATACTAGAGGCTGCGTGTGCCATGATTAGTGTTTCCTTTCAGGAAATAAAATATGCCCGAACCGGACAGAGGATAAGGTCAGGGAAACCCCGAGCTTTCGTACCCGATCGAACAGGCGGACTCATACGGTAAAATGGGGCTTAGTGCAAGGGAAAAGGCTGATTTTTGGCAAAATCAGGGCTTTTTATGGCTAGTTTTGGGTCAATTAAGACAATTCTTTATGAATAAACTGGCAGGCCTTTTCAAAGACTTCATCGGGTGACAATTCAGAGGTATCCAGAATGATGGCGTCATCTGCCGGAAGTAAAGGCGCAACACTGCGGTTTTTATCGCGATTATCACGGTCAATCATGTCTTGTAGAACGGTTTCGTAATTGGTTTCCCATCCTTTTTTCTGTAATTCCAAGGTTCGTCTTTTTGCTCTGACTTCTGTTGATGCTGTTACAAAAAATTTGATTGTGGCGTCGGGGCATATAATTGTCCCTATATCGCGTCCATCCAGAATTGATCCCGACCATGTTCTTTGTCCGGGTTTATAAGGTGGATGTTGTGCGTGTTGGCGTTGTGTTTCTTTTAAAATTTCGCGGACGGCGGCGAATCTGCACGATCGGGACGTGGCATCTGCTATAACGTCATTAAACAGGGCTTGGTCTTCGAGCATTTCCCACGACAAGTGGTCACGGACGTAGATGGCCGAGGATACGGCATCTTCCGGATTATCCGGATTTTTCTTCTGATCCAGAATATGTTTGGCAACAGCACGATATAGGGCGCCGGTATCGAGATAGGATAAGTGAAAACGATTGGCCAGACGGCGGGCGATAGTTCCCTTGCCACTGGCCGAGGGGCCGTCTACGGAAATAATAATAAATGCACTCATAATTAGTATTTAGCGGTTTTGATGAAAGCTGGCAATATCAATTCGAAAAATCAAAACAAGCTCCCATTTCAGTCATCAGTTCGATAAAATTCGGAAAGCTTGTTTTAATTGGTGATCCGTCATCAATGGTAATAGGCTCTTCTGTTGCTGTCCCTAAGACCAGAAAACTCATAGCGATCCGGTGATCCAGTGCCGTTTCAATGGTGGCACCTCCTTGGGGTGGTTTGCCAGTGCCGTGAATGGTTAACCAGTCATCGCCCATTTCCAGATTGACGCCACAGGCTTTTAAGCCTTGGGCGACCATTAGCAATCGATCGCTTTCTTTGACGCGCAGTTCTGCAAGACCTGTCATATAGGTTGTGCCGTTTGCGCAGGCAGCCGCCATTGCGAGAATTGGAAATTCATCGATCATGCTCGGGACACGTTCGGGGGGAACTGTGATACCCTTTAGTGACCCTGTTGATTTTACTGAAATTGTTGCAATTGGTTCGCCTGCTTCGATTTTTTTCTTGTCGAAAACAATATCGGCACCCATTTCGATCAGGGTTTCATACAAGCCAATACGGCGCGGGTTAATCCCAACCCGAGGAAGGTGAATGTCTGATCCTTCATTGATGAGGGCGGCAACAACCGGAAAACCTGCAGAGCTTGGATCCGCAGGAACATCAATCGCGCAGCCCAAAAGGCGTTGCCCCCCTGTGATTGAAATTGCATCGGCATTGGCATCGGTTTTTTCAACGGTGACTTGTATGCCGAAATGGCGGAGCATATTTTCGGAGTGGTCGCGGGTCGGGTGGTTTTCAATGACAGTTGTTGTTCCTCGCGCATTGAGTCCCGCCAGAAGGATTGCGGATTTGACCTGTGCTGATGCGACGGGCAGTTTGTATGTGATGGCTTTTGCGTCTTCTGTGCCTTTTATGGCCAAGGGCAAACGTCCGCCTGCTCTTGACAGGAAGGTTGCCCCCATTTGTTCCAAGGGTGTTATGACCCGACCCATGGGGCGGTTAACCAGTGATTTATCACCGGTAAAGCATGCTGTGATCGGGTGGGCTGCGACGATGCCCATCAGAAGGCGTGTTGATGTTCCCGAATTTCCCATATTCAGAACATCCGATGGTTCGGTTAAGTTTCCGATGCCTTGGCCGAAACATCTCCATAATCCATCTTCGCCTTTTATGATGCGTGCCCCCATGGCTCGCATTGCGGCGGCGGTGTTATAAACATCTTCGCCTTCCAGCAAGCCGGAGATCATTGTTTCATCTTCGGCCAGCGCGCCGAACATTAAAGCACGGTGGGACATGGATTTGTCACCCGGGACGCGTAATGTTCCGTGAAGGCTTCCTGATTTTTTTGATGTAAGGGGATTGGTGTAAATATCGGTTTGGGATGATGTGCTGTTTTTCATGTGTAGCAGTTTAGAATTTTTTGTGATTATTTACAAACAAAGACATTACCGTTTTGTGGTGTACAGGTTTTTTCTTTTTCTTGTATGGCTTCTTGGATGTTCTCGCGGGTCAAGCCTTTTTGGCTGAGCCAAAGAACAGCATATTTTATAATGTCTTGATTTCTTTCGACATTGTTTCCTGCCTTGATTTCTGCTTCGAGTTCCATGAATCTGGTTTCAACCAGAAAAGCTGATGCAGGATGCAATTGACCATTCGAGAGTTGTCCTATTCGCGCGAGAGCTGCCAATTTCTTTCCTTCGCTGCAAGTGTCAGAAAATTGGCGACCTGTCGAGTGGGTTGAGCGGAAGACAAGAAGGTTTGTGCTGGTATCTTCGCCTACGCGGCATTGCGTATCCAAATAAGGTGTAACGGTCGAGCAGCCGACAACAGACGTGATCAGTGCGGCTTTGGTGAAATGTTTCATTAAAGATGGAATTAAGTTTTGCATGAGCCTTTATAAAACAAATAATTTATTATGTCAATAAAATTAGGTTATGGAATCTTTAATGGGGTAGGAAGGTTTAAAGGCCATGGGAATTCTGCCAATTTGGTTGTTTCCGGGAGAACCAGCAAATAGGCAGGCCGGATGATTTCCCCATTGCTTGAGAAAAGCATTGCCTCCAAAGTAAAGTCTGCGGCGGTTTTGTAATCATCTAAAGTTAAATTTATGCAGCCGTCAGAAATTCTTTTAGAGTCCGGATTGGAGCTCTGTATTCTTTTACGGCGATTTTGTCCGGGAATATCGATAACCGGATGAATGGCGATGTAATTTTTATTTCCGCGTTCGGAAAGGATCATTGCTGATTGTGGGTGAGATTGATCTATTGAACGCAGAATAGGGAAGACACCTGCTGGTGTTACGTATGGTTTATTGTCATCTCCTGACTTTTTGCCGGACAAGGCGTTGAATCTGCCTTTGATTGTCCCGTGATCGATCATTATTATTTGTCCGGCGATTTTGTTCAGTAATAAAAAACGATGGATGCCGAATGATGCCATGTAATTTGTTGCAAAAGATTCAGGCGTTATTTCTTCTGTTGCATTATTGGCCAAGACCATGGCTGGGGCTGCCAGTAATCCGAACAGGATACTGAGCACTTTTCTTCGGGCGAGTTGGCTGCATGGTGACATTTTCTGCTTTCAATTTTTAAAAAGAAAAAGGCCGAATAAGTCCGGCCTTTTTTAATATTTTTTAATTGTCAGGCAATTATCTGTCGCATTTGAATACAACTGAACCGTTAGTCTCTACAACTTTTTTGGCTGTATTACCGTTTGCGCAAATGACTGGAGCTACTGGTACAACTTCGGTTGTATATGTCACTGTTGCTTGGTCATTATACATTCTCATTAAGGCTTGACCTTGTGTTCCAGTGATGGCATCCACTTTATCTGGGGCAACCATTATAATTCCCGCGACGTTACTTAATTTATCAGTTTTGCTAATGACAGCCATTTGTTTTGCAAATTCGCCACATCTATCGCTATCTTCATTCCAGACTTTCTTTCCTGTTTGCCCAAGAGAAAGTGCTACAATAGGGGACGATATCCCGCCGGTTGTTCCTTCAGTGGTCATAGAGCAATCTGCACTTGGTATACCAGTGGTAACGTTGGCCGAGTAAGCCATAGGCGTTTGTCTTTGATATTCAGTTTTTGAATTTGAATAAGAAGAATAAGAAATAGGGCCAGTTGATGCGCCAGATGTTGATGAACCAGTTTTTGCGGTTTGATTGGATGTCGCATTAGATGTTGATGGGCCGGTTGATGCATTGTTGGTCGCGGTTGGATTGGCTGTTATAGCTCCTTTTTCAATGATAGCGGCTCCACCAAGAGCTGAAGATGACCCACCGTTTCCGCCAGCTCCACCAAAAGCGGTTGGGTTGGACGTCACAGCGCCAGCTTGAATAGTGGCAATTCCACCAGTGGCAGTGTTGTTTCCGCCAGTCAAGTATGCAGCGTTGTTGGCTGCACTGTTTGCGGTTGGGTTGGCTGTCAAAGTGGCGGCGTTGTTTCCTCCAGTCAAGTATGCAGCGTTGTTGGCTGCGTTGTTAGCAGTGGCTGTGTTATCGCCGCCTGTTAAAGTTGCAGTGTTGTTGGCTGCACTGTTTGCAGTTGGATTGGCTGTTACAGCGATATCGTTATTTCCACCTGTTAAATGACTGGCGGTAGAAAGGTTGCTTATTTGGGTTTGTTGATTTTCTTGGTTGCCACCTTGGGCTGGGTAGTCAGGGTTACCGCAGCCACTACATGCGTTCGCTGCGCTTGCGCCAAATGTAAATGCTAATGCTGCTACTGTTTTTTTCAAATACTTGATACTCATCACACGCCCTCCTTAAAATTTGGACATAAAATTGCTCGGGTTTTTGTTTTTCTGTAATATGTGGCAGAAAGTACAATGCTATGACAAGAAAAGTCAAGTTTTATTTTTCAGAATAATTTGTTGCGCCTTTTGGCTGCTTTATGATAAACAACTTGAAATTACCAATAATTATACCGAAGATTTTTTCGGATTCCCGTAAGGTTTCTCGAAAGATTTCAGGTTTTTAAAAATGAGGTGTTGTTGTGGTTTCCGATTCGTATGCTGTTGAAAATAAAGAAAACATTCATAATCATCTGGGTTATGTGCCATCCCGTTTTCAAAAAGTTGGGTCGTGGTTGCGTCGTGAAGGTAGCTGGTCTCTTGGTAGTGCCGCAATCGGAATGGCCGCCAGTGTTTTGACTGCGAAAGTTGCCCTTGTTGCTTTACCGGTTTTCGCGGCCACTGCTGGTGGAATCGTTGTTGCCAATATAGCCACAACCGGTTTTCGCATGATGCGGGAAGCTGCGCAGGAAGATCAGAAAGAATTGATTGCGCGAGGAGCAGAGAAACAATCAATGTTCAAACTCATGATGAAACACGCCCGCCAAGATGATTTGAGCAAAACCTTTTTAAAGAGGGTTGTGACTGGTGTTGCAATATCTGCGGCAACGATGGGAACAGTCCGTAATTTTTCGACCATCAGTACTTTCTTTTCTGGTTTGTTTAACAGTCACTCAGGTCTGATTGATGTTATGGCTGCCGATACTGTTGTTTCTGTTCCTGTTGATCTAGCTGTTGATTGTAACGCTCCTCAAGTTAAATGCGGCACTTTTGGAGTGGAGAAACCTGTTGATGCTGTCGGGGCGGTGGATGTAGCGCCTGAAGTGAAAGTGCAGCAGGTTGTCATTCCTTTGTCGGCCTTGGATCGTGTGACGGAGCTTTTGAGTTCAGGTGATAATCTTTCAGTGAAAGCCAAGGCGTTGATCGAGCAGATGGTGGCTCATCCTGATAATGCCCAAAACATTAAAGATGCTGCTCAATCCTTGGTGCGTAGTCATGAAGATTTGGCCAAAGACCTTTATAAACAAGCCATTGATAAGGCTGCTGAAACCGGACAGAAAACGGCATGGGGTCAGGCCAGTATTGATTTGGCTTATTTGGAGCATAAGGTTGATCCTGCTGCCGCTCTTGCCCAGATGCAAAATGTTGTAGATAATACCAAGGGGGCTTTGCATCGTATTGCCCAAGAATTTGTAGATCAATGGAAGGGGATACATTCAACCCATATTGCGCCGGTTGATGTTGTTCAAAATAAAGTTGCAGATGCTGTTACTGGTGACGCTGTGGTTCAGAGTGCAGGTGACCCCGTTTCTCAACAAGCTGCCGTTGCACCAAGTCTTGTTGTTCCTGATGTTGTTGCACAGGAGTCCTCAACTGATTTTGGGCGGGCGCAAGCCGCCTGGAATGAAAATTATGCTCGTCAACAGGTGGTTGATATTCTGACGAGAACCGGAAGTATTCCTGATGCCAATCTCAGCGCTCTTGAATTGGCGCGTCAGGTTTCTCCGAATAATCCTCAGGCTTTGTTGAATGGTTTGGCACAAAATGCGCCGTCATTGGATCCAAGCAAAATGGCATTTTCTTGTGTTACCGATATTCCACGTGATTTTCCCCCACACCATATTGAGGTTAAGACCCAATGTGCCGAGTTGAAACCGACCATGGATGTGAATGATTTTGGAATTGTGAGTGATAAGAATGATCCGTCGCCTCGTGGCTTGCGTCTTTTGTTCAAGGGGGCTGTTGAGGGTTGTACCAAAGTTGTAGATTGTATTGATCGTTTTGTCACTCGCGCCGCTGTTCCTGCTATGACTGGTGAAATGCGTTTGGCGCAGAGATAAACTTTTTCTTTATACTGCGTAAGAAAAGGGAGGGCATTGGCCTTCCTTTTCTTATTTTGTTATTTTCTTGACTTTGTATGGGAAAGCTGTGCATAACTGCGCCACGAGTTTGCGAATGCTTTTTTTCCGCACCGGACACTGGTCATGAGACCAGAGCCTTTAAGTCCTGATTTTGAGTTATATAACTCAGCCCGTGTTGAACAAGAGCCAGATCCAATACTACCGGAACCTGACATAAACTCCGGCTTTTCTCATGGTGAGGAAGGTCAAACACGGACAAAAAATCATAAGGATTTATAATGACCGGATTCTCATCCTTCGGCCTAGCCGACTCTATTTTGCATAAATTAACAGCCATCGGCTTTACTATCCCAACCCCAGTTCAGGAACAATCCATTCCTTTGGCTCTTTCGGGAAAAGATGTTCTCGCGACAGCCCAAACCGGAACCGGAAAAACGGCGGCCTTCGGTTTACCGTTGGTACAGCATTTGATGAACAACCCTTACTCCACGGCTTTGATTATGACCCCGACCCGCGAATTGGCGGTTCAGGTCATGACCCAGCTAAAAGCCTTTATGCCGGATAGTGCCAGTGTGCGTGCTGCATTGTTGATCGGGGGTGAAGCCATGTTCAAACAATTGAAACAGCTTCAAGGCAAGCCACGTTTGATTATCGGGACTCCTGGCCGTATTAATGACCATTTGGAACGTAATACGCTTCGTTTGAATAAAACAGATTTTTTGGTTTTGGATGAAGCGGACAGAATGCTCGATATGGGCTTTGGTGTTCAGCTTGAAGCGATTGCCGAATATTTGCCTGAAGAGCGTCAGACTTTGATGTTCTCGGCAACTGTTCCAAGCAATATCATGAAACTGGCAGGGAAATATCTGAAAGATCCTGCACGGGTTGAAACTGATCAACCTCATGTGGCAGCTCCCAAAATTCGTCAGGAACTTATTCATGTGAATGATGATTCCAAGCATGATGAATTGGTCAAGTTGCTCGATGCCCGTTCGGGTCAGATCATTGTGTTTGTGAAAACAAAACATGGTGCTGATCGTTTGGCACGTAAATTGGAACGTGATAATCACTCTGCTGATGCAATCCATGGTGATTTGCGCCAAGGTCAGCGTGACCGCGTTTTGAAAACATTCCGTAAAAACGAAGTTCGTATTCTTGTTGCAACCGATGTTGCTGCTCGTGGTCTGGATATTCCTTTATTGGAAACTGTGATTAACTATGATCTTCCACAATGTCCTGAAGATTATATTCACCGTATTGGTCGTACTGGACGCAATGGCGCAGAAGGTGAAGCTATTTGCTTGATCTCCGGTCAGGATCGTTCCAAATGGGCTGCGATTGATCGAATGATGAATCCGGGTAAAGCCAGAGAAGGTTCGAGAGAACGGTCAGGCAGTAACGGTAAAGGTCGTCATGAAGGCGGACGCAATGGTTCGGGTCGTGGCGGTAATGGCGGCGGTTTTGGTAAACCAAAATTTGGAGCAAAACCAAGTTTTGGTGGTGGTTTCGGGAAGCCAAAATTCGGCGAGCGGTCTAATGAGCGGTCGAACGAACGGTCAGGAGAAAAGCCAAACTGGAAATCCAGCTTTGCAGATAAAGCGCCATCGTCTAATCGTGATAACGGCAATCGTTTTGATCGTCCAGAACGTTCTGAAAGATCAGATCGTCCGGCTCCACGCAGAGACTGGAAACCTGAAGGTGCTTATCAAGGAAATGATGGCGGCGAGCGTGGCGAATTTAAAAAGAAAAGCTTTGGCGGTGACCGTAGTGGCGGCGGGTTCAAGAAAGAAGGCGGCTTCAAAAAAGAATGGACAAAAGACGCTCCTCGTAAAGAGGGTGTTCGTCAGGATGGATCCCGTAAAGAATGGGGCAATAAAGACGGCGCGGCTAAAAAACCGTTCTCTCGTGATGGTGCTAAACCTTTTTCAAGAGATGGTGCAAAATCCGGTGAACGTCGTGAAGGCGGCTTCAAAAAAGAGGGTGGGTTCAAATCTGGCGGCTATAAAAAAGAAGGCGGATTTAATGGTCAAGGCCCTCGTCGTCCACGTGCAGCCTAGTCTGTCAGGATATATAGTCTTTCCAAATCACTTTGTGACATCGTCACTGCGCCCCTAACGTAGTTTTCCTACGTGTTGTCGCTGGTTTCTTGTCACAAAATTATTTGCTTTGACTATAAAATTTCAAAGGGAGCCGTGAGGCTCCTTTTTTAATTTTACGAAATAAAAGTGAAGTCATGTATCATTTGGAAAATCATAGACATACGAGCTTGAAATTTTTATAACAGAGAAGCAGGGTTCTATCTATGCTTTATGGGTCACTCTCTTTGAGTCAAAGAAAAACTAAATGACAAACATTGCTCTTATTACCGGAATTACAGGACAAGATGGTGCTTATATGGCAGAGAGTCTTTTGTCCAAGGGCTATCAGGTTCATGGAATTAAAAGGCGGTCTTCCTCCCTTAATACATCACGTATCGATCATATTTATGAAGAACGCACCAATCCGGATCGTAATTTTTTTCTGCATTATGGCGATATGACAGACCCAACAAATTTAATGCGTTTGGTCGGAGATATTCAACCGGATGAAATATATAACCTCGCTGCACAAAGTCACGTCCAAGTCAGTTTTGAAACTCCGGAATATACGGCCAATGCAGATGCTTTGGGGCCATTGAGAATACTTGAGGCCATTCGCATTCTGGGGTTAAAAGATAAAACGCGTTTCTTTCAGGCATCAACTTCCGAAATGTTTGGTTTGGCACAAACTTGTCCTCAAAATGAAAAAACTTCTTTTTATCCGCGCAGCCCGTACGGTGCAGCCAAGCTTTATGCTTACTGGATGACGGTTAATTATCGTGAAGCTTATAATATCTTTGCTGCAAATGGCATCATGTTCAATCATGAAAGCCCAAGGCGAGGTGAAACTTTTGTAACAAGAAAAATTACCAGAGCGGTTGCTCGTATTGCGCTGGAAAAACAAGATTGTCTGTATCTTGGTAACCTTGATGCAACAAGAGATTGGGGACATGCGCGTGATTTTATGGATGGCGCTTGGCGTATTTTACAACAGGACAAAGCGGAAGATTTTGTTTTAGCTACTGGTCATTCTACATCGGTTAGAACTTTTGCCGAGATGGCGTTTTCCGAGGCAGGAATAAATATTTTATGGTCAGGGCAAGGTGCACAAGAAACAGGTTGTGATGAAAAAACAGGAAAAATTTTGGTTCGAATTGACCCATTTTATTTTCGTCCGACAGAGGTCGATAATCTTTTAGGTAATGCCCAAAAAGCAAAAGATATATTAGGATGGTCAGCTACAACGTCATTACAGGACATTATTTGTGAGATGGTCAGATGCGATCTTGCACAAGAAAAAGGAGAGGTCGATGAAAGTACTCTTGACTGGTGGAACCGGAATGGTCGGGCAAGCGATATTGAGATTGGCAAAAACATTTGCTCCGCAGTGGACTATTAAAGCTCCAACTCGCAAAGAACTGGATTTAACCAACCAAGAGGCTGTAAAAACATTTTTTGACAAAAATACGTTTGACCTGGTTATTCATACGGCTGCAAAAGTCGGGGGGATCAAAGCAAATTCAGAAAATCAGGCTACGTTCTTGTCGGAGAATATTTTGATTAACACTCATGTTATTCATGAATCCTTGACATCCGGTATCAAAAATCTGATTTATTTTGGTAGTTCTTGTATGTATCCCCGTGATTATAAACCCTTATTGCAAGAACAAGATATTCTGGCAGCGCCGCTTGAGCCCAGTAACGAAGGTTATGCTCTTGCCAAAATATCAGGACAGCGTTTATGTTCTTATATTTCCGATCAGTATAATGTCGCATATAAAACGATCATTCCTTGTAATCTTTATGGACCCGCAGATAATTATCACCCAGAACACAGTCATTTAATGGCAGCGATCATTCTTAAAATCCACAATGCTTTAGAAAAACAGCAGGACATGATCGAGATTTGGGGCGCTGGAGAGGTTCGGCGTGAATTTATTTATGTCGACGATCTGGTCAAATTTATTTTTTCAATTGCAGGGAATATGAGCACTCTTCCGTCTTGCTTGAATATAGGCATGGGACAAGATTTTACTGTTAATCAATATTATGAATTTGCAGCACAAGCTCTGGGATACTCTGGACATTTCGTGCATAATCTTTCTGCCCCATCTGGTATGACCCATAAACTTATGGATTGTACGCGGGCTCAACAGTTGGGCTGGGAACCTACAACACATATTGAAGACGGCATAAAACAGGCCTATGCGGATTTTCTTTTTAATATTACAAACGATTCTTAAATCATTACCATGCCGCCATTGACGTGGAGGGTAGTTCCGGTGACGTAGCCTGCTTCATCGGAAGCCAGATAGGTGACGGCGGCGGCGATGTCGTTTGCTGTTCCCATTTTGCCCATCGGGATGGTGCTTGATATTTTTGCTTTTTGGTCATCGGTTAAAACTTCGGTCATCGAAGTTGCAATAAAGCCCGGGGCAACACAATTGACGGTGATTCCGCGTGAGGCCACTTCTTGTCCCATCGCTTTTGACCAGCCGATCATGCCGGCTTTACTGGCTACATAGTTACATTGTCCCGGATTTCCCATCACGCCAACGACAGAGGCGATGTTGATAATGCGGCCATTGCGGCGTTTCATCATGCCGCGTTGGACGGCTTTGGCAAGTTTGAAGGTGGCGGTCATATTCACAGCAATGACGTCGTTCCACTCTTCATCTTTCATCCGCATGGATAGATTATCACGTGTCAGGCCTGCATTATTAACCAGAATATCAATTTGCCCCATGGCGGCATCTGTGTCTGAAACCAGTTTGTCGATGTCCTCTGGGTTGGACAGGTCAGCGGGAAAAACATGAACGCGATCTTTTAAATCAGTGGCCAGTGCATTGAGCTTTTCAACATTACGGCCTGAAATGCCAACGGTTGCACCTTGAGCATGGAGGGCGCGGGCGATGGATTCACCGATGCCACCTGTTGCGCCTGTGACGAGTGCTGTTTTTCCGGTAAGGTTGAACATGATATTTTTTCCTTTTTACTAATTAGCTAAGTTTTTGAATAAGAGCTTCGATTTGATCCGGTGTGCCGACGCTTTCGGAGGAGACATCTTTTTCGATGCGTTTGATGAGGCCGCTTAAAACTTTTCCTGCGCCGAGTTCAATTATCTCGGTGACTCCTTGGTCTTTCATCCATGTGACGGATTCTCTCCAGCGCACCATGCCGGTGACTTGTTCGACCAACAAGCGGCGAATGTCTTGCGGGGTAGTGATGGCGCTTGCCGTCACGTTGGCAACGATGGGTAAAATCGGCGGGGCGATGGTGGTATCTGCCAAAGCGCGTTCCATGGCATCGGCTGCGGGTTGCATCAAGCGGCAATGAAAGGGTGCGCTGACAGGGAGTTGAAGGGCGCGTTTTGCGCCTTTGGCTGTTGCCAGTTCCATGGCGATGGCGACAGCTCCGGCGTGGCCTGATACCACAACTTGTCCCGGGGAGTTGTCATTTGCGGATTGTACGGTTTCTCCGTTTTTTGTTTTGGTGTTGGCTTCTTTGGTGATGGCTTCGATGTCAGCCAGATCAAGTCCGAGGATGGCGGCCATGGCTCCGATGCCAATGGGGACGGCTTTTTGCATCTCTTGTCCGCGCAGTTTTAACAGTCTGGCGGTTGTCGAGATGTCGAAAGCTTCAACGGCCGTGAGGGCAGAATATTCTCCCAAAGAGTGACCTGCCACAAAGGAGGCAGATTTTGCCAGGTCGATACCGCCTTGCCCTGTCAGGGTTTTAACTACGGCCATTGAAACCGCCATTAGGGCTGGTTGAGTATTTTCCGTGAGATTGAGGTCGGAGTCTGCGCCTTCGGTCATGAGCTTGAACAGGTGTTGATCCAGAGCATCATCGATTTCCTGAAAAACTTCACGGGCTTCAATGAAAGCCTCTGCCAGATCTTTGCCCATTCCGATAAATTGTGATCCCTGACCGGGAAAAACAAAGGCACGCATAGTTGATTCGCTCCAGATTTATTCTAATGTCTATTTGTGGGGCGGATTAGGAAGAATTTTCAGCAATTAGTCAACTGTGAAAAGTTGTGTACCTAGGTTTTCTTACTGTTTTGCCTCATATTTTATATCTTAATAAAACGGTGCGTTTTGAAAATTCCTTCTTTACAAGTGCGACATTTTGACATAGAATGAAATTACACTTACAGTAGCGTTTTTGAAACTTTACTGCTGTGCCTGAGGGGTGCTGAGTAGATTATGGTTCTCAAAGTGTCCAAAACATCGTTGTCCGGCTGGCGTAAGCCCCTTAATCCGATGGCGTCTGTTTTGTTTACCTGAACTATGTAAAAAACTGAAAAAATAGATATTCGTGTCCTATATTTTCGTGAATATATGCGCCTTGGTTCCCAAGTCTGTATTTATGAAAATTATATTTGGATGCGTTCTGAAAGAGTGTGTGGATAGAGTATAAATTAACAAAAAAATAGGAGGTTTTTTATGAGTTGCTCAATCATACACCAATCCGTTCGCAGTGTTCTTGAAGAAGGGCGCATGGCCTACACAACAACCGTTGAAGCAGGAGGCGTTATCAATATGGATTATGCCAGTTATTGCTGTCACGTTTCTTTGAACCGTTTGCGCCAAAGTCTGGATAATCCCAATATTAGTGCCGAACGTCTGGAAGGGTTATTGCGTCTTGCTGCCCGAAAATATTCCAGCGATCAGCCTCAGCATGGTTGGACGGATGTTATGGCTCGTTTTTTAAGACGGCATGTTAATTCCAACTAGTATTATTTTATGTGGCGTTGCTGAATTGTTGCTTGCAGATTGGACAGAAAACAGGCTATCTATTTTCCTATGGAAACAGAAAGCTTTGATCGTCTTTTTACTGAAATTTTGCAGGCACGCACTCGCGTTTATCGCGCCGGATCGCCAACGCCTTTGCAAAGAATTTCTGTGCCTTGCATCGAGGATAATACGGGGGCTCAGATTTTCGTTAAACGTGAGGATCTTTCACCGATTAATGCTTATAAATGGCGTGGGGCGTATAATTGCACGGCAGTATTAAGCGAGACGCATGGGGCAAAATGTGTCGTTGCTGCATCTGCTGGTAATCATGCGCAAGGTGTGGCGTTGGCTGTGCGTATGCTGGGGATTGAAGCCAAAATCTATATGCCACTTTCAACGCCACAGATGAAACAAAAAGCAGTTCGTCTTCATGGGCAAGGCCATGTTGAAATTATTCTGGTTGGTGATACTTACGATCAGGCCAGTGAGGCGGCAAGAGAATTTGCTGCGCAAGAAAACCTTCCTTATGTTCACCCCTTTGATGATTTGTATACAATGGCCGGACAAGCGACGATTGCCGATGAGGTTATCTTATCCAATGATGGGCCGTTTGATTATGTGTTTTTGCAAATTGGCGGTGGTGGCATGGCTGCTGGTGCGTCCAGTTGGTTGAAAGTACATCATCCTTTGACCAAAATTATCGGGGTGGAAGGTGTTGGGCAGGCCAGTATGGCGGCATCCTTGGCACGTGGTGAGCCTGTGACTTTGCATGAGGTTGATACGTTTTGCGATGGGACGGCCGTCAAGCGTCCGGGGGATTTGACGTTTAATATCTGTCGTAAAACCATTGATGAAATGGTTCTTGTGACCAATGAAGAAGTTTGTTCGGCGATCCAGAAATTCTGGGATGCCAAGCGTGTAATTCCAGAGCCTGCGGGGGCAATGGGGCTTGCCGGAATGGTCAAATTTGTTGCAGAAAATCCAGAAAAAGTTAAAGGCAAAAAACTGTTGTGCGTTCTATGTGGTGCCAATATGGATTTTGGCAAGTTGGCTTTGATTTCATCCCAGTCGGCGATTGGTGCCAATCGCAGGAAATATTTGCGGTTTCATCTGGCGGAAAAAAGCGGCAGTTTGCTTGGGCTGCTTGATCGCATTTTTACTGATGTCAATGTCTCGGAATTCCAGTATGGAAAAATGTCTGACACAGATGGTTATCCTGTGATTGCGTTTGAAGCTGTTCCTGAAAAAATGGATGAGTTGAAGCAAAATTTGCAAAAGGAAAAGATTATTTATCAAGATATTACTGAAGATCCTGATGTGCGATATCGTGTTATTAATTACAATCCATCTTTGTTCAAATTTCCTGTTTTGCTGCATGTTCATTTTCCCGAGCGTAAAGGCGCATTGCGGGAGTTTATGCGTAAAATATCCGAAGTTGCCAATGTTTGTTACTTTAACTATGCCTATTCGGGTGAGACAATCGGGCGAGCTTTGATGGGGTTCGAATTTGTGCAGGAATCAGATCATCAACGGTTTTATGAAATTGTCGAACAGTCTCCTGTTGAATGTCGATCTGTTTCTGATGCTATTGTCCAACGTATTTTGGCGGTTGGGTAAGAACAAGAAATTGGCCTTCTCGTGGTAGGGTTAATCTGTTAGAAATATGCTATGAGCCAAGTTGTTACTGAAAATACACTTCAAGTCGGATCGTCAGCAGGGGATTTTTTCTCCCTGTTAAAGCCTCGCGTTATGAGTTTGGTAGTTTTTTCCGGATTTGCCGGATATTGGATTGCACCTGGTCGTGCCGATTTTCATCCTCTTCTGGCTTTTATGGGCATTTTGGCTCTGGCGATTGGTGCGGGGGCGTCAGGGGCTTTTAATATGTGGTATGACCGCGATATTGACGCTGTGATGAACCGCACAAAAAATCGTGCTGTTCCTTTGGGGCGGATTGCGCCCGATGATGCGCTGGGGTTTGCCGTTATTATGTCTATTCTGGCGGTGATGATGATGGGGTTGGCAACCAACTGGGTTGCCGCTGGTCTTTTGGGGTTTGCCAGTTTCTTTTATGTTGTGATTTATACGATGTGGCTGAAACGCAGGACGGCTCAGAATATTGTGATTGGTGGTGCGGCTGGTGCTTTTCCGCCGATGATCGGGTGGGCGATGGTGACGGGTCATGTCTCTATCGAGAGTATTTTGCTGTTTTCCATTATCTTTTTCTGGACGCCGCCCCATTTTTGGGCGTTGGCGTTGTTTGCTAATTCGGATTATACGCGGGCTAAAATTCCTATGTTGCCGGTTGTGAGCGGGGCGCGGGTGACCAAGTGGCAAATGTTGGTTTATACCTTGATTTTGCTGCCTTTGACCATTGTTCCGGTGTATCTGGGGATGGCTAGTTGGATTTATGGTGGGGTTGCCGCTTTGTTAAGTGGATTTTTTGTTTTGTCGGCTATTCTTGTGTTGGGGTCAGATGATCTGAAATTTGCCAAACGGATGTTCGGCTTTTCAGTCTTTTATCTCTTTGCTCTTTTCCTTGCGCTTATGCTCTGTCATAATTAGCCATGGAACGAGATCAAGAAAATATAATGCGTCGTCGTCGGGATAAAAACAGAGTCGTTTTGTTGTTGGTTCTCGGCTTGGCGATGGCAATTTTTGCTGTTACTATTGTCAAAATGCAGCTTGGAGGCTCGTGATGCGTGGTTTTTTTGTGTTTTTGATTGGGTTTTCGATCCTGTTGGGGGCTGTTCCTGTGCAGGCAGAAGAGCAATTGATGAATCTTTGGTCTAATCAGCGTCTCATTCACAATCGTGAAATGGATATGAAGAGCGAAGCGTATCGGTCTCGTGGGCAGGATTATGTTGATAATTTGTATGCGACAGGTGGAGAAATCCTTATTTCCGATCCTGAATGGCTTCATCCTATCAACCTTGATGAATATCCTATGATTGAGCCTGTTCCTGTGGATGTTAATGAAGTTGCCGATATTATCAAGGCTCAGGACGGTCAATAATTTCCCCGCATTCCAACTCAGATGAAATTGCCCGCAAAAATCGCCGGATGGCTTGGATTGTTGGGGGTATGGTTGTCTTTATGATTGGTTTGACGTGTTTGTCGATTCCGCTTTATCGCCTTTATTGTCAAGTGACGGGGTATGGGGGGCAACCAGTTCGCAGTGATGAAGTCTCGAATATCCAGATTCTTGATCGTGAAGTGACCGTCCGGTTTAATACCGATGTCGATTCAGCGTTGCCTTGGTCATTTCAATCAGATCAACCGCCGGTTAAAGTGAAAATCGGGCAGGAAGTGGTTGTGAGTTTTACGGCTGTGAATAAGAGCGATGAGCCTATGGCGGGGTCTGCCCTGTTTAATGTTTCTCCGCCTTCTGCTGGTAAGTATTTCCACAAGACCCAATGTTTCTGTTTTGATTACCAGATGATTGCGCCGCACCAGACAGCTCATTTTCCGGTGGTGTTTTATATCGATCCTGAATTCGATCAGGAAACCCAGTTGGATGATTTAACCACGATGACTTTGTCCTATACTTTTTATCGTGCGGAGTCGCCTGAGCTTGATCGTGCGCTTGAGGTCTTTTATAATCAGTAAAAATAGGGTAAAACAATCAATCGAGCAACCGTTCGTCGCAGCATATACCACCAGAGGAAGAATCCATGTCCGATCATATTGAATTTGGCACAACAGGCAAACGCCACCCTTATCACCTTGTGCGCCCCAGTATCTGGCCATTGGTCGGGGCTTTCGCAGGGGGGCTTTTTGCGCTGGGGATGTTGCTGTTTATGCATGATGTTTCGATCGGGGTGTTCAAGCCCGGGATTTGGGCGCCTATTGTTGGTGTCTTTGCGATTTTGGGGGTGATGGTTTTCTGGTGGAAAGATGTGATTTTTGAAACTGTGACCGAGCAGGTTCATAATAAAATCACTGAAAAAGGCCTGCGTATGGGCATGGCTTTGTTTATTGCGTCCGAAGTTATGTTTTTTGTGGCGTTTTTCTGGGCGTTTTTTGATGTCAGCGTCTTTGCGGATGAGGTTATCCAGTATTTAAGGGTTGAGTATACCCAAGGCGTTTGGCCTCCTCCTTCGATTCATCCAGTTCCTCCGTTTGATTTACCGTTTTTGATGACGATGATTTTGTTGCTTTCGGGGACGACTGTGACTTGGGCTCATCATGCGATTTTGGCAGGACATAAAAAATCTGCGACTGAGGCATTGGTGATTACGGTTCTTCTTGGGGTCGTGTTTTTGGGTCTTCAAGTGTACGAGTACATGCATGCCCATTTCGGGTTTACTCAAGGTTCGTTTGCATCCACTTTCTACATGGCGACAGGTTTTCACGGCTTTCACGTCTTGGTGGGGACAATTTTCCTTGGTGTTTGTCTTGTTCGTAATATGAAGGGGCATTTTAACCCTGAGCGCCATTTCGGGTTTGAAGCTGCTGCCTGGTATTGGCATTTTGTGGATGTGGTCTGGTTGTTCCTGTTTATCGCTGTTTATATTTGGGGCGGTTCAATTGGGATCGGGGATTATGATGCAGCCCGCGCTGCTTTTGAGGCTTCCGGTGGAATGGCGGAATGAGTTCGTCCCCAAAGCTTGATGGTGGCTCTTCTTCTTTGGGGAGACTTTTTCGTCAAGCTATGAGGTGTACGTGCCCGAGATGTGGACAAGGGTCTTTATATAACAAGGGGTTATTTGATTTAACTCTGCGGGGTGTATGTACGTCTTGCGGGCTAAATCTGGCCAAGAATGATAGTGCAGATGGTCCTGCGGTTTTCTTGATCTTCTTTTTGGGGGTTCTTCTTGTCCCGATGGCTTTGATGTTTGATGCCGCTTTTTCGCCGCCTTTGTGGGTTCATGCTGTTTTGTGGGGTGTTTTGGCTATTGCGATTACCGTTGTGAGCCTTAAGCCTTTGAAATCACTCGTTATTGCTATACAATTTCGCCATAGAGCTTCGGATTGGGATGAATAATTTTTTTCACCTGTCTTGCCGCACCCCTTTTCCTGTTCTGGCGAGTCTATGCTGTTTGATCGGGTCGGTGGTGTTGTGTTCGCTGGGTGTGTGGCAGGTTCAACGTCTGTCATGGAAGACAGAGCTTCAGCATCATCTGGATATGATGATGGAACAATCCGATTTGCCGCGCCTTTCTTCTTCTGATTTTCAAAATAGCGATGGTGGAGAAATCAAAAGAGGGGATGTTGCGCTTGCTCTTTATCCATCCAAGGCTCTTTACCTCAATGGCTATGTGGAAAACAGCAAAACTAGTTTTCCGGTTGTAATTCCGGCCAAATTTTCGGGGGAGGATGTTTATGTTGCAGTTATTGCATGGGTGGATGATGTCAAAAATCCTGAAAAATGGCGTGGGGCTTCCGATTACTCTGCGGATTTAACTGGTCTGGTGCGACGCCCCGATTTTTCGATTTTTAAGCCAAAAAATGCTGCACAAAAAGGGGAATGGTGGCGTTTAGATTATTCTGAAATGTCTGATTTTTGGGGTTTATCACCGGTTGTTCCGCGTATTTTTTATGCAGAAAATGCTGCACCAATTATTGACGGGTTGAGGCCATATAGAGTTGAAACCCATTTGAGAAACGAGCATCTTCAATATGCAATTTTCTGGTTTGTAATGGCCGGACTTTTAATTGTGATGTGGGGTTTGAGATTTTTACGGCCTTATTTGCAATCGGCGTAAAGGCGGGTAATGCCTTCTTTGGTTTGTGTTTTACGCAACATAATATCCCCGCTTAGTCTTGTTTTGCAGGTAAAAAGTGGGATGATGGTGCGGATGATGAGCTCTACCTTGTAGCCTTCATAGAATGGGCCCGTCGAGCAGATCTCGACTGTTTCATCTGCTTCCAGACGAAAAGCGGCTTCGTGACGCTGGATGTTCCCCGTGGTGGTTTTGAATGGGGCAGTGCGGACAACGCCCATGATGCTTTGGTCCGACATGTTGCGCAGGGTTGCGCATTCGTTAAAAGGTGTAATATCCCGCGCTTGTGCAGGGCTGTATATGGCGCATAAAATGCAGGCTATCAGGAATCCTAATTTCATAGCTCCTTTATAGCATAAAAAAGTTAAAAAGATGTCGTGAGCTTATTTAATGGTTTTATATTTCTGGGGTGTGGGGGACGCGACCAAAAATTGTAATCAAACCTTGGAGGTTATGCCTATGTAAGGCGTTTTTGAGGTTGTTACTCCATTCCAAACTCGCGTTTTCAAGCGCTTTACGGGCAAGTTCAATTTGTTGTCCCTCATTAAAATGCCTGTTGACGATAGAAGTTCCACCATTTTGATCATTAGTCAGGTGTCTAGTTTCTAGAATTACTTCGGCGTCTGAAGAGCAATAAAGTCTGAATGGGTTGTAGGGGTCATTTTGGCATTGATCTGCTGCACAGCTTATAAATGTTTTACATAATCTTGAAATCTCACCGTTAGTCAAGGTGGTTTTTCTTGTCATATATAACTCCCGATTTTACAAAAGAAAGATTTTTATCTTAAATATAAAAATATGTCAAATTTGAGGGAGGCCTTTGGTGGTGGAATATTCAAAATGTTGAATTTTATCAGGGTTCACGCGGTGTTGAATATGATGGGCGGCTTGGGCGGCTTCGGCGAATCCGGTCAGAATTAGCTTGAGTTTGTGTGGGTAGGTTGCCATATCTCCGATTGCATAGATGCCATTTATCGATGTTTGCGATGTTGCCTGATTGATGGTGATTTGATGGTGGTCAAGGTTTAATCCCCATTTGGTTATCGGGCCTAAGTCTGCGGCTAGTCCGAAAAAGGGTAAAAGGATGTCGGCTTCAAGGGATTGTTTGTTGCCGTCCATGTCTGTGATTGTTACGGAGTGCAGCAAACCATCCGTTCCTGAAAGGTTGTCCAGTTGTGCGGGGGTGATAATTTTTATTTGCCCAGACGCAGCCAAATCATTGAGTTTTTCAAGGGATGCGCTGGATGCACGGAATTTATCGCGACGGTGAATAATGTAAATTTGTGCAGCAATTTCCGATAGGGAGATTGCCCAGTCGACTGCTGAATCTCCGCCGCCTGCGATGACAATTTTTTTGCCGTTAAATTGTGCACGGTTGCGAACGGCATAGAAAACTGATTGGCCTTCATATTGTGCCAGATTGTCCAAAGGCGGGCGATGCGGGCCAAATGATCCTGTTCCGCCTGCAATAATAACCGAATGAGCGGTTAGGGTCAGATTTTTGCTTGTTTTGAGTGTGAAGGCTCCTTCTTTGCCGTTCACCTCGATGATTTGCTGGTCAAGATGGTAGGTGGGGGAGAAGGGGGCGGCTTGGGCTTCGAGTTGGCCAATCAGATCTTCGGCCAAAATGGCTGGTTCTGCCGGAATATCGTATATCGGTTTTTCAGGATAAAGGGCTGTGCATTGGCCGCCGATCTGGTCAAGGGAGTCAAAAACATGGCATGTCAGACCTTGCATCCCGCACTGGAAAACGGCGAATAATCCTGCAGGTCCTGCGCCAATAATGGCTACATCTGTTTTCATTTCTTTATTCATGGGCTATACATACGTCAAAGAGGATGAATTTTAAATGGTTTTTTCCGGATCAGAAGCCGATACCATCACGATTGCAACGGATTTCGCGCGGTCTTTGACCCGTGGCGATGTCGTGGTGCTGGATGGGGGTTTGGGAGCAGGTAAGTCGGTTTTTGCCCGAGCTGTTATACGGACATTGACGGGGCAGGAAGATCTTGATGTTCCCAGCCCGACATTTACCCTTGTCCAGACTTATGATTGTTTTATTGGGGAGATATGGCATTTTGATTTGTACCGATTGAAAGATCAAAACGAGATTTTTGAGTTGGGATGGGATGATGCGCTTTCGGGGGGGATTTTGCTGATCGAATGGGGCGAGCGTTTGGGGGGGTATTTGCCCAAAAAACGTAAGGACGTCAAATTTATGCGGCACTCGGACGGATCGCGGCAAATAGAAATTTGTGAGGTCGGATATGGTGATTGATACGGCCTTTGTGTTGGCGGCGGGGAAAGGCACGCGGATGGCTCCATTGACGGATACTGTGCCAAAACCCTTGGTTTGTCTTCATGGTCGGCCTTTGCTGGATTATGTGTTTGACCATTTGCGGAATGCCGGAGTTTCCAAAGCAGTTGTTAATTCCTTCCATCATGCGGATGTTTTGCATGAGTATCTGGGTGCAATAGGCAGGCCAGACATCATGATTTCCCATGAAGAAAAGTTGTTGGAAACGGGGGGCGGGTTAAAAAATACTGCGCCTCTTTTGGGGGCTGATCCGTTTTTTATGATTAACGGTGATGCTTATTGGGAAGATGGGATTGCGGGGAATGCTTTATCGCGGTTGGCTGATGGTTTTGATCCGCAGCAAATGGATATTCTGATGTTGCTGATTCCGGTTAAAAATATGGTTTTGACCCAAGGAGTCGGAGATTATGATTGGTTTGAAAACGGGCAGGCGGTGCGGCGCAAAGACCAATTGGGAACGCATATGTTTACGGGTATTCGTGTTGTTAACCCCGCGATTTTTTCATATATGGAAAGCGGAGTTTATTCGTTTTTGGAGCAGATGGACGAGGCTGAAGCCAAGGGGCGGTTGTTTGCAATCGAACATGACGGGGTGTGGCATCATATCTCGACACCGGAAGATGTTGGCATGGTCGAAAAAACATTGGTTTAAATTTTATATCGAACTACGTTCGTTGTGATTTCATAGAGTTCAATTCAATAAGCGGAGAAGAAAAATGACAATTACTGTTGGTGATAAATTTCCTGAAATAACTTTAAAGCGTTTGGGCGCAGAGGGTATGGAGGATTTTAAAATTGCCGAATTTCTAGCTGATAAAAAAGTTGTTTTGTTTGCTGTGCCCGGCGCTTTTACTCCGACTTGTGCGCAAAAACATCTGCCTGGCTATATTTCTCAAGCGGATGCGATTAAGGCTAAAGGCGTTGATGCTATATTATGTCTGGCGGTGAATGATCCGTTTGTGATGAAGCATTGGGGTGAAGTGGCGGGAGCAGACGGCAAAGTCATGATGATTCCTGATGGGAATGGTGACTTGGTTCAGGCTTTGGGCTTGACGCTGGATGGCAGTGGCGCAGGGCTTGGTCAACGGTCGCAGCGTTTTATGATGGTGATCGATCATGGTCAGGTGAGTGAACTTCAGGTCGAGCCCGCAGCTGGTGCGCTTGAACTTTCCGGCGCGGATGTGTGTTTGGCGCGGCTTTAAGCGCACTCTTTATAACAAAAACAAGTCGTTATGTGGTCGTTGACCATGCCGATGGCTTGCATATAGGCATAGATAATGGTGGAGCCGACAAAGTTCATGCCCCGCTTTTTCAAGTCTTTTGAAAGAGCTTGAGATTCCGGTGTATCAGTCGGAATTTCTGTCAGGGCTTTCCATTTGTTTTGTTTCGGTTGTCCGCCGACAAACGTCCACAGATAAGCATCGAATGATCCGAATTCTTTTTGAATGTTCAAGGCTATTTGTGCGTTTTTGCGGACGCTGAAAACTTTCAAGCGATTGCGGATGATGCTTTCATTGCAGAGAATTTTTTCCAACTGGGCGTCGGTTAGTTTGGCGCAGGTTTTAATGTCAAAGTTTTTAAATGTTTGGCGGTATCCTTCGCGGCGTTTCAAAATGGTTTCCCAGTTCAGTCCGGCTTGAGCGCCCTCAAGGATCAACATTTCAAACAGTTTCTGGTCATCATGGACGGGTCGTCCCCATTCATGGTCATGATAGTCTTCGTAATGGGGTTTGTTAACGCCTACCCAGCCGCAGCGAATTTTCTTGTTCATAGGGGGTTATATAGTTCTTTCGAATAAGGATCGAATATTTTATTTCTGTCATCCTGACTATAACTACCACCCAGCCGAAGCTGAGGGCGACACAATTAACGGCAGTGTCTAGAATGCCGCTTCTGATAAAGAGGTTACTAAGCCCCAGACCGCCGAAACGATCCGTGTTAAACATAACTGGGGATGCTAGAATTAGAAAGGGAAAAGTAAAACCATCACAATGTTTTTGATTTGTTCTTACGAATCGGCTATTCATAAATTAAGTTGACACTTGCTAACCGTGAGCAGTGTCATTTGTGCTTGTGCTCCCTTTGCAAGCACAAACAGCAAAGATCAAAAAAAAACGATAAAAGCGGGAGAGGTTTATGCCTACGTCATCAATTGAACATATTAATAGGGGCGCTGGAGTGGCTGCTCCTCCAGAAAAGCATACAAAAGAGGTGGAAGAATTTCTGGAAGATTTGGCAGCAAGTTTGCAAATCCCCCAAGAAGTATTTGATGCTATAGATGAAGAATATAAACGTGTAGCAAGTTGGCTTGAAAGTGAAGAGTCAAAAGTGGCAAGATTTGGGTTAGATACATACACCCAAGGCTCTTTTCAGTTGGGCACGATCATTAACCCAGTAGCAAATGAGGATGATTACGACATTGATCTGGTTTGTGAAGTAAATCTGGATAAGGCTAAAATCACACAAGAGCATTTAAAAACTCTTTTTAGGAATGAGTTACAAGCTTATGCACAGCAACGAAATATAAAGGAACCTAACTCGAAGAGACGTTGCTGGGAACTGGACTACTCCCCTCAGAATAAATTTCACATGGATATATTGCCTGCTATCCCAGATGGCAATTTACAAAAGGCGTTGTATGAGAGCCAAGGTATAAAAAATGAATGGCTTGACCATGCTGTTGTTATTACTGATGAAAAAGATGCAAATTACTCTGCATGGACGACAAAATGGCCTCATAGCAACCCTAAAGGATATGCAGAATGGTTTCGTTCTTGCATGAAGCAAATATTTCAGCAAAAGCGTCAGGCTATGGCTCTACAAGAGAATGTAGCCAAAGCTGACGATATTCCGGTTTACAGAGTAAAAACTCCCCTCCAATCAGCCATACAAATATTGAAACGACATAGGGATATGACACATGATGGCGATTCAGAAGATAAGCCCATATCAATAATAATAACCACTTTGGCGGCACAGGCATACCAGCAAGAGGCCTCTATAGCCGCAACGCTCCAGGGGGTTTTATCCCGCATGGAAGATCACATTAAGTTTAGGAACGGTATTCCATGGGTAGAAAATCCGACAGACCCACTGGAAAATTTTGCTGATAAATGGTCAATGCCTGAATACCCTAATCGCAAACAGGCGTTCGATAACTGGCTGAGAAAGGCGAAGAGTGATTTTTCTTCAATTTCCAACCTTACAGACCGAGTTTTGATCGCTGAAGCATTGGCACCAAGCATTGGTAACAAAACTATAGATACGGCTCTAAATACAAGATCAAAAGGGGCCTTTTCAAAGCTATGGAGCATTAGAAAACCAAAGCATAAACTGGATCCTCCGTGGGATTTTAACAGTGCAGGACAAGTGCAAATAAGTGAAGCTGAATTCTTACAGGATGGCTTCAGATGGCAAAAGTTTTGTAGCGATGGAAAAGCTTTGCCAAAA
>ERZ761609.679-NODE-679-length-37302-cov-7.640803_pt1 | contig 37302 bp, 50 predicted proteins | sample MGYA00511163_ERZ761609 | MGnify/ENA primary metagenome ERZ761609 (study PRJEB28899, sample SAMN02445070) | bioreactor sludge metagenome | biome: EBPR sludge | place: Australia: Brisbane, Thorneside Wastewater Treatment Plant | collected 2011-12-16 ...
CACCCCGAGCACGAGTCCCGGCCGAAGCGAATCCCAGGTGAATACGTCCGAGGCGAGCGCGCCAACCCCGACCGTCAGCCAGGCGTTCTTGGCGACCGGAGCCGAGAACGTCACCGACCCACCCAGCCGGAAGCCGTCAAGGGGCCGGACCATGATCGACAGGTCGAGATCGAGCCAGGGCAGCCCGAGAAAGTCGTCGACCCGGCCCACGGGAGCCAGGACGACCGGCTCGGCTCGGCCTTTGGTCACGTACCACGCCGCACCAAGATCCTGAGCGCTCGCCAGTGAGACAACAACCAGCAGCAGGACCGAAACAAGCATCTTTCGCATGACCAGAACGAACGCGCAAAAAATGGCCTGGCCCCGACTGGAAGGGAACCAGGCCGATGTCTGTTTGGCTTTTCCGAGCTTCTTCTTTTGAAGGAGAGGTTGACTCAGGAAGGGAGTTGTCCTCCTGATCAGAAAGAACGCCTAGGAAAGGTGCTCGGGGTGCGGATACTCGGGAGCTTGGCCATGGAGCGGGCACGCGCGGCACTTCATCAACGGCTCGTCAGGGCACCAGTCGCGAGCGTCGCCGCCTTCGCGCTCGTACACGCGCCGGAAGAAGAGGCAGTCCCTCGCAAGCGCTCGCTCTTTGGCGATCAGGGAAACGCCGTCGGTTGTGGGCATGCCCAGAAAGAACGCCTAGGAAAGGTGCTCGGGGTGCGGATACTCGGGAGCTTGGCCATGGAGCGGGCACGCGCGGCACTTCATCAACGGCTCGTCAGGGCACCAGTCGCGAGCGTCGCCGCCTTCGCGCTCGTACACGCGCCGGAAGAAGAGGCAGTCCCTCGCAAGCGAGGCCAGCCACGGCGGCGGTTCTACAGATTCGGGGGGAGAAAGGGCGGCGACAACACCTGGTAGAGCCGCTCGAAGCGCTCCCTCATGTGCTCCATCGACTCGGCCATCGCCACCAGCCGGGCCTCGAGGCGTGCGTGATCCACGCGCAGTAGGCTGACCAGCTCCTGAGCCGTCAGGCCCCGGTGCTCCAGTTCCGTGATCTGGCTGTCCATTTCGGCCAGCTCCCTCCGAAGCGCTCCGATGTTGAAGCGGTTCTCGCCGACATCTCGCCAGAGCCGTACGATGAAGGCAATCGCCGGGATCAGACCCGCAACGATCACCGATGCGATCATGATTGCCAGCCACTCGGGAATCGTCATCGACTCGTAGCCTCATCTAGCCCGCCTCGGGGCCCAGCACCTGGCCCACGCCAAGCGCCGCGACCGCTCCGCTCACAAGCCCCGCGATCCAACGTTTGACCGCCAGCGCCCAGGAGAACGCGTCTGGCAGGCCGAAGTCGTCCGACGTGCGAGCCCAGGCGTTCAGGTCGACCAGGATCGCCGAGAGCAGCCCGCTGACCGCGCCGATGATGAGTCGCTGCATAAACCAGAAGGAACGTCAGCCGTCGAGCACCGCGTCGAATTCCGCGCCCCAATCTTCACCGCCGCTGACGAGTTGGTCCGCCATCCTGTCCGTCAGCTGCGTGAAGGACGCCCGGCCATCCCGCCGGTTCCACTTGCGCGAGTGGTCGATCGCCGAGCGGCCAAGCACCTGCTTGAGCCAAGCGCCGAACGTCACGCCGGGCCGAGGGAGGTACCGGCGCACCGCCAGGATCGTCTTCAGCCGAAGTTCCTCGTAGCCGTCGCCCGCCCTGATCGACGCGCCGACCTTGCGCATCAAGCCGTCGTACCGGCTCAGTAGCTCGCTTATAGCCCGCTCGTTGCCGGCTTGCGCCCGCTCGATGAGCCACAGCAGCTCTGCATCCTCGCGGATGCGCGGCGTGCGACGTTTTGGCCGGAGGACGACCCGGATGCCGATCGGTACGGTGAACGAAGCCGCGCGCGGCCCGAATGAGCGACCAGGCGAAAGGGGCGAGCGAATCATCCTGCTTTATCCTCCTCTTGCTCACCGTAGATGCGGTCGACCTGATCCTGGAACTGCATCATGATCGCACCGCCATCGGGGCCAGACAGCTCATGCTTCTGCGTTGGCGACCACTCCGCGCGGCGGCGACGTTCGAGCCACTTGAGCGCATAGTGCGGATCGTTCTGGCCCGCCTTGACGACCGTCCCGGACATTCGCACCGCGACTTCCGCTTCGGTTCGCTCGATCATCTCCGCAAAATCCGCGTATTTTACGATCCACCGGGCGAGCGTGTCTTCGCTGATTCCAGCGTAGCGGCACGCATCGACCCGGGTCGCACCCAGCTTGAGCGCCTTGACTAAACGGGCGTCGACTTCATCCGTCCGCTTCGGTGGCCTGCCTGCTTTTTTCTTATTCATGCTCGTTTTTTCTTCGATTTGCTCATGTTTTCACGTTGCTCAGGTGGTACAATACTAACGCAAGAAACCCCCGCGAGGTTCACGCCTCCGGGGAACGGACCCGGGGATAACGCCGGGCCGATTAGAGGATAACACACAATGCCACTGTCTCAAACCGACCCCATTTTTGGGAAGGTGAACTGAATGGGAACGACGATCTCTTGGACAGACGAAACCTGGAATCCGACAACCGGTTGCTCCCGAATCTCCGAAGGGTGCCGCCACTGCTACGCGGAGCGGCTTAGCCTTCGGTTCGGCTGGTCGAAGAAGCCTTGGACCGCATCGAACGCCAAGGAAAACGTCATCGAGCACCCGAACCGGCTCGACAAGCCCCGAAAGTTCAAGCCCGGTACGCGGGTCTTCGTGAACTCCATGTCCGACCTCTTCCACCCGGAAGTCTCGGACGACTTCATCGAGCAGGTCTTCGCCGTCATGAACGAACTCCCGCTCGTGACGTTCCAGGTCCTTACCAAGCGCCCCGAGCGTGCCGCCAAGTGGAACGGACCGTGGGCCCCGAACATCTGGATGGGGACCAGCGTCGAGGACGACCGGGTGGCGCACCGGATCGAAACCCTTCGATCGTGCAGAGCCATCGTTAAGTTCCTCAGCGTCGAACCGCTCATCGCCCCGCTTTCGACGGGCTTTGAAGGTATCGACTGGGTGATCGTTGGTGGCGAGTCCGGCCAAGGGTTTAGGCCGATGGACCATACTTGGGCTGCCGGAGCAGATCGTCGACGTCGAAGTCGTCGTACCCAGTCCCTTCAAGATCGCCGTCCAGCGACTCAAGCAGATCGAGGAGCGCCTGGTCGTCGTAGCTGGAGGTATCGGGAATGCGGTTGTCCGCGAGCATGATTTTCTTAGCCCGCTCATCGTCGCAATCGACGAATATGACCGGGATCGTCTCATGCCCGGCCGCCTGGGCCGCCTTCCAGCGATGGTTGCCCGCGAGAATGAAACCCGTCGAGCGCTGCACGACAATCGCCCCGTAAACCCCAACCGCGTCCATCGATGCCTTGATCGCTTCAATGTTCCCGCGCCGAGGGTTCGACGGGTGCGGCTTCACCGCATCGAGCGGCACCACCTCATAAGCCTGCTCTTGCCTTGCCTTCTTCATTGCTTCTCCTGTAACCGCGTCTCCCGGACCGCCGCCATCGCATCGGCGATATCCGCGCCGTACTCGGCGAGCATCGTAGGGAACGACATTTGCTGCGGCCTGTCAACCGCCCTTCTGCCCCGAGTGTGCTCTCCGGCCAGAATCCCCGCCATGACCGATGAGTAGTACGCGTCCCAGAGCGTCGCACCCTGCACGCCGGGGTCCGAGGCAAAGACGAACTCCTCACCCTGGACCGCGCCGTGCTGGGGGAATGCCGGCAGCTTCTTCGCGTCAGCCACGCCGCCCCCCAAGAGAATCCAGCCTGTCCATCAGCGCCGCGACCTCAGCTTCTGGGACCACGCCGCCGCCACATCGAGGCAGCGCCTGACATCGAGGCAGCGCCTGACATCGAGGCAGCGCCTGGTAGTCCCGAACCGGAACCCATGCGATCCGGATCGCGTCACCAGCGGGCAAACCGACCTGGATATAGTCGGACTCCCAAACCTGGCGGCACCGCCCAGCGAACTGAGACGCCGTAGGAAACTCGCCGTCCTCCTGGCAGAACGATATTGCTGCCCGGCGAAGGAGTTCGGGGTCCTCGTAGCCCCGACTTTCACAGACGGCCACATACGCCGTGACCATCGCTTTGCCGAGCTTGCGCCCATAGAGTTTGAGCCCAGCCGCCTCCATGAGCGCCAAGCACTCCGCCATCGCTTCGTTGAGGTTGCTCATGTCGCCAAAATCTCCGCCGCCCTGTCGCGAATTGACTTACCACCGGTAGACGCCTGTACACAGCGCCCGGTTTCCGGTGGCGGCCTGCCTGCGTTGTCCCACTCACGGGCTAGCGGCAAGTACTTTTCGAACTTGGCAGCCCCAAAGAGGGTATCCGGCGAAAGGTACTGCCGCATCTTCGGGTCCTGCCCCCAGAGCACCACCCGGTGCTCGACGACGAGGACGAGCTGCTCGACCGTCGCCCCGCACTTGAGGCGGCCCCGAACGAACTGGGCCTGAGCCCCTCCGGGGTCGAACCTGCGCCCACTGAGCGAGTTCAGCGCATCGAAGACCGCCGCCACATCCGGGCTCACCCCCTTCGGAGGCTTTTTCCGGCCTTCCGGCGGCTTCGCCTCCCCAGACTCCCCAGGTTCATCGGGGGGTGCTTGCCCCCCCAAGAGTTCTTTAGGCTCTGGCTTAGGCTCTGGCTTAGGCTCTGGCAGGCGAGAAACGGTCGCGACTGTTTCGCGATCATTTCCAGAATCATTCTCGAAACGGTCGCCGCTGGTTCTCGAAACGGTCGCCGCTGGTTCATCTGCTGTCTCGATCGATTCGCGAATCCTGTCCGCTCTTTTCTGGAATGGAACGACACCATTCCAGAACGTTTCGTCATTGTTCGCGATCGTCTTCTTGGTTGACTCGTCAGCGTGGTCGTGCCAGTCGTGGATAACGAGCCTCATCGTGGGATGCTCCTCAACCCAGCCGTGCTTGCCCTCCCCTCGTGCCTCAATGAGTGCTGAGACCAAGGTATCGGGGTCGCCTTTCCAGTACACGCCCTCGGCGATGACCGAGTTTGGGTAACGCCCGATGTCGCCACGACGGGCGTACTTGGCAGCCCAGTGGAACATGGCCTCAAGGATGCCGACCGCCTCAAGCCGCGAGCAGCCGAGCAGCATTTGGAGCATCACTGTCTTCGGGTGTTCAATCGTCCCGCGTTTCATTTGCCTTCCTTGGCGCTTCTCATCTAGCGCCGCCTCTTACTGAATTGCCGATCGAGGAACGTGCTCACCTCGGATCGCGTCATTTGGGCAATCTCGGCGTCCGTTAGGCCGAACTTCCTTAGCCAGAACTTCTGCTTCTCACTCGCGCAGCCGGTCTTGTTGCGCCACGGAGCGTCCCGGCGAAGGAACCCGTCGAGCCCTGGCCAAGCGATCCGGATCGCATTGTCCGCCGCGCAGAGGGCCTTATCGGGCTCGATCCCCTCATGCACGACCTCCGGCGGTGGCCCGTCGTCTCCCTCGACAAGAGTCAGCGTCCAGGCCCCGAGCGCGTCCGATCGCAGCGTCGCCTTCCGAACCTTGGCCTTCGTCTCATCGGAGCCGCACCAAAGCGAATACCAGCCATCGGCCACGACCTGCCAAGCCCACTGAGAGCCCCTGAGCACTTCCGCCGGTGGATCGAGATCACGAAGCAGGTCGACCTCGGCCAGGACCGTATCGATCGACGTCAGGTCGAACGGCTTCCGTCCGAGCCGCGCCCGCATGTCCTCCGGCAGCTCGTCGACCCGGATCATCAACTGCTTGAAGGAGCCGCCCTCCTGCTTGGCTGAATGCGGCAGCCCGAGCACCGACGGAACCGACGCCAAACTCTTGTCGTCGCCCGCGCCGTCCACGTCGATGACAATGCAGTCCTGTTTGCCCGGCGAAATGCGAAGACCGCGCCCGATCATCTGAACGAAGAGGCTCCAAGATTTCGTGGGTCGCAGCAGCAGGATGCAAGCCGCTTCTGGACAATCGAACCCCTCGGTCGCAACGTTGCAGTTCGTCAAAACCTGCGTCTGGCCGGACTTGAAGCGCGCCATGACGGCCGCCCGAAGACCCTTGTCCATCGCGCCATCGACGGCCTCGGCCGTAACTCCGCACCCGACGAACAGGTCGGCCATCGCGTGAGCGTGAGCGACGGACGTGCAAAACACGATGGTCCGCCGGTCCGAGGCCACTGCCCGCCAATGGTAGTACGCTTCCTTGTTGTTCCGATCCGTGTTGACCTTCTTGTCGAGTTCCTTCTGGTTGAAGTCGCCCGCCGTAATCTTGACGCCCCTTAGCGAATAGGACGCGTCGCACCGATACGACCTGATATCGCAGAGCCACCCGTCGACGATCATCGGCTTGATGCCGTACTCGAAGAGCACCGCCTCATAAATGGCCTCGCCACCATGGAGCGGCCGGTTGTCCATTCGGTGGGCCGTTGCCGTAACCCCGAGGTGGAACGGAGGGTTCTCGCCGTGGCAACCAAATCGCTTGTAGACCACCTGATAGGTGTCTGCCGGCGCGTGATGGCACTCGTCGGTGACGATGAGCGTCGGCCGCAGCCAGCCGAGCCGACTCGATCCTGACCGCCCGATCGTCTGGACCGAAGCGACTACCGCCTCGGCCGTGCCGATGGCCCTGCGATCACCGCCCTCGATGTCGACACGTACGTCGGTCATCGAAGCGATCCTGTCCGCCGCCTGGTCGAGCAGCTCGTCCCGGTGAGCGAGTATCAGCGACCTGCCGCCGCGCCGAGCCTCCTGCCCGATCAGGTGGCTGAAGATCGTGGTGTTATGCGTGACCGTGAAGTCGCCGAGAAGGAACAACCTATCAGGCCCGGAAAGCTCGAACCCGAAGTATTCACCTGGGCCTATCGGCTCCAGCCGGATACCGGTCACGTTCACGCTCTTAATCTGCTGACGCCCCTCCACGATGCGTCGAGGAACGCGGAGCGGCAAGAACCTGAAGTCCCCGCTGATGTTGACCCGCCAATAGGTGCCCGTCGCTCCCGTGTTCGTGCAGGTCTTCTGGCACTCGGAAACGTAGGCGGCTAGACCGAGTGATCGCGACAGGAACGCGGTGTCATCTGCTAGCTGGCGTGCCTTGAATACGAGGTCGCAGCCCTTGTGGTGGCAGTACCCGTCCGTGTCGATGATCCCGGCAAGAACCTGCGACCGAATTTCGCGCGAATTCGCCCGATAGAGGAGTGGCACGAACTTCTCAGGCATCAACCCAAGCGACCAAAGCGCAGCACGGAACGGGTGAATGTGACCGCGCCCGGTTCGGCCTTGGACCAGATAGTCCACAATCTCCGGGTCCTGGGTCGTGAACGAAGGCTCCGCGCTTGTACCGTCGCCAAGCCAAAGGCCGAGCAGGTACGGATCAACCGGTACTGCCCGGTGATCCCAGTCAATCGCCGCCCGCCAACCCTTCGCCCGGTGCTTGAACGTCGAGCACGCCGCGAGGTAGTCAGTAACGCTGATCGCCTGGAGAGCATGCTTCTCCCCGTGCCGACGAGGGGTCAGTTTGACGCTCAGAATGTGAGACTCGTTGACGACGTAGGGCTCGCCCTTCGTCGGAACTACTCGGTATAGAGGCTCAACGCCCTGGCAGGTCGAAATCACCCGACGTGGCAAGCTGTCCGGGCCCATCAGCAAGTCGCCAGCCACAATATCTTCAACCGGGACGACCGAACCGTCAAAGCGCATGACAGGAGTCCCGCGACCAAGGCACTTGCCCCCGCCCGTGGCCAGGACGATCAGCCCCGACCTGAGCCCGCCCTCGCGGGCACGATCGACCGCCGAGACGGCCTGCTCCTGATAAGGGCGAAGCGTGATGGCCCCGGCCTGCTTCGGAGGATCGAACAACGTCGTCATTCCTCCGGCTCCAGTTCGGCCTCATCGCGGAACTTTCGGGTTACGACGACTAGGCCCTCAGCGGTTACCGGTAATTCCGGCGGCTCTTCGCCGAGCTCCATCTGGAATCCATCCGGCTCGAACGTGAACCGGAACCCTAGCCGGTCGGCATCGGGAGAACGCGGTTCGAGCAGCTCGACCGACGATGCGCCAGCCGCCTCGGCCACCGCCGCAATGATCTTGAGCACCTCGGGCCGCATGTGCCCCACCGAACGGAACGATTCGAGCTGACTGACCACCACCCCAACGTCCGCGTGGTACGGCTCGATCTCACCGGTTCCGTCGACCATCCGCGCGATGTCGTCGAGCTCGACCGTTGTCTCGTAGATGAGCGCCCGCTCGGCTTCGAGCAGCGCCTCGTTGCGCTGAGTCGCATCGTAAGCCGAGGAGCGCTTGCCGATCACGATCGCCGACTGGCCGTTTGTGGCGACGAAGGACTCCGGCGAGACCCCGATCGAGGACGCGATCGAGGACGCGATGGTCGTCTCGCCCTTATAGGGCCGCGCGGCGAAGCACTTCACGACCGCTTTGAGCAGCTTCCCGCCAATGACGTGCCGCAGCTTGGACTGGTACTGCGATCCAGTGTCTTCCTTGGTGATAGTTTCCATGTGTTTCTCCTGAGCCTCACACCCGGGGCAGAGCCACCTGCCCCTTCGCAAACAGAGAGGCGAATTCGCAGATACAAGCCGCGTCCGCCTCGTGATCGGAATGGGCGGGCCTGCCTAGCAGGCTCACCGCCCGAAGCATCGAGAGCCCCTTCGTGTCGCCTTTCGTGACGCCGAGCAGCTGCCGCTGCCAGTTCCGTGGGTCGACCCGAAACACCTGCCGGCGGGGGAACTCGCGTTGGAGCGCACGCTCCCAGACCAGAGCGGCTGACCGGACCTCTTTGGTCCCGCGGCCTGACCACGTCGGGCACTCGATCAGCGCAAGAACGTGCAGCCCGCCCTCGCGGGCCCGGTCGCCAAGCGCCGCCAGCCCCTCGCAGCGGCCCAACTCCTCGATGAATCCGAACTCGAACGGCTCGAACTCACCCGTGAGCAGGTCGAGCGCGCACGCGGCGTTGTGCCGCAGCGACGGATCGACCCCGATGATGAGGTCCGGTGACCTGATCTCCCGGCGGCTCATAGGCCCTCCACGGCACCGATCGGCACCGCCTCGAGCACGAGCCCGGTCGAGGATCCGCGCAGGTCCACTACCATCTCGCCATCCTCCGTGTAGGGCTCACTGGCGACCTGGAACCGCATCCGCGTCTCGTTGACCACCATGTGCACGCTTCGGCCACGGACTCGGGCTTTAGCCGCCCGAACAGGCCGGTGGTGATCGATGCAGGAACTCGGGCCCAGCGGGCTGGGCCTCGCAATCTCGGCGGCCACTTCTGCCGGATTCGGGATGTCCTCCCGCAGGACCGACCGACGCCGAAGGTCTTGGACCTCGGATCGAACCGCCTCGAGGTCGCCCAGAAGGAGCTGAACGACATCGCGGGCTACGGCGGAAACATTGGCCGAAGGACGGCGGTAGTACCCGGTCATCGCCCCGACTCCTTGTACCGCTTGATCTTCGCCCCGATTGGACCCAGGTAGGTCCGGGGCAAAGCCAGTCTCTCGACGATCTCCTGCGCGCTAAGCCCCTGCTGAATCAGGCTGTCGACCTCTTCCGTACGCCCTTCAGCCGTTCGGGGCTTGGCGGATTTGGCCGCCGCCGACCGGCGCGCCCTGGCCTCGCGAGCCTCTTGGGCCTCCGTGGCGAGCTCGAGGATTTCGCTGAGGACATCAAGCCGAATCTCGACCACGGTCGACGACAGCTGCTCGTTGATGAGCCGCAACGCGTCTGCTTTGGCCTGCCGGCGACGGCCTTCGGTTGCGGCTCGCACCTGGGCGATGTCCGTACAGTTCTGCAGGCTAAGGCAGTCCGGCAAATTCATCGTCCTACCTCCAGTCTCACCGGACGGGCCTCCGCGGCCCGCTCCGCCTCCCGCACCAGCGAGACCACAAGGCAGAGCAGGATGCCCGCCAGCACCCCGAACGCGAACAGTGGCAACCGGGGCTCGAGGCGGACCCGCCGGACCGTGCCGCCGGACGCCAGGAGCCTCGCATCGCGGGGGCGGTTGGTGACCCCCTCCGGGGAGGGGGTCTGCGTATTGCGGTCGAATAGCGTTGTCGATAATTTGGGTTGCTTCACGACCCCACCCCCGTCCTGATCGTCACCGACTCGGATTCGGGCTCGACCTGTAGGCCGGTCCCGTGGGTCGTCGAAGGATCGGCGAGGAAGCCGGCCTTGACCGAATCGGGCAGCCAGGAGACCTTGAACTCGGCCTTCGCCGCGTCGCCCGATTCCTGGGCCAGCTCGATCAGAGCCTGCCGCGCGTCCGCGTCGCCGATCAGCTTGAGGTCGAACGTCAGCCGGAGCGACTCCGAACACTGCTTCGCCGCCCACCGAGCCGCAGCCTCGGGCGCCTGGGCGCAGATGCGCGGGCTCTGGGAGCGAAAGGCAACCGAGCCGTAGAGCCCCTTCCACGTTTTCGTCTTGCCGAGGTTGGCCTTGGCGAACTGGGCCAGTTCGGCCCCGAACCGCCGCTCGATCGCCGCGCGCTTCCGGTCCAAGTCCGCCGTCATCGCCTCGGCGTTGGCCAGGATCGCCCTGGCCTGCTGAACGACGTCGGAATGCTGAATGGACTCGCGCTGCGCGTCGAGCGCGAGCATCTTGCCCAGCACCCAGTCCGCCCGCTCGCGCGAGTCGATGATGAACGGCCCCTCTTCGGCCCGGACCTGGAGGACCTCGCCCGTTTCCGGGTCGACCTCGTAGACGAGGCCCTCGGTCGTGACGACCGCTAGGTCGTGAACTGCCGCCGCGCTCACGCGGTCACCGCCTCGGAATGCCATGCCGGATCGAGCGCGGCCATCAGCGCCGCGAAGGTCGCCGCTTCGCACCCCTTCGCCACCTGGCCGAGGTCCTTGCCGGTCCGCTTGGCCGCCGCCTGAGCCTTCCGCTCCTCCGAAGCGGTGAGGTTGAATCTGGCGAGAGGATGCTCAGTGGTAGGGGTTGCAGCTACATCCGCGGCCGGGGCAGTTCCAACAGAGGTGCCAGCCGAGTTTCCCGGTCGCTCATCACCAGCCTGGGGGCTCTCGCCATGGCTGGAATCCGAAGCCGTCGTCGTGGATGTGGGTGTAGAGGATGGCGCATCCGTCACAGTCGCAGTCGGGGTCGTGGCCCCGGAGTTCGTCGATCCATTGATCGATGACGCCTCCTGATCGGACTTTCCCCGTAAGGCCACCGCCCGCTGCCACAGCGCCGAGAACCCGCGATCCCCCGCGTTCCACGCTTCGAGAATGAACGCCGAGAACTTCATACCGGCCTGCTTGCAGACTCCAATCAGTTCCTGGGCCTGCTCGTCGGTCAGCCTGAAGTTCTCATAGGCGGCTCGGTGGTCGGTTAGCTTGGCCTCGTCTGCGCCGGTTTCGAGCCATGAGCGGATTTCCTCGGCCAGCGCCGACTTCGGCTTGTTGATCACCCTGCCGGTCAGCGCCGCCATGCGCGTCTTGGTCACGATGAAGTTGTTCTCGAAGTCCATGTCCGCGACGATGTCGAACTCGTACTCCATGCCGTCGCGCTGGATCGGCGCTAGGCCGACCTTCCGGGGCGCACTCTTGCCGTTCGCCCCCGTCTCGACTACGTACTCGGTCTTGGCCCGCATACAAGCGATCACGTGCATCGGAGCCAGCAGCATCGAATCGACCAGCTGGTTGTGCATCGGAGTCACTTCCCGCCAAGCGTTGAAGGAATTCCCGGACTGCGAGCGCTTGGCGATCTTGTCGACCTGCTCCAGCGCACCGTCCTTGCCCATCCACGCGTGGGAGAGCGAATCGATGATAACCGCCCCGTACCGCGCCGAGGCCGCCAACTCGATGGCCTCGACATACGTCGCCGGAGCGAAATTGGGCAACTCGACCACGTCGATGCGGCCGTCCTTGTTGAACTGGTCCGCATAGAGCGCCGCACTCGAACGCTCCGTATCGACGACCAGAATCTTTCCGTCCGTCAAGGCGCGCGCGAACAGCAGCGCTGTGTACGTCTTCCCCGAACCGGTCGGGCCAATGAGGGCCATCCGCAGACGCGCCTTGCGCCTCGTAAGGGATTGGATCTGTAACGACATTATTTGCCTCCGTCAGGCTCGCCGCTGCCCGCGGCACCAGGCGACGGGGTAGAATCAACCTGAATCTGCTGATTCATCCCGGTCGAAAGATCGGACGGGACCCCTTGGCTTGTCGGGCCGGGGGTCTCTTTTCTTTGCCTGCGTCTGATTTCCGCCACATCACGTTCGATGGTCCGGTCCGTGGTGCCGAGCAAATCGGCTAGCTCCTTGGCCGTATGGGTAGGCCACAGCGCCAAGAGAGCTTCGCGGTAAGGCTTGTCGACGTCGAGCCGCCGCCTTGGACCCCGCTTTTTGTCCGGTAAAAGTGTCGGAATTATCATACGCAACCGACAGTATACGGGAATTTCCGACATAATGCAAGGCAATGCCGGACATTTTGAGCCGGGTTTTCGCCGCAAACTTTGCAGTCGTGGACCCGGTCACAGGTTACGGCGAACGGATTCGCGCTCTGAGAGAGGCCAAAGGCTGGCCTCGACAAAAGCTCGCTGACTTATTGAAAGTGAGTGAAGACACCGTGCGCGCGTGGGAGTCCGAACGCGTTCAGCTCTGGCGGGCGAAGCATGATTCGACGGTCGAGGCCATCGCCGAGCAACTCGGCACGTCGGTTGAATCTCTTATGCTTGGCACGGCGGAGGTCTCCGGCTCTGCCCCCGGCATCGATCCCCCGAACCCGCTCGGCAGTCGCGGCGCCGTTCCCGGCGCTGGCCGCCGCTGGTTCCCGATCCGGTTCTTCGCTGGCGCGAGCGCGCACCCCGTCGAGTCCGGCATCGACGGCGAAGACTACGAAGAATTCTCCGACCGGCTCTACCGAGCCGAACGGTATTGCGTCATCGTAGTCGGCGACTCCGGCGAGCCCCGGATCAAGCATGGGGATATCCTGCTCATCCAGCCTCACCCCAGCCCCCGCCCCGGCGTCCTCAACATCTGCGCGTCCGAAGCCGGCGAAACCCTCGTCAAGATCGCCAAAGGCGACGAAGATCGAGGATGGCGATTCACCCCCATCAACCCCGACTACCCCGACGTCGAGCCCGCCGACGGTACCCAGTGCCTAGGCTACGTGGTCGGCCTCAAACGCAACCGAGGCCGAGACGGCTACCTCGAAGAAGGCGAAAACGCCGGGCTGAGACCATAACGAAAAGCCACCAGTCCAACAAGCCCCCACAGGCCCGACTCCGTCCGACTCCGTCCCGCTCCCCGAAAAAAGCGCCTTTTTGTTCTCCGAAGAGTCCACCAGGTCCGAATCGTCCGACCCGTCCGACTATTGCCGCCACCCATACGGAGTCGGATCGATGTGAACGCTCTCGTCCAGAATGCGCCAAGAATAAGGCCGGTCGCCGTCGGGCTCCGGGTCCATCCGCAGCTTCATCCGCCCGAAACCCACTTGCTCGCCGAGAAAACCGGCTTCGTGGAGCTTCAAGTAGACCCGCACGTCCTTCGTCTGCTCATCGAGAAAGGGCGATACATCAACCTCGATAACTCTGGATTTCCCTCGCTCCTGATAGGCTCTCGACTTAACGATGTCACCGGCAAGCGAGCCCGCTTCCACCGCCCACTCCGAGTCCGATTTCCGGGACCAAATCGGCGCGAGCGCGTCCAGCCGCCGCTGCTCAGCACGACCGACGACCATCGATACGACAACCAAGCCCCCGACGGCCAGCGTCAAGGCCGCAGCGCATAAGCCGTAGAACCAAGGCGAGAAGGCGACGCCGCTCTTGGGCAAAATCGCTGCCCTTGCAGGCGAAGACACCGCAACCGAAGGCGCAACCGTTCGCGCCGGAGCAGCCATCGGAGCCGGATGAGCAACAGGAGCCTGCGGGCCGAACTTGGTCCGGAAAACATGCCCGCAACCCGCGCACCGCGAAGCGTCGAGCGCCGACGGAGCCCTGCACCCAGGGCAAACTTTGAACGGCTGCCCGGGCTGAAGACCGGGAGAACTCACAAACCCCCCTCAACCGCACCAACCCCTCCGAACCGTCCCACAAGTCCCACAAGTCCAACCCGTCCCACCCCGACCCCTAGAAAAACTCCCACTCCCGCACCCCCTGCCCCCGCTGAAGTTTCACCCCGATCAAGTACGCGTCGATCAGCATGACCGGCCAATAAACGAATGCCCCCAGCCCGCCCGTAAAGGCGATGAAGAGCACGCCGACGACCATCGCGACGATCCCCTTGATCGCTTGTCCGTTGTAAATCTGCCCCATGAACGAGCAAAGGAAGAAGGACAGCATCGCCGCCATGAGTGGCGAGTGCGTCGGCGCCTTATAGATCAGGCCGGGGTGTTGCTGGTGATACTGCGGTCCGGGAGTCGGCCCCGGGTACTGCTGCGTCGGCCCGGGTGGATGCGCCGGCGGCGGCGCCATCGGCTGAGGAACGAACACCGTCGTCTGGTTCGCCGGTGGGCCGAACTTCGTTCGGAAAACATGCCCGCACTTCGAGCAGGTCGCCGCATCGAGCGCCGCTGCCGTCTGGCACCTCGGACAAGCCTTATACGGTTGACCCGGACTCATCGAATCCAGTGTACAGCAGCAGTCACCCAACCACCCGCGCACCAAGCGGAATTTTTTTGTCGTCTTTTTTCCCGAATCCCCTTGTATTTCCGACATATTCCGGTATAATGTCCTTACGGGTTCCGACAAAACCCGAGACAGACAGGAGGAATCAGCAGATGGCATTAGCCACAACCAACCCGATCACCGGCCAGCCCTACCGAAAGGGCTACAACCCCGGCTCCGACTCCGGCGCGATCACGTTCGAGTGGCTCAGACCGCTCGTACTCACCGCCACGATCCGCCCCTTCCGCGATCCCAAGGGCGAGCGGTACACGATCGAGGCCAACCGAACCACCGGTCACGTCCGCTGCAGCTGCCAGGCCTACCACTACGCCCGCGAGCAGCGTGGAGGAACCTACGCCAGCCTCACCGACCCGAAGTCCGGCTGGTGCAAGCACATCCGGGCATGGTACGAGCAGATCGCACGCGAGATCATCGAGCGCAACACCCAAGAAGCCGCCGACCAGATCGCCGCCGAACTCGCCGACATAAACGGCTTCTGGCAGCGAACCCTCGACGAGCTCCCGACCGGCCTCATCGCCATCTACAGAGGCGAGGCCTACAAGATCGGCGAAGAGTTCGAAGAGAACCGTAAGCCCGGCCAGAAGTCCGCGAAGGGCTCCGGCGGCAGGCGGTTCCGAATCCGATTCTCGGATGGCCGCGAGGTCCTCACGACGAACCTCTGGGTGCGAGGCCGGATCCCGGCGGTCCTACGAACCCTGCTCGCCGACAACGCGGTGGTGGAGGAGGTCCGATGATCGCCACCTACCGCGTCACCGGCATCTGCGCTGGACTCCCGTTCGAATGGGAGTCCGACCAGCCCCGAGACGATCGCGGGCGAACTGGAGCGGTCCCACGAGTGGGCCCCGATGGACCAGACGTTCGAGATCGACACGATCGAGGAGGTGGCGGCATGACCATTCTCACCAAGGCCAAAGCGGCCGAGTACAAGGCGCGGATCGTCGCGGAAGTCAACTCCGCCAACGCTACACCCATCAGGGCTTGGGACTACGTTTCCTGGGTCCCCGGCCTGGAGGAAGAACTCGGGGCCGGAAGCGGCGCCTCACTCGATGAGGCCATCGCCGACCTGGCCGAGCAGATCGACCTGAAGGTGACGAAATGAGTGCGACCACCACGAAGATGTCCCTCCGCCAGATGGCGGAGGAGGCCTACGCCGGCTTCGAGCGCGAACGCATCGACCAGTGGCGGCGCAAGAGCCGAAGCCTACTGCTCGATCGACTTGAGCGCTGCCTCTGCCTCGACTCGCTGGAAGTCGAGATCCAGCACCGAACCGACGGGACGGCATACGCCGCCATCGACGGCTTTGAGTTCGAGCCACCGGCAAATCCCACGCCCGCGGGGCTCTACCTGATCAACAGCGACGGTGACCGCCACCGGATCATGGGTCTGGTCGATCTAGGGGCCTACCTGAAGGAAACCGAAGGAGGCCGAGAATGAGCGCCACTGTGAAGAAGGGCAAGTGGGAAGCCTCAGCGCTCCAGGGCATCGAGGCCACGCGAAGTGTCGTCATCCACGGGATCGAGTTCGTCCAGCAGCGAACCTCGGCGTGCCACATGCATGAGCTGATCCTGCGTTCCGACAACCGTGTTCGATCAGAACTCCAGCGCTACGAGTATCAGACCATCGACTGGGGCCTACTCTACGTCGAGGGCCTCGCCAGGGGGCAACGATGACCGCCAAGCCTGCGTTTACTCCCGGCCCTTGGATCGTGCACGCGACCGACCAGATCGCCGCGGAGGTCGGCGACGACTTACTGAACATCGCGTGGGCGCTGTCGGCATCGATGGGGAAAGAGTTGCCATCAGTCGCCAACGCCCACCTGATCGCCGCCGCCCCCGATTTGTACGACGCGCTGACCCGGCTCGTTGAGGTCTGCGAGTCGAACTCCATGCTCGAAACGGTATTCGAGAGTCTCGCCACGCCGATGGCAGCGCTGGAAGCTGCAAAGCAGGCGCTCTCTATGGTCAGCGAGGTGGAGAAATGAGCGAATCCACCCACGCCCACGAGTACTGGCTACGCCAATCGGCAGAGCGTGCGATACAGATGGCACGTTCCGATGCTCCCGCATCGGAGGCAGAGACCGCCGGACTCGACCCGGTAGTCTTATTGGTTTGCCGCGCCGACAACGCCCGCCGCTGCTTCAACTATCTACCAAGCAACCGAAAGGCCGACCGGCTGGAGCGCATCGCTGCCTACCTTCTCCGCGCCGCCGCGATCCTCAGACGCGAGGAGACGAGGCGATGAGCCAGAGCTACCAGCGGCTATTCGCTGAAGACCTCGTGCCTGCCGATTCTGTCGAAGACTTTGCCGCACGGTACCGACGGCACGACCGCTATGCCGGATGCCACGAATCCCAACGCGAAGCGATCCTTCGGACTCACCGACAGGAGATTGAGGTCCACGGCATCACATGGATCGCCGGTTACGACTGCGTGATGGGTCGGCTCGTATCGTGGTCCCCGCCGTCCGCTCCGGCCACTAACCCCTCGTTGTTTGACCTCCAGGAGTCCACCCGATGAGATCAGCCGTGCTTTTCTCGGTCGCGTCGCGCCAGCTCGCCATCGTCACCGGCGACGCGCAGCCCACGACCATCCACCGGAGCGCCATGCGCTCGCTGTCCGAGCCCGAGCGCCGAGTCGTCCAGGGCTACGTCCGCGCCATGAGCGCACTCAATCAAGGAGTGAAGAAGTGAGCACGAAAACCCATTGGCGGCAAGCCGCCCTGCTGCCCGGCCTCGCGGCCGATCCGAAGAGAGCGGCCCCGGACCTTATGCACATGCCGTCGGGCAGGCACAGGAGGCGCAAGGCACGGCGCTTTCTCGACCGCCTCACTCGCTCAATGCTGGCCAAGGGCTGGCGACCGGGCAAGCGCTATGGGGTGGTCCGATGACCAGATGCTCTTGCCCTGACGACATGTTTGATCCGTTCTGTCCGGCGTGTTGTCCTGATAATCCAATTTCGACTGAAGAGGAAGGCCCCCTAGGGACCGATGAGATGGACGCTGCCCCGCAATGGGCTGTTGTTGAGCTAATGGGGCACGTCCGGCTCGTCGGGGTCCTATCCGAAGAGACAAAGTTCGGCACCATGATGGGCAGGGTCGATGCCCTACAACCAGACGGAAGCATGGTCACGCAATGGTTCGGGGGAGGGTCGGTCTATAGGATCACGCCAACCGACGAAGCAACCGCCCGCAAGCTCGTCGTGCCGCCTGCTGCGCCAAGAGCGCTAACCGCATGCGTCGATGGCACCGATGACTCCGAGTATGAGGACCCCTGGGACGAGACCCCGGAGGCAAACAATGGAGACCCCCTAGGGAAGGAGGAAAGCAAGTGAACAAGAAATACATCATTCGTTGTGACCGGGCCGGGGTGTTTTATGGCGAGATCGCCGAGCGCCGAGGCTCCGAGTGATCATCTCCTTCGCCTGGACGACGCTCGCCGTGATCGCCGGTCACTACGACCCGCCCGGCAAAACCGAGACCCGCCGCGACTGGTCCGAGCGAACCATCGCCCAATTCCGCAACCTGATCGGCCAGAAGGTCGACGCCTGGGACAAGAGCCCCCGGTTCGGCGGCAAGCAGTTCGGCACCATCGTGGCCCGCGACATCATCGAGGGCGAACCGGCGAGAGACGTCCCGGACGAGGCGTGGCAGAAAGAGGGCTTCGACCGGCTGACGTCGATCGGCAGGGGATTCTCGGCCAAGTGGTTCGCCGCCGACACCTGGCAGTATTGGCGAACGCCCGAATGGCGAGACGGCATTCCGTACACGTTCGACCAAACCGTCTGCGTCTTCGAGTTGGCCGACCTCAACGACTACGGCCACCGCCTGTGGGCCGAAGCGCTCGAAACCTACGGCGATACGCTGCTGACCCGCGCTCGGATGCCAGGAGAAAAACCATGAAACGAGGTGACGTGCTGGACATCGCCAAAAACTGCGTCTGCCGTGACCGTCAGGACGCCCACGGCAACCCAGAGAACACATTTGCAGACATCTCGGGGCTCTGGTCCGCCTACCTTGGCCATCCAATCTTGCCCCACGAGGTCGCGTGGATGATGGTCCTCTTCAAGGCAGCTCGGGCGAAAAACAACCCGCAGCACAACGACAACGCCATCGACGCCGCCGGCTACGCCGCCCTCGCGTCCGAACTGGCAGGAGAGCCCGCTTGATCGACATCCGGCAAGGCGACGCGCTGCGCGCATGTGGAGACTATTGGCGCACCCCGCCCGAACTGTTCCGGGTTCTCAACGGGCAATGGAGATTCACGCTCGACGTCGCCGCAGACGAGGAATCGGCCCTTTGCGCGAGTTGGTGCTTGGACGGCCTGTCTGAGTCTTGGGCACCTCATTCCGTCTGGTGCAATCCACCATATTCGAATATCCTGCCGTGGGTCGAAAAGGCGCTTACCGAGGTCTACGCCGAAACGACGATGCTTCTGCCGGTCTTCACCGAGGCCGCTTGGTTTGAGCGCCTCATCGACGCCAGGGCAACCCTCATGTTTCTCAAGCCCCGCGTTCGATTCGTGGGGGCTGTCGCGAACAGCCCCCACCGGATGATGGTGGCCCGGTTCTGTGGCGTTGGGGGAATGAGAGTTCTCCGCTGGAAGGAAGACCGGCATTATCAGCGCATCGAAACCCCGAGCCTATTCGCAGGAGAGCCCGCTTGATCGTCCGCGCCTGCATGAACGCAACCGAGGCCCGCGAGTACCTCCGCGTCTCGGAGCGGATATGGAACAGGCTCGTCTCCGCCGGGCTCGTCAAAAAGCTCCCCACCCTCGGAAGCTATTCCAAGGCCATGCTCGACGAACTGATCCGCGACGAAGAGCAAAGAGCCAAAACCGTTGTACGATTAAGGCTGGAGGAGATGGATGAAACCGACACTGAGGAAGGACGGCCGCTGGATGGTCCAGGTGAGGATCAGCCCCGGCCCGAAGGGCAGGACCCCGATCTACGGCCACAGCGAAGAGCAGTGCCTGCGCAACGCTCAGGACCACCTCGCGGGGAAGGCGCTGGCCGCTACCCTCCGACGCTTTGAGTCCGGGAGCCTTGCTGCCTTTGTCTACGGAACCTTCACCCGCCACATCTACCCCGATATTCGGCAAACCAGCCGGCGAAGGCACGACGTCAATCTTCGCCTCCACATCCTGCCTGCCCTTGGCCACCTGCAACTGGCCGAGATCACGGTCGAGGACGTGCTGGGCCTCAAAGAATCGCTCGTCCGCCAAGACAAGCGCAAGGGCGACCTCTCGGCCAAGAGCCGGCGCGAAGTGCTCCTCTTGTTGCGCTCGATCTTCAATCTGGCGATGAGGCTCGACGCGGTCGCAAAAAGCCCGGCCCACAAAGTCTCGCTCCCGACCGTCCCGAGCAAGAAGGCCCGAACCGAGCCCGAAGCTGATTTCACTGAGCGCCTATTCGCCCAGGCGCATGGACACTGGATGCGCGGCCCGCTCTTTGCGGCGCTTTTCCTGGGCCTGAGGCGCGGCGAAGTCTGCGGCCTCAAGTGGTCGGCCATCGACCGGAAGAAGCTCGTGCTCCACGTCGTTGAGCAGCGCCATCCCGACTTGCCGGACGGCTCGACCCCCAAGACCGACAAGCCCAGGTCGCTGCCGATCACCAAGAGCCTGCTCGACCACCTGGACGCCCTAGGCGACCCCGGCAGCATCTACGTCTTCACCGACGGCGGAAAGCCCATCCTGCCCAACGAAGTGAGCAAGCAGGTTCCCAGGCTCTGCGCTAAAGGCGGGCTCGAAAAGCGCACCTTCCACGACCTGCGCAGCTTCGCCGCTAGTAACCTCGGCGCCCTTGGGGTCGACCCGATCACCATCATGGAAATCCTCGGCCATACCGAGCTGTCGACGACCCTCAAGTACCTCGACGGCAAGACCGCCCAGAAGCGCCAAGCCCTAGCAAAACTGCTCAGCGGACGTCTACCTGGAGCCGGTTTGACAACAGGCTCCGACAACAAGCAAGCCCAAAACTAGGCTCAAAAACTGGTGGAGGCGGCGAGAATTGAACTCGCTTCCAAAACCGTCGGCCCCGAAGTTACCACGAGCGTCTCCCCGAGTTAGTTCTCGGCGTCGACCTGCCACGGGGCGGGGCCAGTCGAGCGCACCAGTTCGATTTTGTCTAGCCTAGCTCGCTACGAACAGAAGCTTACCAAGCGATTCGGATTTGCGACGCCCGGAACCTGCCCTACCGACTCGGGCTGGACGGACGGCAGCGCTATTTAGGCTGCGTATGCGTACGTGTTGTTCGCAACTACTTTTTTTGCCGCTTTTTACGAGGCCAACGGCGCCTCGGCTCGCAACGTCGAGTCGAGCCGGCTCTGTCGAACCCTTTCGCCCCCGTGCTTCAATAGTATAGAACATCGGTCGGCGGCGCTTAGTTCCAAAGGCCTCTCCCCTCATCCGGTACACTCGGACCTCGGCGAGGGCGTACTCGCCGTAAATCGTCGACGTCGACCCCCAGAGGAAGCACCATGCGCGTTTTGATTGCCGACGACGATCCGATCATTCGGCTCGACCTCAAGCAGATGCTCGAAAACCTCGGCTATGAAGTGGTCGGTGAGGCCGGCGACGGCCAAGAGGCTATCGAGCTGGCGAAGGACTCTCGACCGGACATCTGCGTCCTCGACGTGAAGATGCCCGTGGTCGACGGTATCGACGCGGCCACCCAAATTGCCGAAGAGGGCATCGCGCCCGCGATCCTGCTTACCGCCTACAGCGACCCCGAACTGATCGCCAAAGCGAAGACCGCGGGGGTGTTCGGTTATCTGGTCAAGCCGTTCAAGCCGAGCGACCTCGCACCCGCGATCGAGGTCGCGCGAAGCCGATTCGAGCAGAACCGCGATCTCAATCGCGAAGTCACCGACCTTCAGGACAAGCTCGAAACCCGAAAACTGGTCGACCGGGCCAAAGGCATCCTGATGGACGGTCTGCAGGTCAACGAAGCGGAAGCCTACCGACGGATTCAGCAGCAGTCGATGAACCTGCGCAAATCCATGCGCGAAGTGGCCGAAGCGATCATCCTCGCCCAGAGCCTGCAGGAAGGATAGAACTGGAGTGAGCGGAAGAAGCCGCCAGGCGGGGCTCCCCTTCAGGCACCTTCCGATAACTCAGAACGGCCACTTCGAGCACCTAGCGCGGTGTCGCGAGTATTACTCTCCCTCTTCGCACGCTTCGCGGCGAAGGTCCCTCTCGCATATTCGAGAGGGATACCGGATTCCCCCCGGTACCGATCAGTGGAGCAGTTATCCCTTCAGCAGCTTGGTCAGCGTCTCGCTGATCGCCTGCGCGGTGTAGCTGAGGAGGGGGATCGAGGCGTCGTAGTTCATTCGCGTCGGGCCGATCAGGGCGAGGGAGCCGGCTTCGTCCTGGCCCACGTAGAAGCTGTGGCGCACCACCGTCAGCGGGTACATCGTTTCCGCCTTATTCTCTTTGCCGATCGTTACCGTCTGGGCGCCTTCCGATCCACCGGACACCGCGCCGAGCAGGGTCTCCTCGTCTTCGAGCGAGCGAACGAGATCTTGGAATTGCGCCGAGTTCCGTTGGAACTCCGGCTGGGCGAAGATGTACTCCTCGCCCTCGGTGATGAGGGTGCCGCGAGTCAGGTCTCGCCCCATTGCGCGCAAGGTGACGGCAGCGATCGAAAGAAGACGATCGGTCGCCGCGCTGGTGGAGTCTCCAGGCGACTTGAAGCGCGTCAGCGAGCGAATCGTCTTGCCGTCGATCGCGCCGTTGAGCACTTCATTGGCCCGACCGAGTTCAGCGAGCGTCAGTCCCGGCGGGCACTCGATGAGCCGGTTTTCGACGTGCCCATTCGCGAGGACCACCACGAGGAGCGCCCGCTCGGGTCCGAGAGCGCTGATCACGGCATTGCGGACCCCGACGTTGGCGTCCTTGACGGTGGTCGCCGCGGAGAGCAGATGCGTCATGCGGCTCAGGAGCCGGGTCGTGTCGTGCAGCAAGTCTTGCAGCGCACTCCCATCGGTGGCGACTTCCCGGACCCGATGCCGCGTGCCCGCCTCCGGCTCCTGCCGGACGATCAAGTGATCGACGAAGAACCTATAACCCTTGTCACTGGGGATTCGCCCGGCGCTCGTATGGGGCTGGGCGAGGTACCCGCGGTCGGCCATCTCGGCGAGTTCGTTGCGAACGGTTGCGCTGCGGACCCCGAGTTCGTACTTCTGCGCGATCAACTCACTGCCGACAGGCTCTGCGGCCTGCACGTACTCGAGGATGACCGCGCGAAGAATCGACTGTTGACGGGGATCGAGGTCCGACATCTCCTTCATTCTGACGCTGATCGCGACCGTCAGGGTTCAGGGGAGCCCCCCGGGTGTATCATCCCATGCCGATGGAGACCATCGCCTCCCAAGTGCACCTCGAGGACGACGAGCATCGGGCCAATCGCGCCCTGATGGACGAAGTCATGGCGGATTATCGGTCACGAATGGCCCAAGCGATGGCGGGTGGCGGCGAAGAGGCGGTCCAGCGGCATACGAAGCGGGGCAAGCTCCTTGCGCGCGAGCGGATCGAGCAGATCTCTGATCCGGGGGCGCCGTTCATGGAATTCAGCACCTTGGCAGCCAACGATATGTACGGTGGCGACGCTCCCTCGGCCGGCATCGTCACCGGGATCGCGCGAGTCCACGGTCGGCCGTGCGTCGTGGTTGCGAACGACGCCACCGTCAAGGGGGGTACTTACTTTCCCATCACCGTCAAGAAGCACCTCCGGGCCCAGGAGATCGCCCTCGAGAACCGGCTCCCTTGCATCTATCTGGTCGACTCCGGCGGCGCTTTCCTTCCCTTGCAGAGCGAGGTCTTTCCCGACAGAGACCACTTCGGACGCATTTTCTATAACCAGGCGACGATGTCTTCGCTCGGGATTCCTCAGATCGCCGCGGTACTCGGCTCGTGCACCGCGGGCGGCGCCTACGTCCCGGCAATGAGCGACGAAGCCGTGATCGTTCGGGGTCAGGGCACCATCTTCCTAGGGGGGCCGCCTCTGGTGAAGGCGGCGACGGGTGAGGAAGTGTCGACCGAGGACCTCGGCGGAGGGGACGTTCATACGCGGATCAGCGGCGTCGCGGACCACCTGGCGGAGGACGATCTCGACGCCCTGCAGATCGTTCGAAACATAGTCGAGAGCCTCGGTCCCGCTCGAGACCTCTCCTTGCCGGGGCAGGTCGAAGCAGAGGACCCCGTCTATCCGGTCGATGATCTCTACTCTCTAGTACCCGCCGATGGCAAAGTGCCGATGGCGATGCGCGAGGTGCTGGCTCGCATCGTGGATGGCAGCCGGTTCCAGGAGTTCAAGGCGCGCTTCGGCTCGACGCTGATCTGCGGATTCGCCCGGTTCTACGGGAATCTGGCGGGAGTGCTCGCCAACGACGGCATCCTGTTCAGCGAATCGGCCCAAAAGGGAGCGCATTTCATCGAGTTGTGCTGTCAGCGTGGTATCCCGCTGGTCTTCATCCAGAACATCACCGGCTTCATGGTCGGCCGCCGCTATGAGAACGAGGGTATCGCCAAGCACGGGGCGAAGCTGGTGACCGCAGTTTCGACCGCTAACGTGCCGAAGTTCACCGTAATCGTCGGGGGCAGCTTTGGCGCGGGCAACTACGGAATGTGTGGCCGGGCCTATAGTCCGCGGCAACTCTGGATGTGGCCGAACGCTCGGATCAGCGTTATGGGCGGCGAACAGGCCGCCAACGTCCTTCTCACCGTCAAGATGGATCAACTGGCGGCCAAGGGGGAGTCGATGACGCAAGAGGAACAGGATGCCTTTCGCGCGCCGCACCTCGCGAAGTATGCCGAAGAAGGCTCCGCATACTTCTCCACCGCCCGCCTTTGGGACGACGGCATCATCGATCCAGTCGATACGCGCCGGGTCCTCGCCCTCGGCATCGAAGCGGCGGCCCACGCCCCGATCCGGCCCGCGCGGTTCAGCCTGTTCCGAATGTAGGCCCTACGAGACGGTCAGCAGAGTCTTGTCCACCGGATGCTCCTGCACTTGGGAAAGAATGCCCTGGTGTTCGGGGAGTTGCAGATGCAGGTCGATCTGTAGGAGCCACTCGGAGCAATCGCGTGCGACCTCGATCATGCGGGCGTCCTTGACGAGATCGGCGATCTTGAGGTCGAGGTTGCCGTGCTGCATCGTTCCCATGAGTTGGCCGGGGCCGCGCAGTCGCAAGTCCTGTTCGGCGATCTTGAATCCGTCCGTCGTTGCCACCATGGTCTCTAGCCTCGCGCGAGCCTCTTCGGTCTTCGCTTCGGCGACGAGCACGCAGTAGCTTTGGTCCGACCCGCGGCCGACCCGCCCGCGAAGCTGGTGGAGTTGGGCTAAGCCGAACCGATTGGCATCCTCGATCACCATCGCGATAGCATTCGGCACATCGACGCCGACTTCGATAACGACCGTGCTGACGAGCACGTCGAGTTCTCCTGCCCGAAACTTGAGCATCACATCCTCTTTTGCATCCGGCTTCATCTGGCCATGGAGCAGGCCGACACGCAGGTCAGGATAGACCTCCGTGCTTAGACGGTAGTAGAGATCCTCCGCGGCCTGCGTCTGCATTTTCTCGCTCTCCGAGATCATCGGGCAAACGAAATAGGCCTGCTTCCCTTCCGCGATCACTTTGCGGACGCCCTCGTACACCTTGGCTCGCTCGTAGGGGAGCTTCCAGTAGGTCTTGATAGCCTGACGTCCCGGGGGGAGTTCGTCGATCACGCTGACGTCCAGATGGCCGTAGAATGCAAGCGTCAAGGTCCGGGGGATTGGGGTCGCGGTCATCACGAGTACGTCCGGGTTCAGGTCGCCCTTTTGCCGAAGCGCCAGCCGCTGCATCACACCGAAGCGGTGCTGCTCGTCGACGATGGCCAGTCCGAGCCGATGGAACTCGACACCCTCCTGGATGAGGGCGTGCGTACCGATCGCGATGGGTGCCTGTCCGGAACCTACCGCGCCGAGCGCAGCCTTTCTCTGGCGGGAGTTTTGCTTGCCCACCACGAGGGCGACTTGCAGGCCGATCGGCTCGAAGACTCGATGCAAGTTGATGTAGTGCTGTTCGGCGAGGATCTCGGTCGGCGCCATCAGGGCGGCCTGGTAACCGCTTCGGACGGCAGCCAGGATTGCGGCGGCGGCGACCGCAGTCTTGCCCGAGCCGACATCGCCCTGGATGAGGCGATTCATCGGGTGGGGGCGGCGCATATCGGCGAGAACCTCTCCGACCACCCTCCGCTGAGCCCGGGTGAGCTCGAACGGAAACAACCCGGCGATCTCGTCCCAGAGGGCCTCCGGTATGCCGAAAGCAATGCCGGTCTCGCGATGCGACTCGAGGCGCTTCATCTGCATCGCGATCTGTGGGTACAAAAACTCTTCGAACACGAGCCGCTCGCGTGCCTGCAGGCGGAACTCCTCGCTCTCCGGCCGATGAATCTGGCGCAGGCTCCAACGCAGGGGGCGGAGCATCTGGCGCTTGAGGATAGCCGGGGTCAGCGGATCGACGAAGTGGTCGAGATCGTTCGCCAGCACCGTCTCGATGGCGCGGCGGACCCAACGCTGCTGAAGTCCCTCCGCCAAGGGATAGACCGGGATGATCCGACCGAACTGGTCACTGTCTTCGCCTTCCTCGACGAGTTCCCACTCGGGAGCGTGGATTTCGATTCCCCAATTCGCCTCCTTGACCTGTCCATAGGCGAGGATCTCGCCCTCGACCTTGGTCAGTGCTCGCCGCACCCAGGGCTGATTGAACCAGACGAGGGAAACGATCCCGGTTCCATCGGTTAGGGTCGCTTTCGTGATCGCCATTCCGCCCCGAGAGGGGCGGGAGTCGAGTTCGAGCAGGCGTCCCCGAACGGTCACCCACTGACCCGGCCGCACCGACCCGATCGGGGGGAACTGGCTCCGATCTTCGTACCTCCTCGGGAAGTGGTAGAAGAGGTCGCGTACCGTTTGGACCCCGAGCTTGGCAAACAACTCGGCCAGGCGCGGGCCGACCCCTTTCACGAACTGGACATCTCGGTCCAACGGATGGCGATCGGGCGTCATCGGTCTGAAGTTTATTCCGCGCAGCCGTGCGACGGGTACCCTGCCCCTATGTCGGACGATCGGGACCCGTCAGAACCCGAATCGGCGGAAGCGGAGGCCATGCGCCGCCTTCGTGAGCTTTCTTCGGACGAGTCGGCGGTCGAAACGGCTCGCAAGGAAGCGGCAGCCCTCGACGACGAGTTCCACCAGCGGCTCGACGAACTGGGTGAAAGGGCGGCGAAGACCAAGGAGTCGCGTGAACGGCAGCGTCGAGAGGCGGAGCGAACCCAGACCTTCGATCGCGAAACGGCCCGCGGCACCGGTGTCGGATTGCAGATCGCCTATATGATCATCGGCTTCCCGATGGCAGGATTGGCTCTCGGCTGGTACTTGGACAATCGCTTGGACGCCAACGCCTGGAAGCCGATTCTGGTCATGGGAGGAGCCGCCGCCGGTATCGCCCTTGCGCTCATCACACTGAACCGCTTAGAACGGAAATGATCGCCCGCCGACTGGCAAGGGACTGGCGGGCGCATATCGGTCTTGGGCTGCTCGCTTGCGTCGTTACGTTCGCGGCCGCCGGGGAGATCGGGCTGGCCGGGATGGCGCTTGGCCTCGTCGGGACCGGCTTCTCGATCGTGGCCCTTTGGTGGGTCGTTCGCTTGACCGGCGGCCTGGCGCCGTTGGGAGCGGCCCCGAGATTCGGCGCCTCGCTCGCTATCCTTGCGTTCTTGGCCAAGCTCCCCATTTTTATCGCGCTCGGGCTCGTCGCCCAGCGGCTGGGCGGACCCGCGCCGGGATGTTTCCTGCTCGGATTGGGTCTGGTATACTTGGCGCTGGTCGGGTGGGCGTTGGCATCGAGCTGAGGCTCCCCCGTCGATGCGTATGAGTGGCATGGTAGGACCGGTTTTTAGTCTCCTGGCGAGTGGAGGTCACGGCCCGAGCTTCTTGGGTCTGGCCATCTATCTGTTTTTCGTCCTTCTGATTATCTTCGCGACAATGACGCTTGCGAAGAAGGGGCTTTCGAGTCGGGTCTTTACCAACGTCTTCGCCAAGCTTTACGAGCAGCTTTATCTCTTTATCGAGAATATGTGCGTAGGCACGATCGGCCCGCATGGCCGGAAGTATGTGCCGATGATCATGACCTTCTGGTTGGCGATCTTCGTCGGAAGTTTTGTCGCACTATTCTTCCCCACATCACCGACTGCCGATCTCAGCTTTAACCTAGGGATGGCACTCATTGCCGTCTTTTATGTTCAGCATGAGGGGATCTCGACCCACTATGCCGAACTTCGCAAGCAAGGGAAAGACCCGGTCACCGCGGGAGTCGTCGGGTTCTTCAGGCACATCTCGCACTTCTCCGGGCCGAAGCTAGGGATCGCGCTCATACCGATCACGCTGATGATCTTCGTCATCGAAATCATTTCGGAGATGATGAAGAACGTTTCGCTCTCGCTGCGACTGTTCGGCAATATCAACGGCGGACACCAGGCTGTGGAAGCGATGAACGAGCTAGGCTCTTCCGTCTACATCCCGATCGGCAACTTCCTGTTGCCGATTAAGCTGCTCACCTGCGTGGTTCAGGCGATGATCTTCACGCTCCTAACTTGCGTATACATCTCGCTCGTTACCCACCATGAGGACGAGCATGCCCATGAGGCGGCACACGCCCACTAACGTTTTCACGAATCGACAACCACAGGACAACCGTTAAGGAGGATAACGAAAGACAATGCTAGGACTTGGACTTGGAATCGCCGCCCTCGGGGTGGGTATTGGGCTCGGGCTAATCGGTATGGGAGCGATGAATGGAATGTCTCGCCAGCCGGAGGCCATCGGAAAACTGCAGGTGAACATGCTCATCGCACTCGCCTTCGTCGAACTCGTCTTCTTGCTCACCGTCTTCATCGCGCCCGGTTCGTTCGCGGGCAAGTAATTCATCGGCGGTCCGAGCGGTCTGGCCGCTCGGACCCAATCGGACAATCTTTATGGCGTACGATCCTAAAATCATGACCCCCAAAATCGCTACGGCGATGGTACTGGGCGTCGGCCTTATGGTCGGCGGAACTTGGCTCTCGAAGAATTGGCACCCCGACTTCCTTGTCAGCCTCGAAGAGCAGGGCATCCCGCTTGATCTGGGCAAGACCGTGGCGGTGGTCGGCGTCTTCATGCTGCTCTTTCCTATCATCAAGTTCTTCTTCTTGAACCCCTTGATGGAGTCAATCAACACGCGCAACAGCGAACTCGAAAACACCTTCGCCGAGGCCGAGAATCTGCGCCAAGAGATGACCAAGATGCGCACCGAATACGAGCAGCGGCTCGTTCAGACCGAGGCGCAGGCCCGCGAGACGATCCAAGCCCAGATTCGCGAAGCGACTCAGCTCCGGCAACAACTTATGACCGAAGCGAGCGCAAAGGCCGAGGAACTCATCCGCAAGGCTCAAGAGGAGATTAGCCTCGAAAGAGACAAAGTGCTTACCCAGCTTCGGCTCGAAGTCGTCAATCTCACGCTTGGAGCAACCGAAAAGATTCTCGGAGCTTCGATGGACGACGAGAAGAATCGCAAGCTGGTGCAGGAGTTCATCGAGAAAGCCGAGGTGGTCGGGTAGTTGGACACTAGAGTCGCCAAGCGTTACGCCAGGGCTCTTTTCGCCGCCGCCCTGGAGGAAAACAACCTCGGCGGGGTCGAAGACGATATCAACGGCATCGCCGCTGCGCTCCTAGCGAAGCCGGACTTCCGGCAGTTTCTCTTTAGCCCCGTCACGGCCGCGGACGAGAAGCTGCAAATGGTCGAGCGAGTGTTCTCGGACCGCGTGACCGCGCTCACGATGTCGCTCCTCCGCCTGCTCCTCGACAAGAGGCGGATCGAGGAATTCGAGTTTATCCGGCAGGAATTCATCGCGATGCGTCGCCGACACGATCGGATCGTCTATGCGGTCTTCACTTCGGCACGCCCACTCGATGACGAGGCCCGGACCTCCCTCGTGGCCAAGCTGGAGCGCAGCTTGGGCAAGCGTGTAGAAGCCGAATACGAGATCGAACCGCGCCTACTCGGCGGAGTGAAGGTCCAGTACGATAACTTCGTCCTCGACGGCACCGTTCGCGGATCGCTCGATCGAATGCGCGACGACCTCGTTCGCGACCTGCTCAAGCAAGCGTAAGTAGCCTCCGAGTTTTGGCGATACAATGAGGCATGAACGCGCGCGACCAAGCCGCACATGTCCTTCGACGTTTCGGCCTCGGCGCCAGTCCGGAAGAGCTCGACCGCTACGAGAGGATGCCGCCGGTCAAGATTCTCGAAAGCCTGTTCGATTTCGAACGCACCGCCGAAGGATTCCCGATCAACCCGTACGAACTCGTCGCTCAGCCGAATGGTGAACTTCAGTTCGATACCGGACGAATCACCCGATGGTGGGCTCTGCGGCTTCTCCTCACCAACACTCCAGCCAGGGAGAAGCTCACCCTCTTTTGGCACGACCACTTCGCGGTGAGCGGAGAAAAGGTGGAGTTCGGCCCGATGATGCTCGGGTACCTGAACGTCCTGCGAAGGCACGGGGCCGGGAGCTTCAGGGAACTGCTCGGGGCAGTCTCGACCTGCCCCGCGATGCTGCGCTGGCTGGATGGCGACACCAGCATCAAGGGCCGACCCAACGAGAACTTCGCTCGCGAGCTGCTCGAACTCTTCACGCTGGGAATCGGCCACTACACCGAGAAGGACGTGCAGGAGGTCTCTCGTGCCTTTACGGGCTGGAGCCTCCGCAATCTCTATCGAGGCGGCGATCTGAAAGCCCGTCGGGCTCAGCTGAGCGACGCGCTGCGAGACGATCGACCCCTCATCGCCTCTGCATACAGTCCAGACCTAAACGATGACGGAGTCAAGACCATCCTGGGCAAGACCGGGCGCTTCGACGGGAACCAAGTGCTCGACATGCTCGCGGCGCGCCCCGAGACGGCCCGTGTCATCTGCTCCAAACTCTGGAGCTTTTACGCCTACCCTGATCCCGAGCCCGCGGTGCTGCAGCGGTTGACCAAGGTTTACTTCGACTCGAAGTATCAAATCAGGCCCATCCTGATGGCGATCGTCCAGAGCAAGGAGTTTTGGTCATCGAAATGCGTGCGCGCCCTCGTCAAGTGCCCCGTCGACTTCACGGTCGCGTTCATGCGGCAGAGCGGTGTTCGAGAGAGGCTGCTGGTTAGACGAGCCGCCGACGCCGGGCCGATGACTCCGCTCCCCAACGAGATTCGCGGCGTGGCCGACGTTTTAACCGCCGTAATGAACAAGCAGGGCATGCTGCTGCTCTACCCGCCGGACGTCGACGGCTGGCACTGGGGTACCAGTTGGGTGAGCCCGGCAATGATGATCGAACGCATCCGCTTCGCGGAGGTCGTGACGAGGAATGGCATCCTCGCCGACGTGCTGAAGCCAGCCGCATCGTCGGGGCCGGAGGCCGTCGTCGAGGCGTTCTCGAAGCGGTTCGACCTGCCGCTCAAGCCCGAACAGCGGCTGGTCCTGTTGGAAGGGCTTCAGCGTGCGGGCGGAGCAACGGCCTTCGATCGGCCGCAAACCGCCGCGAACGCGGTCCGGACGTTGGTCCGTCTTACCTTTGCCATGCCGGAGTATCAGTTCTGTTAGGAGGCTTCTCGTGGTTGCCGTTCTCGTCGCCCTTTCTCTCGTGACCTTACCGATGCAAGCTCGTCCCTCACTGGTCCAGAAACACTTTCCTCGTCTGACCGGTGCCAACGCTTTCGAGGAGTACTTGCAGGCGGCTGACATCGTGGCTCGGTCGAAGGTATCGGAGTACCGCAACTGGTTCCAGTACAGGGCGTCCAAGGAACGAGAGGGGTGGGACAAGATTCCCCCCGTCCCCCCCGGATTGACCGAGGACTCGACTCCGTTGGACATTCGCCGCGAGGTCATACAGCGATTCGGCCGAGTCGTGGACTTGATACATACAGGCAACGCCAAGCCGGCCATCCCGTTTCGGAAGAGCATCGACTTCGACACGACCTTCGAGGAGTATGCCGAGTACAAGCTCGCCGCTTGGGTGATGGACTGCGCGGCTTACGTCGCGTTTGCCGATGGGGCTGGTTCGAAGGGAGTGGGAATCCTGCTCGAACAGCTCTCGTTCGCGGATGCGATTTCCTCCGAGACGTTGATCGCGTACCTGGTGGGACGAGCGATCCGGGCGGTCGCCCTCGCTCGCTTCGAAACCCTCTTGCCGACGCTCTCGGCAAGCGAAGCCGCCCGAATCGAGCGCTTTTGCAAGACCGTCCTCGAACGACCCGATCCTTATCTCGCATGCGTCGCGGGCGAGAAGCAGTTCATGCTGGATTCGATTCCTCAAGTTCTGGAGCGAACCGACCTGCTGGGATTGATGGGAGGTGAGGACGACCTCGACGAGAAAGCCGCGAAACTGATTGCCGGACTCACCAAGAACGATCGAGAGCGTCTCACTCGGCTCATCAAGGACCGGCTGGAAATCTCCAGCGGAGTGTTTCTCGAAAGGCTTCAAAGACCCGAGAAGAACTGGATCGACAAGGATGCCTCCGACTTGGACGAGGTGCCTCGGGAGATCGTCACCCTCGACGACCTCGCCTCCTACATCGCGGCACTGTCGATGCCGGCTTTCGATATGGCGAGCGCTTCGGCCCTGCGAAGCCGCTGTCAGTTGCGGCTCCTCGGGCTTCACGCGAAGATCATCGGGTTCCGATGGAAGAACGAGCGCCTTCCGAACCGGCTCTCGGAGGCGGCTCCCGAAGAGGACATCACCGACCCGATCAACGGTGACAAGTTCCAGTACGAACTGCGCGAGGGCGGCTACCGACTCTACAGCAAGGGCATTCCGCAGACCGGCGAGATCGAACTACGCTACCGTCGCCCTCCCCCGAGCGAGGAAGAGGGAGAGCGCCCCCCGCCTTAGAGCAAGCGGTTCCGCGCCGTTCCCTGGCTTTCCCTCAGGAGCGCTTCGCGGGCCTTTCGAATGGCTGCCTCGTCGCTACATGGCTCTGCGTCTCCAGCGTCCGCCTGAGCCGACAGCCTCTCTCGAAGCATTTCGACTCTCTCCGCCTCCCCGACCTGGAGCCGAGCACCAATTTCTAAGCGTATGTCGTCTGCGTGCCGGAGCGCAAGCCAACCACTCCGATGGTCTCCCAGGTCTGCCAGAATCCCGGATGCCACGTCGAGTGCCGTCGCCATGCCTCGACGATCAGAACTTGCTCCGTGCTTCTCAAGGGCGCCGGCCATGAGTACCGCGGCCTTTACCGGTTGTTCAGCCCGACGAAGGGTTTCGGCATAGTTCGTCAGGAATCTGGCGGCTTCCCGCTCGTTCGGATCCCGCTCGAGTTCTCGTCCCAAAGATTCGAACAGGACAAGAGCCTCGTCATAGTGGCCCAGCTGTGTCTGGGCGATAGCGATGTTCGCTAGGATGCAGGGCCTCAATCCGGTTCCGACGACGTCACCGAGTTCGGCCAGCGCCTGCCTGCTTACTTCTAAGGCACGCTCGGGTTCACCTAGTTCCAAATCGAGTAGACCGAGATTCATCCGAATCGTGGACCGAACGACCGGGCCGACGTGGGGTTCGAGGACCTCGAGGGCACCCTCGTAGGCGGCCCGGGCTTCACTGTATCGTCCGCGGATCATTGCGATGCTCCCGAGGTTGAATCGGCTTCGCGCCGCTCCGGCCAAATCTCCGTTCTGTTCCCGCAACGAGATTGCTCGTTCGAGTTCCGCTTCGGCGAGGTCGTACTCTCCCATGCGGAGATGAGCGACCCCGAGCGAGTTGTGAAGGAGTCCTCGCTCTATCGTACACTCGTCCGGTGAGAGGTTCGCGAGAAGTTCTCGGTAAGTTTGCTTGGCCAGGGTGTGGCGCCCCTTGTTATCCCAATAGCGAAACATGAGGGCAGCCACTCGCTGAGCGCGCCCATGCTGGTTCGGGTCTTCGGCGTCTGCGCGTATCGCCGACAAGACATTGGCCTCATTCGCTTCTAGCCACTCCGCCGCACTCGAAGGATGGGGTCCTTCGAGTTCGCTGCATAGCTTCTCGCCAAGCTCGGCATAGTGCGCCCGATGACGGTCCCTTGCTTGCTCCCGCTTCTCGCTCGAAGCAATCCCGATCGCATAGGCCTGAACTGTAGGCAGAAATCGATATCGCGTTACGGGCCCGTCGAAGTCCGGTACGAGGATAGCCTTGCGAACAAGACGGTTTACGGCGGTCGGGCAGGAGTCAGGAGGATCGACGTCTGCTATGAACTGGATCGCCTCGAGGTCGTAACCGGGTTCGGCGAAGCTCATGCTTATCGCAATAGCCCGTTCGAGATCATCGAGGCGTTCGAAGCTCCACGCGATGTTCGACTCCAAGGTTCTGTGCCGAGAATCGCGTCCCGCGCTTTCGAAACTCTTCAGCCTGTTCGGAAGGAGCGCAAGCAAGTCACCAATTCCGAAGCTGATGACGCTTTCGGCAACCAACTCGATCGCCAAGGGTAATCCGTCGAGTCCTTCGCACAGCGTTTGGATTGCCGTAGCATTCCAGGGGCCAAAGTCGAAACTGGGTTTCAGCGCCAGCGCACGGTCGATGAATAGACGCGCTGCCTCGCTTTCCAATCCAGAGGATCCGCTCTCGGACCGAGTGGAGAGCGGGCTCAACGTAACGAGCCTCTCGCCAGGGACCGCGATGGGTTCCCGGCTCGTGGCAATGATCCGAAGATCGGTGGTCAAGGAGAGCAGATCGCCCACCATAGCCGTTAGGTCCGGCAGAAGATGCTCGCAGTTATCGAGGAGAAGCAGCGAGGCTGCCGAAGCTAAACGCTCCTTAACAGCCAGCTCTAAGGGCCGGCCGGGAACGTCGCGAACGCCAAGAGCTCGGCCGGCTTCGATCCAGATCTCGTCTGCATGCCGGCAGCGCGTCAGGTCGACGAACCAAGTTCCGCCTGCATAGTCGGCAGCCCCTTCCGCACCGAACTGCACAGCCAGGCGAGTCTTGCCCACTCCTCCGGGTCCATGGAGCGTCACCAATCGGTAATCGCTTAGCAAGCACTTCAGCTCTGCAAGCTCCGCCGTGCGTCCCACGAAGGCGTTCGCCTGAGTCGGAAGGTTCGTGGCGGCCAGGCGAAGAGATTGGATGGGTGGGAATTCGGCCAGAAGTTCGGGGTGCAGAACCTGCCAGACATGGATTGGACCGAGCAGGTCCTTTAGGCGATGTTGACCGAGATCGAGAAAACCGATCCCGTCGGGGGGCTGCTTCATGGCCGATACCGCGGCGCCCGAGATCAGACACTGACCGCCATGGGCTGCTGATCGCAGCCGGGCTGCACGATTGACTTCTGGCCCATAGTAGTCTCCCGCGGCAAACCGACAAGGGCCGCTGTGAATGCCAGCACGGACTCGGATGAAAACTCCTTCGGGCCAAGGCTCGGCCTCCAAACTCCGAAAGATCTCGACGGCAGCCAAGACCGCTGCTTCAGGGTCGTCGAAGACGAGGAACTTGCTGTCACCTTCGCCACGCAATCGGTGGTCTAAGCCGCCAGCGGCCTCGACGCACGCCGTGACGATAGAGTCGTGACGCGCCATGGCCTCCGCCATCGCTGACTGTTCCGCTTCCCATTGCGGAGTGCTTGCCTCGATGTCGGTGAAGAGAAACGTGACCCACGGCTCGCTAGGCATCACACGGATAGTTTATCTACAAGCTGGGATGCTCAAACCCCTCCGAGCAGATCGAGATCGGCAATATCCTTGGCCCTCCCCGTGGCTCGTTTGTTTGCAATGAGATCCTCCAACGACAAGACGTGAATCGGTACGCCATCGAGCACACAATCGATCCTTCGCTGCCATGCCTGATCGAATTCAACACCCGAGATCGATGTCAGTAGGTCGATCCGATGAGGCAGCACTCCTAGCATGAAGATACGGCCCGGCTGTTCGAGGTCGGAAGCCGTTACTCCTGTCGAACCGAACCCGAACTCTTCCAGCGCCGCCCGAAGCCTTGTGGCATTTTCCGCGTTGCACTGTACGAAGAAGTCGATGTCGCCGGTCATGCGAGGCTGTCCATGCACGGCCAGCGCATGCGCCCCGACGAGCAGGTACTCAACCTGGTGGGAATTGAGCAACCGTAAGAACTCTTTGAAGTCGGGGTGGAGGGCCATAGTATTCGAGGACCAGTTGTAGGAGGATATCGAGGCGCTGCTCCGGCGTCATTGCCGCATACTCCTCTCGGTCGGCACGATCGGCCTGTTCGAAGGAGTCGAAGATTCGGACCATCGATTCATGCTCGGACATACGTGGTGAAGCCTACCTCGGCCCCCTGGAAGCTATCTCCTCTGCGCTCCGGGATGCCTTGAAAATTCGGCCTGGCACGGGTACACTATTGCCCGATCTATCGCGGGCTGGAGGCTCATTTCTTGGGCCGCACGTGGTGTGACTTCGGCCCGGCGAACTTCGCCGGCCAAAAGATCCTAGAAGGACCAACTACAAACACACATGGCTAGACAGAAATTCGAGAGGACCAAGCCTCACGTCAATATCGGCACCATCGGCCACGTCGACCACGGCAAGACGTCGCTGACGGCCGCGATCACCCAGACCCTGGCTCTGAAGGGCCACGCCAAGAAAGTCTCCTACGAAGAGATCGACAGCGCTCCCGAGGAGAAGGCTCGCGGCATCACGATCAATATCTCGCACCAGGAGTACGAGACCGATACGCGGCACTACGCCCACGTCGACTGCCCCGGTCACGCCGACTTCATCAAGAACATGATCACCGGCGCGGCCCAAATGGACGGCGCGATCCTCGTGGTCGCTGCCACCGACGGCCCGATGCCCCAGACGCGCGAGCACATCCTGCTCGCGCGGCAGGTCGGCGTCCCGTACATCGTGGTCTTTATCAACAAGACCGACCTCGTCGACGACGACGAGCTGCTCGAGCTTGTCGAGATGGAAGTCAACGACCTCCTCGAGAAGTACGGCTTCAAGAACTGCCCGATCGTAAAGGGTTCCGCCGTCAAAATGCTGGAGGCCCTCGAGAAGGGCGCCGGTATCGACGACGCGGCCCTCAAGCCGGTCCTCGACCTGATGGCAGCCGTCGACAGCCACATTCCGACCCCCGAGCGCGACAAAGACAAGCCGTTCCTGATGGCCGTCGAAGACGTCTTCACGATCACAGGTCGCGGCACGGTCGCCACGGGTCGTGTCGAGCGCGGTCAGCTCAAGTCGATGGAAGAAGTCGAGATCGTCGGCCTTCACCCGGAGACCCGCAAGACCGTTTGCACGGGCGTCGAGATGTTCCGGAAGACGCTCGACTACTGCGAGGCGGGCGACAACGTCGGGCTTCTCCTGCGCGGTGTCGAGCGAAAGGAAATCGAGCGCGGCCAGGTTGTGGCCAAGCCCGGCTCGATCAAGCCGCACACGAAGTTCGACGCCGAGGTCTACGTCCTGTCCAAGGAAGAGGGCGGACGGCACACGCCGTTCATCACGGGCTACCGCCCGCAGTTCTACTTCCGAACGACCGACGTGACGGGAACGCTCAACTTGCCAAGTGGGGTCGACATGGTCATGCCTGGCGACAACATCACCATGACTATTGAGCTGATCGCTCCGATCGCCATGGAGCAGGGCTCGAAGTTCGCGATCCGAGATCGGAAGAGCACACGTCTGAACTCCAGTCACTGACCAATCTC
>ERZ761609.681-NODE-681-length-37259-cov-14.922428_pt1 | contig 37259 bp, 38 predicted proteins | sample MGYA00511163_ERZ761609 | MGnify/ENA primary metagenome ERZ761609 (study PRJEB28899, sample SAMN02445070) | bioreactor sludge metagenome | biome: EBPR sludge | place: Australia: Brisbane, Thorneside Wastewater Treatment Plant | collected 2011-12-16 ...
CCCCGCCAATGACATCGATTCCGACATCGTCCTAATTAGCCGTTTTTTGTAACAAAGAAAAAAATGATCGTAAAAAAGAAAACAGGCCTTGAGCGGAACTCAAAGACCTGCCTTTCTTCTGGGGGGGAGAAAGCTCTAAAATTCTTTTTAATCAACTCATCTCTATTTAAAAGAGAGAAAAATAAAGTACTACGCTGATCTTCATACACCCTGATGGAAATCCCTTATAATGGGCTTGGATCCATCACCGTCGTCTGTCGTTTATACTGGAGTTGAGGAATTTATAACCCGAACTTGCGGATATGTCAACTATAAATTTCCAAAAAGCTAAGTTTACAGAATCAATTGGGTGGAAAAATCCACTAAATAAAAATAACACATTGATTTTAAAAGGAAAAACACATCTTTCTAAAAAAATGTAGCCATGGTAAAAAAAGCCATGAACGATAAAACCCTAAACGCACCATTATGGTCTGCTGATATCTCCCCCGAATTAGAGCCATCGCAAATAGCCATTTCGCGAGGTGAATGGTTTGATTCATCTCGAAACGACCGCAAAATTCTCTATAAAGCTTACCGTCCTCTTGATCGTTCGGACGCACCATTTCCCGTCATACTCTGGTCGCATGGATTAGGTGGCAGCCGCGATGGCGCAGGGTTTATTTCAAGATTTATTGCGTCTCATGGCTATATCGTCATTCATGTCCAACACCACGGAACAGACTCCTCTTTGTGGGAAGGAAAAGACGGCCATCCATGGGACATTATTCGTGCCACCCATATTCCGCGTCACGCAACATTGAACAGATTAAAAGATATCCCATTTATCTTAGATCAGCTCGATAAAATGGATATTGCTGCCGACATGGATTTAACCCGCATCGGTATGTCGGGACATTCTTTCGGCGCCATGACCACACAAATCATGGCCGGACAAAAACGTGGGTACGGCAAACGGCAATACCATTTACACGAACCACGCTTTAAAGCAGGCATCGTGTACAGCCCCGTCCCCCAGCGCCAGAAAAACCAACACACACCACAAGATTTTTACGGCGATATCAAAATTCCTTTACTGATGATGACCGGAACAGATGACGACTCCCCTACCGAACAGTACAGTTATAAAGACCGGCTCGAAGTCTTCACCCATTCGGGTGGAATCGACCAGCATTTGCTAATTCTCGATCAAGGTGATCATATGATTTTCAGCGGATCACGCGGCAAACTCGATGCCAATCCGAAACGGAACACCCACGAAGATATTATAAAAATCCTCTCTCTTGCCTTTTGGGAAACTTACCTCAAAGACAACACCGCAGCAAAAAATTGGCTCACAAATCAGGGTGTAGCCACTTGGCTAAACTCCGAAGGAGTCTATACTTACAAATCATGAATGCCATTGAAATCACCAACCTATCCAAAACCTACGCCGCGTCCGGTAAGTCACCGGAAAAACATGCGTTGGATCATGTCTCGCTCACCATCCCGCAAGGCTCTATCTATGGTCTTTTAGGCCCAAACGGAGCAGGAAAATCAACCATCATCAATATTCTGGCAGGTCTTGTCCTAAAAACATCCGGATCAGTTAAAATCTGGAAAACCGATATTGACGAAAACCCCCGTCAAACGCGCTCCAATATCGGCATTGTTCCGCAAGAACTCAATTTTGATCCGTTCTTTTCGCCCCGCCGCCTCCTCGACTTGCAAGCCGGATTATACGGCGTCCCGAAATCCGAACGCCGCACCGAAGAATTGCTCAAGCTGGTTGGCCTGCTCGATAAAGCAGATGCCTACGCCCGATCCCTTTCGGGGGGAATGCGCCGTCGTTTGATGGTGGCCAAAGCTATGGTACATACCCCGCCGATTCTGGTTCTGGATGAACCCACTGCAGGCGTTGATGTAGAACTGAGAAACCAGCTTTGGGAAAGCGTCAAAATTCTCAACAAACAAGGTCTGACCATTTTGCTAACCACCCATTATTTACAAGAAGCCGAAGAACTCTGCGACCGCATTGCCATTATCAATCATGGAAAAGTTGTTGCAGATGAAGACAAGGAAACCTTGCTCTCCCGCGTCGAAGCCAAAGAAATCACGCTGCGCCTTGACCGTGATCTGGCAAGCATTCCAGAATCTTTGCTGCGCTTTTCTCCGCAAAAAGAAGGCAAAAGAACATTGGCTTTCCGCTATTCCCCAAAAGAGACTAACGCGGGCGAAATTATCACCGCCACCCAGCAAGAAGGATTGGGGATTGTTGACCTGTCAACTGACGATCGCGATCTGGAAGACGTGTTTCTACAACTCACAAAATCATAAATTTACGAAAGCTGAACAGATCTAAGTTGAGATCTGACTGGAGTTCGTTCTTCATTAGCCTGAATTCCACCTTGAAGAAGTGTCAATTCCGCCAGAGAACCTGATGGTTTGGAAAGCTCCAGATTTAAATACCCCATAGGGAATGAAATACTCCAAATAGCACCAACCCATGAAGACCTAAAACCAACGACCTGACCCATTTGTTTTTGAATCAAAGATTTTCTAGCTTCACCCAAGGACTCTATTTGACCAAGCAAAACAATAAGTTGTTTATGCTCTCCAACCATTTTTTCCCGACATTCCAGCGAAAGAGTAAGCTCAGGAGCAGTACCCCGCGAATCGACATTCAACAAATACAAATCTTTCAGGGAATGAAAACAGTCCCAAAAAGACTGTCCAGCTTTTTGTATTTCAGAATAAAGAGGAAATATTTGAGTTTGAATCACCATCACCCTCTGCATTGAATGTAACAGATCAAGTAACCTTGAGTCATAAGCCCAGTCACCTCGACAACGATAATCCCCCTCTTGTTGTCGAGCCTGTACCCTCGCCTTCAATTGATCTAAAAGCCCTGATTGCTCACCTGATCGTTCACCAGAAATAACTTGTCTCAATTTTGATTCCCTGTTTTTTTACACATTCCATCGCTTTGCGACCTATTTTCCAAAATCATACGCCTCCTATTTTCAAATGTCACCTTTTTAATGGGTCTTTAGACTCAATAGACATTCATCCAAGAAACATTTATATTCTAACTCGATGTCAAACCAACAAAAGTTATTAAGAATAAAACATGAATCGTCTCATTCTCCCCGGACAAGAAGTGACCTTCGCCAAAGACGCTATCATTGTCAGCAAAACGGACCCCAAAGGGATCATCACATATACCAACCCTACATTTCGTGAAATCGCCGGATACACCGAAACTGAACTCTTGGGAAAACCGCATAGCATCATCAGACATGAAGCGATGCCACGCTGCGTCTTCAAACTGATTTGGGACTACGTTCAAGCTGGACACGAAATATTTGGGTATGTCGTCAATAAAACAAAAGACGGGAACTATTACTGGGTTCTAGCACATGTAACACCATCACTGGACAATCAACAAAACATGATTGGCTATCACTCCACACGGAGAGTCCCTGATAAAAACATTGTCGACACGATTATCAACCCTCTATACGCCCAACTTCTTGAAATAGAAAACAGTGTCAACAATCGCAAAGACGGAATGATGAAAGCCCACGATCACCTCATCGAATTGCTAAACAGCAAAGGCATCGACTATGATAGATTTATCCTGACGCTGTAAAAAACCACAAGAAACAGCCCTCTTTTGATTTGGATTGAAGGATGAACAGTCTCTATCCTTTTTCTGTCTTTCGCGTATAATAAAGAAAATTAAACCAGACCCAATCCGGATCAATTGAAATATGTATATTAACATCTTTTTGATGGCGGTCATAACCCTTGGCCAGCTCTTCTTTCCCACCCTCGCTCATGCAGAAACTTTTGAGGCCGTAACAGCCCCCTTTGCACCACTCATTTCGCATCCAGCATCCTACATAGCAATTTTTATCTTTGCCCTGTCCTACGTGTTTGTGTTGATCGAAGAAAAAACATCTTTCAGAAAATCAAAACCCGTCATGATTGCTGCAGCATTAATATGGGCACTGGTGTCTTACGCCGTACACGATGTTGGAATGGACACAGAAGACCTCCACGAAGCCGTCAGCGAAACAATCGCTGAATATGGCAGCCTCATGCTCTTCTTGCTGGTGGCAATGACCTATATCAGCGCATTACAGGAACGTCAGGTTTTTGATGCCCTGCGCAGCCGTATGGTTCAATCCGGCTGGAACTACAAAAAACTCTTCTGGGCAACGGGAATCATGGCATTCGTACTCTCTCCTTTGGCCGACAACATGACAACCGCCCTCGTTATGGGAGCTATTGTTATGGCTCTGATTAAGGATGACGCAAAATTGGTCACAATTTTTATGGTCAACATTGTTAATTCTGCCAACGCCGGCGGAGCATTCAGTCCCTTCGGTGACATTACAACACTGATGGTCTGGCAGGCTGGAAAAGTTGAATTTTTTGACTTTCTTGTGCTTTTAGGCCCATCCATTGTGTGTTTTGTCATTCCTGCAACAATCATGACTTTTGCAATCCCGAGTACAATTCCCGAAAGAATGGTGATGAATATTCCGGTCAAAACAGGTGGCAAACGGATTATTGCTCTCGGACTACTCACCATTTTGTGCGCTATTACATTCGAACAAATCCTCGAACTCCCTTCTTTTCTTGGCATGATGCTCGGTTTGGGGCTTTTGCTAAGTTACGGCTATTTTCTACAAATGCGCTCAATCCGTCGCGAAGATGGGTTTGATGTCTTTGGCCTCATGGATGATACGGAATGGGATACACTTTTATTCTTCTTCGGAGTTATTTTCTGTATTAGTGGCCTTGGATATCTAGGCTACCTCGAAATTGTATCAAACAACCTCTACGGCACATTGGGAATAAACACATCCAATATTCTCATTGGGGCAATTTCTTCCCTGATTGATAACATTCCATTAATGTTCGCCGTCTTAAGTATGAATCCCGAAATGTCGGAATTCGAATGGGAATTGCTAACTCTTGCGCTCGGCACAGGGGGAAGCTTACTCGCCATTGGATCAGCCGCAGGCGTAGCTCTAATGGGAACGGCCAAAGGCCAATACACATTTATGGGACACTTGAAATGGTTTCCTGTTCTTCTTCTGGGTTATGCTGGCGGCATAGCAACTCATTACCTTTTGAACGGATAGAAACGGATCAAGCACCATGTTTTGGTTTTTATGGGCGTTATCCGCCAGCCTGTGTGCCGCAGCTTTAGCTGAAAGCAACCGGATTTTCCGCCTCGACCCTCAAATGCTCAACGCTTGGCGTGCGACTTTTGCCACCGGCCTAGTGGCTCTGGCCATACCTTACATGGCCTGGCCAGCCGACAAGTGGTTTTATATCGTAGCCGGTATGGACGGGATGGTCACAGCCATCGGCATGATAATGTTTTTCTATCTGGCAGCCAAACGAAGTGGTCGTGTGTCCAGCATGATTTTGCCACTCGCAGCCATTGGATCTTACCTGATGTGGTGGATGTTATCCCCTGGAGAACGCCCCGACCTGACAACAAACCCCGGACGGGTTATCACAGCAGTTCTCTCTGCAACCATTATTTTCGTAGCCATTCAAAAAGTTCGTGACAATGATGCAAGTTGGGAGAGTTTTTTATTTGTTCTCCCCATCGGCTTTTTATTCGGAATCTTTGATGCACTGACAAAATATGTAATGGGAGAAGACTATAACATTTATGCCCTTGCCCTCAGCTACGCCTTTCTGGAACTTCTGGTTTGTGCCGTCGTTTCATGGCTAGCAACAATCCACCACCCGATTGGCGGCCGCCCAACCGGATTTTTTGACGGCAAACTTCTCTGGGGGTCTTTCTGGTGCGCCTTCTGGACATCCGGAATGGTTCTATCTGCCGTGTTTGCCATCACACTCGCCCCTCACCCCAGTCTGCCAGGACTGCTGATGGCCATGACTCCGTTATGGCTTTTTGGCCTGAATTTTATTCGAGGCCTACGCGATGAAGTATCAATCCCCGCGAGCATAATGCTGATGGCAGGAGCCATAGGGCTACTTCTCTCAACAATTTAATTTGAAGGCTAAACGTTTCAGTGGTTGAGTGCATCCAGAAGGGATGACTGCATTTCTTTTGACGTCCTGATAACCTCGGCATTAGCCTTATAGGCATTCTCCGCAACCTTAAGATTAACAATTTCCTCGTCTGCATTCACATTAGGTGCATTAACCAGACCTTGTGAATCAGCAAACGGAGAATCGGGCTGAAAACTGGGAACAAAAGAGGGAATTCGGTCAAGAACAACCGTCCGAACACCGCTTCCCACCCCACCACTGGTCAGATTCTGGTCAGAGGTCACCTTGGCTGAATAAGCCTGATTCGGGCTGTTAGGGTCAGTCGAACCAACAACACTGGCATTTGCAATATTGGATGCAGCCACATCAGCCTTTTTAGAAGCCGAAGACATTCCGGTCAAAGCGATAGAAATCGGGTTTATCATTTTATTAATATATCATAGTATAGATTAAAGATTACTTAGGAACGTATACCATCATGACCAGATTTTACATTTTACCCCTTATTTTGGCCTCTATTATCGTTTTGAGCAGCTCAGCTGCCGAAGCAGGCTCCAAGTTTTTCTCTTTATGGTGGTGGGAAAGCCATTGGCAAAATCAGGATTTCATTCCCTACTACGCCAATGGAACTGACCCACACAATACGCAATGGGACAAAACCGAATGGCAGCCAACAGATTGGATTACAATGAGTGGGGGAACCGGCGTTGATCTTGTCAATCGTTGGTACACAGCAAAAATTATCAACCGTCAATACTATGACGATGGTGCACCCTATCTTGATGTCGGGATCAATTTTTATCACTTGTCCGGTCTGGATAAACGTCGCGTCATGGACACTGTTAATTATGTTTACCAGATCACAGAAAAACAACCGAAAATGTTTTTTCTCAAAGACCCGCAAACCGATAAAGTCATCGGATATTACGGAACTGATGGTCTAATCCTTCAATAAGCATTCAAAAACCAAAAGGAGCAAAGCCATTAGGTTTTGCCCCTTTTTTATAGTTAAAGAAAATAATGTCTAGTTTTTTGCCTTATCAACCAACTTGTTTTTAGCAATCCACGGCATCATCGCACGAAGTTTTTCACCAACTTCTTCGATCGAATGATCGGCCTCACGACGGCGAGTTGCTTTAAAGCTCGGCTGACCTGCCTGACATTCCAACATCCAGTCCCGCGTAAAACGACCCGTTTGAATATCATCCAAGATACGTTTCATCTCAGCTTTGGTGTCGGCAGTCACAATACGTCCACCGCGTGTATAATCACCATATTCCGCTGTGTTGGAAATAGAATAACGCATATTGGCCATCCCACCTTCATACATCAGATCAACAATCAGCTTCATTTCATGCAAACATTCGAAATAAGCCATTTCCGGCGCATAGCCCGCTTCGATCAAAGTCTCAAACCCAGCTTTAATCAAAGCACAAACACCACCACACAAAACAGCTTGCTCACCAAATAAATCAGTTTCGCATTCTTCACGGAAAGACGTTTCAATGATACCCGAACGACCACCGCCAACACCGGACGCGTAAGCCAAAGCCAGATCACGTGCTTGACCGGTTGCATCCTGATGAACAGCAAACAGACAAGGAACGCCGCCGCCTTTTTGATATTCTCCGCGAACAGTATGCCCGGGGCCTTTTGGCGCAACCATAAACACATCAACATCCTTACGGGCTTCGATCAAATTGAAATGAATATTCAAACCATGAGCAAAAGCAATCGCAGCACCAGCCTTCATATTGTCATGAAGCCATGTATAATAAATCTCGCGTTGCAACTCATCTGGACAAGCCATCATCAAGACATCGCCCCATTTTGCAGCATCATCCGGAGTCATTGTTTCAAACCCTGCCTCTTTCGCCTTTTTATTGGTCGCACTATCGGCTCGCAAAGCAACCCGCACCTCTGCAACGCCGGAATCACGAAGGTTCGCAGCATGCGCATGACCTTGAGATCCATACCCGACAATCACAACTTTTTTGTTCTTCAGAACATCAAACTTGCAATCGGCATCATAATAAACTTTCATTTTTAACACTCCTTTTCAAAAACTTTTTTAAATTTATTTCATAGCGGCCTGAACCGCATCCATCAACTTCATCTGGTCATTCAAATCACCAAATATTTTTCCACCATTCGATCCATAAACATCTTCATCAATTTGAATCTGAACCAAAGATGCCCGCCACATCATACCGGCAAACGAACTTTGCTCCTCGAACTTGCAATTAAAGCTCTCGTTACTTTCATAACCGAATTCTTTATTTTTTGTAACGACATCAATCGTCACCAGACGAAACCCATCAGACATGCCTAATTTTTTACTGGCAACACGATCAATCTGACGGTCATATTCTTCCTTGTCCAGCATGGTCTTAGCAGCAGCCTCACACCCCCTTGCAAGTCTTGCATCATTCTCTTTTTCATTCCCGCATGAACAAAGCGACAGAGCCAAAAAACAAAGACCGATAACAAAAAATTTATTTCCCATCACAAACAATTTCCTTTCCTCGTGATATGGCGGCCACTCCGGTTCTCGAAATTTCACATAGCCCCAAAGGTTTCATCAAATCAACAAACGCATCAACTTTTTCTGTTGTACCGGTAATCTCGAACACAAAACTTCCCAACGTAGAATCAACAACCCGCGCACGAAAAATATCAGCAATACGCAAAGCTTCGATCCGCTTGTCTTTAACACCGCAAACTTTCAACAAAGCGAGTTCACGTTCAATATGAGTCCCTTCCAAAGTCAAATTGGACACACGATGGACAGGTACCAATCGCCCTAACTGATGATGAATTTGTTCAATCACATGAACCGTTCCCGAACAAACAATCGTAATCCGTGACTGTTTTTTGGTCTGATCTGTTTCTGCAACGGTCAAGCTTTCAATGTTATAACCCCGACCAGAAAATAACCCGATAACCCGCGCCAAGACGCCAGGCTCATTATCAACAATCACCGCCAAAGTATGTGACGAAACCGGATCTTGTACAGGAGCAGCACCATATACACTTTTTTTATCTTGTTGAGATTGACGTACCATCTCTTTATTCTCCTCTAAATTACTAAACCAATGTTTTATCAAATTTTTTGGCATCAGCCGAAAGGATCATTTCGTTATGAGCTTTACCACTCGGAATCATCGGAAAACAATTCTCTTTCTGGTCAACACAAACATCAACAATGGTCACACGATCTGTTTTCATCATTTCTTTAATCACGCGATCAAGATCATCAGGAGATTCAACCCGAAATCCAATCCCACCATAAGCATCGGCCAGTTTCACAAAATCCGGCAACGATTCAGTATAAGAGCTGGAATACCGCTCACCATGCAATAACTCTTGCCATTGTTTGACCATTCCCATCCACTGATTATTAAGAATGAAGATTTTAACCGGCAACTTATGCTGCACAGCCGTCGACAATTCCTGAATATTCATCAGGATAGAGGCATCACCCGCAACATCAACCACCAAAGCATTTGGATGCGCCATCTGCACCCCAATCGCAGCGGGCAAACCATACCCCATCGTTCCAAGTCCACCCGATGTCATCCAGTGATTGGGCTGCTCGAATTTCAAAAACTGTGCCGCCCACATCTGGTGCTGCCCGACTTCGGTTGAAACAAACACCTCGCGTTTTTCTTTATCAAGCGCAGCTTGCAACCGCTCCAACGCAAATTGTGGTTTAATAATCGTGTCTGACTTTTTATAAGACAAACATTGAACCGAACGCCATTTATCAATCTGCGCCCACCATTGTTTCATCGCCGTTGCATCGGCTTTATATTTCCGCTTTTTCCAAACAGCAATCATCGCCCGAAGAGCCTCGACACTATCGGAAACAATTCCAAGTTCAACACGAACAATTTTATTGATCGAACTTGGATCAATATCAATATGGATTTTCTTAGAATGAGGAGAAAAAGCGTCCAGACGACCCGTGACACGATCATCAAATCGCGCACCGATATTCACCATCACATCACAATCATGCATAGCCCAGTTGGCTTCATAAGTGCCGTGCATTCCCAGCATCCCCAAATGCTGGCGGTCTCGCGTCGGATAAGCTCCAAGACCCATCAAGGTCGATGTCAAAGGAAATCCAGTCATTTGAACCAGTTCAGTCAAAAGACGTGCAGCCTCTGTTCCTGAGTTTATAACCCCCCCCCCTGTATAAAACACCGGACGCTTTGCCGAGGCCATCATCTCGACTGCTAGTTCGATTTGGGACAAATCAGGCTGGGTACGTGGCTGATACCGCGACAAATCAGTATTTTCAGGTGAAATGTAAGACCCAGGAGCAAACTGAACATCCTTGGGCAAATCAATAACCACAGGCCCGGGTCGTCCGGACTTGGCAACATGAAAAGCTTCGTGAATGGTTTTAGCTAAATTTTTGACATCTTTAACCAGATAATTCTGCTTGGTACATTGGCGAGTAATCCCTGTTGTATCCGCTTCCTGAAACGCATCCGTTCCAATTAAAAAAGTAGGAACCTGCCCCGAAAAACAAACCACCGGAATAGAATCAAGCAACGCATCGGTTAGTCCTGTAACCGCATTGGTAGCCCCCGGGCCAGATGTGACCAACGCACAACCGACTTTGCCCGTAGAGCGCGCATAACCTTCCGCAGCATGAAGAGCCGCTTGTTCGTGACGAACCAACACATGTTTGATTTTCTTTTGTTGAAAAAGAGCATCATAAATCGGTAAAACAGCCCCACCCGGATAACCAAAAATCGTATCAACACCATTATCAACCAAAGCCTGGATAATAATTTCAGCACCGGTCAGGTTTTTCTTGTCATAGACCATTTGACGGATTGGTGCGCTGGCCTTTTGAACTTTGGAAGCCGGTGCAGACTTCACCAATTTAATCTTTGGTTTGGCCTGTGCTTTTGTACGCGTTTGTGTTGCCATTTTCTACCCTTTCTTGATCCATCCGGTAAATCTTAATAAAAAGCCCCGATCTCTCGAACGGGGCGTTACGGTCATGTGTTAAGCTTCAATTCCTTAAGCAACATCCCGCAACGCCGTACCCACTTTGAGGACGACAACATTGCCGAGAAGAAGAATATTTGCGATTGAATGCTTCATAACGCACTAATTGTTACGCCGAACTCTTTCACCATGCAACAATTTTATCCCGTTAATGACAAAAAAATATTATTTAACATATTAAGTAAAAATCCAGAATCCAATCAACCCATCTGATGACGAAACCAAGTAGCCTGACGCTTCGCATAATGGCGCGTTTCATTTTTCGACAAAACAATTGCGCTCTCCAAATCCATTTCCCCGCGCAAACATGCCTGCAAAGGAACAAACCCCAGCGCATGGGTCAAAGGCGAATGGGAAGAAACCTGTCCTCGCTCGATCAAATCGTCAAACGCCTCGACTTCAGCCATAACACCCTGCCCAATCATCTGGTCAAACCGTAAATTACAACGCTCATACAAAACGTCCCGCTCGGGCATAATAAGCTCAACAGAAAATTCCAGATCCTCCGGAGCCCCAACAAGGGGCAAAGATTGCCAATAAGACATCGTTTTTCCGGTATGATGATACACTTCAAAAGCACGAACCAATCGCTGGCGATTTTGTGGATCAATTTTTCCGCAAAGATCAGAATCAATCTCGACCAGATTTTTATAAAATTCATCAATCCCGATCTGATCCATCAAATCATCACATAAGACACGCACCTCTTCGGGAACATCAGGAATAGGCGAAAGCCCTTGCATCAAAGCCTTTAAATAAAAACCAGTCCCGCCAACAACAATCGGAACCTGTCCACGCTCCAGTGCTTTATAAATTTCAGCAAGAGCCAGATCACGCCATGACACAGCATTGATCTGGTCATTCGGATGCAAACAGCCATATAATTGATGGGGAATAAGAGCTTTTTCCTGCGCTAAAGGCTGTGCCGTCAAAAGAGGCAAACCGTCATAAAGCTGCATAGAATCAGCATTAATCACAACACCGTTTAAATCCTGCGCCAACTTCAAAGCATGAGCCGACTTCCCACCGGCAGTCGGCCCCGCAACAACATGAACACTGTTTTTAACCACGATCTACTTTTTCTTCGTATCGGCTTTGCTGAGCTTCAACGCAACAAACCGGACATCTCCACGCCCCTGACGATCAACCAAAAGCAAAACAGACATTTTAGATTTTTTGTCCTCCATGACTTTGACAATTTGCGCCTTGGCATCCTTAACAGAAGATACGGGGCTTTGATTAATTTCAAGAATAACATCACCAGGCATCATACCCCTTAACGCAGCATCAGAACCGGCATCAACCTTGGTTACAACAACACCGGTAACATCTTCAGGAACTTCGAACATCTGGTGCATCGCGTCATTCAGGTCAGAAACAAACAACCCTGTATGATCCAGCTCAGCCGTTTTTGACGGCGCAAGATTATCGTTCGAAGCATCGGCTTTTTCAATCAAGCCATTATCTTCGGCTTTCTCTAATTCACCAACAACCAATGACAGCGTGATCTCTCGACCATTTCGGATAAGCTTCACCGGTACTTTTTCACCAACAGGCGTTTCCGCAACAATCCGTGGCAGATTCCGCATCGTATCCAGCTTATGCCCATTAAACTCTACAACCACATCACCTTGCTCAATTTTAGCCAGAGCCGCAGGCCCATCCGGAAACACACTGGCAACCAATGCGCCACCCGTTCCGTCCAACCCCATACTCTCGGCGATTTCATCTGTGATGGTCTGGATTTTTACTCCCATCCATCCACGGCGCGTACGGCCGAACTCGACAATCTGATCAATCACAGGCTTGGCCAGATCGGATGGAATGGCAAAGCCAATACCGACAGATCCACCGGATGGTGAATAAATCGCTGTATTAATTCCGATCACTTCACCTTTCAAGTTAAACATCGGCCCACCGGAATTCCCACGGTTAATCGAAGCATCTGTCTGAATAAAATCATCATAAGGCCCGGAATGAATATCCCGTTGACGTGCAGAAATAATACCCGCGGTCACAGTTCCTCCCAACCCGAAGGGATTACCGATGGCAACAACCCAATCACCAACACGCATCACATCGCTATCCCCGAAAGGGACAGCAACCAATTTACGTTTTTTAGGATCAACCTGCAAAACGGCAAGATCGGTTTTATCGTCTTTACCGACCAGCGTCGCCTCTAACGTCACATCATCATTAAAAATAACCCGAATTTCATCAGCATCTTTAATCACATGATTATTGGTAACAACCAGCCCCTTGCCTGCATCAATCACAAAGCCAGATCCCAAAGATGTGGTTGGCAAAGCTTCACCTCCACCATTTCTATCCATAAAATCCTTAAAAAATTCATTAAAAGGCGACCCTTCAGGAAATTCCGGAATATCCGGCATCACCTGTGTCGGCTGAGTTACTTTCGTCGTCGAAGAAATATTCACAACCGCAGGCAATAAAACCTCGGACAAATCCGCAAAACTGCGGGGAGCATTGGCAGGAGGAACCGCTTCCACAGCAGCCTTGTCATCATCCTTGCCAAACAATCCGGCATGCGCAGGAAAAGCTGCAAGGGAAAGAGTTAACATCCAAAGAACACAAAAACCGTAAAGAATAGATAAGCGATGCATAAAATTTACTCCTAGAAGATTTTTGAATTGAATATTTTAAACAATCACAACACAGAACAAATATGTGATGACAGACATGCGGTCAAGGATTCCCGTAAAAATATTTCTCCAAAACCATATCATATGTACGCGTCAAAGCTTCAATATCTGCAACCGAACAAAACTCATCAACCTGATGAATAGTTGCGTTTACAGGGCCATACTCCACAACCGGACAAAATGGTGCAATAAAACGGGCATCCGATGTCCCGCCCCCAGTATCAAACGCAGGCCGCGTCCCCGAAACATGCTCAACAGCATCGGCAACCAATTCCCGCCATATTTCATCATGACCGCCCATAAAGCTCTTAGCATTACACCAACTATGCGCATGAAACGGAATACCGGCACGGGAAAAGACTTCACGCATATGGGAATCAATAGTTTCATCCGTCCAAATGTCATTAAACCGGATATTAATCAAAGCCTCAGCACGCGCGGGAATAACATTGGATGCAGGATTTCCGACATCCACAGAAGAAATAACAATATGGCTTGGTGGAAAATAATCGGTTCCATCATCCAGTTTTTCAGCCAGAACATGCTGCAAAATCTGGATCAATTTAGGAATAGGATTATCCGCACGTTCCGGATAAGCGCTATGACCTTGCTTGCCTTCGATCACGATTTTTGCATTCCATGATCCACGCCGTCCCACACGCATAACCTGCCCCAAACGCTCGGGATTACCGGGCTCTCCCACCAAAGCCACATTGGGTAATTGACCATTTTGCTGCATCCATTCAATCACCTTGACCGTCCCGTTGACAGCCAAAGCCTCTTCATCACCGGTTATCAAAAGACTGATGCTTTCCTCAAAATCGGCATGTCTGGATAAAAACCGAGAAACCGCAGCAACAAATGCAGCATTTCCTGCCTTCATATCCGCAGTACCGCGCCCATAAAGCTTGCCATCATGAATTTCTGCAGCAAAAGGAGGATAAGTCCAATCGGATTCCCGCCCCACAGGGACAACATCCGTATGCCCCAGATAGCAAAGATGCCGCCCCGTTGTTCCGCGACGCGCGAACACATTGTCAACCGCATCCGTCCCTTCTTCTTGAAAACGCAAATGCTCGGCATGAAAACCCATAGGGCGCAATGCGGTACTCATTACCTCCAAAGCACCTGCATCTGCAGGCGTAATGCTGGGACAGCGAACCAAATCCTGAGTCAAAATAACAGGGTCAATAGGCATAAACTTTACTCTTTCTATATTTATAACCACGACTAAGGAACGAAGAGACTAAACTTCACAAAAATCAGTCACGAAGCAATTCGTTAATTGAAGTTTTACTGCGGGTTTGCGCATCAACCCGTTTCACGATAACCGCACAAGACAAATTGACTTTCTCTCCTGGCAAAGTCCCGGGAACAACAACCGAATAAGCAGGAACACGACCTTTGAAAACTTCACCACTTTCACGATCTACAATTTTAGTCGATGCCCCGAGAAAAACACCCATACTAATCACAGCACCTTCTTCAACAATCACACCTTCGGCAACTTCCGAACGCGCACCGATAAAAACATTATCTTCGATAATAACCGGAGCAGCCTGCAAAGGCTCTAAAACGCCCCCAATCCCGACACCGCCGGAAATATGACAATTCTTGCCGATCTGCGCGCATGACCCGATCGTAACCCAAGTGTCAACCATCGTCCCATCCCCAACATAAGCACCAATATTCACAAAAGACGGCATCAAAACAACATTGGAACCAATATAGGCTCCACGACGCACAATCGAACCAGGAACAGCCCGAAAGGCAGCAGAAACAAAATCCCCGACAGACCAATCCGCAGTTTTCAAATCGACCTTATCCCACCAACGCACATGATCGCCCGCAGCAATCAAATCATTGGAATTAAGACGAAAAGACAATAAAACCGCCTTTTTAAGCCAATCATTGACCACCCAACCGGATTCTGTTTTTTCGGCAATACGAATAATGCCTTGATCCAATTGCTCAAGAGCCTGCTCAACAGCAATGCGAACATCACCTTGCGTCTGAGCCCCGACATCCTGACGACCGCCCCAGGCAGATTCGATAATTTGCTGCAATTCATTCATCACTGCGTTTCCCATATATACGTCCAGACTTATAGAGTTTGGCCATAATTTCAAAAATAAAAGCCGTACTCCAACCGAAAAGAATCATGCCGTTAATAGCCGTTGTTCCAGCCAAAAGACGCCATTCATCCGTCAAAACAATGTCACCATAGCCGACAGTTGTAAAGGTCGAGGTCGTAAAATACAAAGCATCGTCAACAGTCGGCAACGCCACAGGCTCAAGCCACAAAAACAAGAGCGTCCATGCCCAAATATCAACCATAAGCGCAGAACCAATAACGAAAACTGCCGTAATAAGGGTTGGAATCGTCCAATAACGACCGAAAGTCCCGACAAAAGGACGGGAATAGCGTTCAATAAACCGGAACACCCAATCACAGACAAAAGCATGGAGAACGACCGTAAAACCAATCATGCCCGTCCCGATAGCCAATTTGATTAACAAAAGCATATTGAAAAACCCGAAACAAAAAATAAGTATTTGCCAAAACTGGTATTTTAAAGGCAAATCAAAGGAACATTCTAACTGAAGGATAGTGATTGTGAAGAGGCTACCGACCGCTTTATACGTATTTATACTGACATTCATGTTTTGGAACTCGCCTTCCTCCGCGCAAACCCAAACCATGACCTACGATGTTTATGCCGGTGGCATTCATGCCCTTGATGCCAAACTCATCATCAAGACCAGCGAAAAAGATTATGACATTACTCTGTCCTCTGCCACCCACGGGTTTTTGAAAACTCTGGCTCCTTGGTCAGGAATTTTCTCGACATCAGGCCAAATATCAAAGGACAATAAACCAAACCCATTGGAACATCTCTCGATTTCAACGTGGAAAAGCTCGACCGAAGAAAAGAAATACACCTATGATGGCAAAGGAAAATTTCTTGATTATACTGTCACCGAAAGCAAAAAAGACAAAGAGCCTGTCGATAAAACCCCTGAAAAGATTGAAGAAGGCCTCACCAAGGACTCAACCGACCTGCTCTCGGCGACACTGGAACTTTTGATGACTCTGCCGGCAACACAAACCTGCGCAGGAAATTCAATCATTTTTGATGGCGACCGAAGCTTTAAACTGCTCTTCACCGAAACGACACGGTCTCCCTTAAAGAAAAGTAAATACAATATATTCGAGGGAGACAGCCTGTCCTGTCAGGTCGAAGTCTCCCCCGATAAAGGCAAATGGCGCAAAAAACCAAGGGGCTGGCTCTCTATTCAGGAACAAGGCCGCAAAAAAGGAGCTCTCCCGACAATCTGGCTGGGACTCATGCCAGAACCCAATCCCAACCAATCCCCCTATATTCCTGTTAAGATCCGCGTCAAAACAGACTATGGCACATTGTTTATGCACCTAACCTCCTATAAAAACGATGAAGAAGACCCTCAAAAGAAACCGTAACTGTTACGCTGTGCAATATTTAGTGACTTGAGCAAAAAATTGACTTAAGCAAAATGGAATTGAAAATATGAGTAATCCAGCAAGAAAACCCCATCAATCCATGTCCTCCACATCTCCCACACCACCAAAAACAAAAAACCGGACAGAGCTGGCCGTTGTCATTTTGGCAGCCGGTAAAGGCACGCGCATGAAATCGGCACTCCCAAAAGTTCTGCACAAAATTGCGGGTCAACCGATGATTGCCCACATCATCAAAACAGTTGAATCGTTAAAACCGCAAAAAATCATCACCGTCATCGCACCGGATATGGACAACGTCAAACAAGCTGTTGCTCCTCACCCAGTCACAATTCAAAAACAACAAAAAGGTACCGCCGATGCCGTCAAATCCGCATTAAAGGAATTGCCGGATTTCAAAGGCCAGATTTTGATTTTATATGGTGACGTACCATTGGTATCATATTCCACGCTTGATAATTTGTTAAACCATCATAGATCCGACAAAAATTTTGGCGCAACGGTTCTGGCCATGGCAGCCCCCAACCCAACAGGATATGGACGCATCTTTCAAAACGCAGACGGAACGCTGAACCGCATCATCGAAGAAAAAGACGCATCAGACGATGAAAAACTGGTTCGTCTGGTCAATAGCGGATTGATGGTTCTTGAAGGAGAAAACCTCGGCGATCATCTCGATAAAATAAAAAACAAAAATGCTCAGCAAGAATTCTATCTGGTTGATCTGCCCGAAATACTGGCAAAAGACAATTTATCAACCGGCGTCATCCGTGGAGATTTTCAAGAGCTACGCGGCATCAATTCCAGAACGCAACTGGCTGAACTGGAACTGGCATGGCAACACAACAAACGCCTATCCATCATGGAAAGCGGCGTCACATTGATTGACCCAAACACAGTTTATTTTTCAGCAGACACCGTGATCGGTCGCGACACCATCATCGAGCAAGGCGTAATATTCGGCCAAGGCGTCACCATCGAAGACAATGTCGAGATCAAAGCCTACAGCCATATCGAAGGCGCAATAATAAAATCAGGTGCCACCATCGGCCCATTCGCCCGCATCCGACCCGACACCATCATCAAAGAACAAGCGCGTATCGGCAATTTTGTCGAAGTCAAAAACTCGACCATTGGCAAGGGCGCAAAAGCCAACCATCTGGGTTATATCGGTGATACAGAACTTGGCGCACAGTCCAATTTTGGTTGCGGCGCAATCACTGTTAACTATGACGGGAAAACAAAATCAAAAACAAAAATCGGAAAGAACGTCATGATCGGATCGAATTCATCATTGATTGCCCCGATTGAAATCGGCGATGGTGCCTACATCGCAGCAGGCAGCACTCTGACCAGAAATGTCGAAAAAGACACATTGGTCATTGCCCGTGCAGAAACAAAGTCTCTGGCCGGTAAAGCCAAAGACCGGATGAAAAAAGAATAATGAACAGGGAGAAAATACCATGTGCGGAATTATCGGAATCGTCTCGACCAAGAATATCGTCCCGAACCTGATTGAAGGTTTAAAACGCCTTGAATATCGCGGTTACGACTCAGCGGGCATCGCAACCCTTCAAGATAACCAGATTATTCGTTGCCGCGCCGAAGGGAAATTGGTCAATCTGGAGGAACGATTAAAACAAACACCCATGACCGGAGCAATCGGCATTGGCCACACCCGTTGGGCAACACACGGTGAACCAACAGAGAATAACGCCCACCCGCACGCCACAAAACGCGTTGCCGTTGTTCACAATGGCATCATTGAAAATTACGTAGAATTAAAAAAGGAATTAATGGCGCATCAAGTCCGCTTTGAAACAGACACAGACACCGAAGTCATTGCCCATCTGGTTGACCAATACATGACCCAAGGCGAAACCCCTGAAAACGCAGCACACAAAACTTTTGACAGGCTTCGTGGGGCGTATTCGGTCGTTCTAATGTTTGCAGGAGAAAATAACCTTCTGATCGGCGCACGCCAAGGAACGCCGCTAGCCGTAGGCTACGGAGACGGAGAGATGTTTGTCGCCTCTGATTCTTATGCGCTTTCTCCCCTGACGCGCAGAATCAGTTTTCTGGAAGATGGTGACCGTTTAGTTGTCACCAATGATAATATCCGCCTGATGAACGCCAAAAGAAAACCTGTTGACCGTCCGGTACGCATCACCGCCCAATCAGGAACAACAACAGGCAAAGGCGAATACCGCCATTTCATGCTTAAGGAAATCTACGAACAACCCGCCGTTATCGCAGATACATTGAACACCTTTGTCAATCCAGCCACCAATCGCATCTGCGTTCCGAACGAAGTGCTCGAAGCGATGCTGCGCGCTCCACGCATCACATTAATTGCCTGCGGCACAGCCTATTACGCCTGTATGGTTGCAAAATACTGGTTTGAAACCATCGCACGCACACCATGCGAAGTCGATGTCGCATCGGAATTCAGATACCGCGAAGCCCCTCTTCCTTCTGACGGACTGGCCATCTTTGTGTCCCAATCCGGAGAAACACTCGACACTCTCGAAGCATTGCGTTACTGCAAACGGGAACGCCAGATGTGCTTGTCGATCGTCAACACAATTGAAAGTACTATTGAACGAGAATCACATTTATGCCTTCACACTTTGGCAGGGCCTGAAATTGGTGTAGCTTCAACCAAAGCATTTACAACCCAACTCACAACACTAGCCTGCCTCGCCCTTTCATTGGCATCCGCCAAAGGTGTCATTTCGCAAGCTCAAGAAGCTGACCATGCGTATGAACTCCGCGCCATGCCCAAAATTGCCGCGACTATTTTAAGTCACGATACAGAAATCCAGAACATTGCCAAAGACATTGCCAACGCCCGTGATGTTTTATATCTCGGACGCGGCTCATTATATCCGTTGGCACTCGAAGGAGCTCTGAAACTCAAAGAAATTTCATATATTCATGCCGAAGGTTACGCATCAGGTGAAATGAAACATGGCCCCATAGCCCTGATCGACGACGACGTTCCTGTTGTGGTGATTGCACCATCAGACAAATTATTTGAAAAAACAGCCTCCAACGTGCAAGAAACCATTGCAAGAGGCGGTAAAGTTTTACTAATCACTGACGAAAATGGCGCAAAAGAATTAGGCTCGGCCTGCACATGGACAGTCACAATTACCGAAATGCACCCATTTATTACACCAATCCTTTATGCCTTACCCATTCAATTATTGGCTTATCATGCGGCAGTTGCCAAAGGAACGGATGTTGACCAACCAAGAAACCTTGCCAAATCAGTTACAGTTGAATAAAACACTGCAATGAAAAATTTATCTCTCCATAAATTCTGGTGGCTCGGCATTCCATTGCTGCTCATTATTGCTCAAATTGCAATCGAAACTCTATGCAACGAACAAACAAAAGAAATACTCCTTCAAGAAGGAGGCCTTCATGAAAATTTGCAAGCCGTTGTCATGGTGGTCAGCGTGATCCTGGCAAGCCTTTTGGTAAAGCGCGTTCAAGGCCTCGGCCTCAAACTCTGGTTTGGAATAGCCGCACTGGCGAGTTTTTATATTGCAGGGGAAGAATTAAGTTGGGGGCAATGGATTTTTCATTGGAGCACACCTGAAGAATGGGCAGCTATTAACGATCAAAACGAAACCAACTTGCACAACACATCATCATGGTTCGATCAAAAACCGCAAACGCTTTTGCAAATCGGTATTTTGGTAGGAGGACTGATAATTCCGCTGCTAAAAATTTTTAAACCCGATAGCCTGCCAAAAAAATTCAACGCCATTTATGGAGATTACCATTTAATCCCAACCGCGTTGATAGCACTATTACTCAAATTAATTGATACATTATCGGGAATATTTCATTGGCATTTCTTCTGGCGGATCAGCGAAATTCTAGAACTTTATATGTTTTGTTTCGTGGCATTATACCTGCTCTACATGCTCAAAAAACATAAAAATCCAGAAACTAACTAGCCGAAACAGCTTCCAATAATGCTTGTTTTTCAGCCTGACCTGTACCATCATCACCACCGGAACGAACAACTGTAACTGTCCTTTGTGGGAACGGAATTTCAATTCCCGCACGATCAAACGCATGCTTCATCCGGCGATTAAATTCACGCCCGACGAACCATTGTTTGATTGGTCGCGTTTTGATCCGCGCCTTAACCACAACAGCACTATCCGCGAATTGATCCACGCCAAGAATCTCAATAGGCTCCAGAATAAAATCTGTATATTCACTATCGGCTCGCAAATCTTCATCCACCTGACGCAAAACTTCAACAACGCGGTCTGTATCAACATGGTAGGTCACACCAATATCCATCACATAATAACTGAAATCTTTGGTCAAATTCTGAACTGTTGTAATTTCACTAAACGGAATTGTATAAACAGTCCCCGCCAGATCACGCATCTGGACTTTACGCAAAGTAATCTTCTCAACAAGCCCTGTACACCCACCAACAGACGCGACATCCCCGACCCGAATAAGGTCTTCAAGAATAATCGTAAATCCCGACAGAAAATCCTTAACCATAGTCTGCGCGCCAAAACCAATCGCAACACCGACAACACCGGCACCAGCTAAAAGAGGCGTCACATTGATGCCAATCTCTGACATCAACACAAGGCCAAATAAAATAGCAAACACAATCAGGATGGCATTGCGCAAAATCGGCAGCAACGTCTTGACACGGGTCTGATTACGATCATCGGCCTGTTTAAAAACATAGGACAGATAAACACCAACAGCTTCCCAAACCACCGCAGCAAAGAAAGCTACAAATAAAACAGTAAATGTCGTTCCCAAAAATTCTCGCAGCTGTTCGCTTTCAAAGAATCGACCTAAAACACCAATCGACCATATTTTTCCCAACGTATAAACCGCAATTCCACAAATAAAAACTTTCAAAATCACCTGCAAAATTTTGGTATATACATTAAATCGTGACAGGCGCACCCCGATTTTTTGTGAAAAACGATCGACTATTTTCAAAATTTTACGGGACATCTGGCGAACTCCCAGAAAGAAACCTCCGGCGATCAAAAGAACAATCGATGTTCCTGCCCCTTGATGAACAATTGACGACGACAAATTATGCTCTTCCAGAAAATTTTCATATGACACCACCGCCTCGGAAACTTTGGCGCGAACACCAATTGCTTCGGTCAAAGGCTCAATCTTATCCGCAATCTCTTGCTCTTTTTGTTTTTCGACCAGTAATTTCAGGTCGCCGACAAAAGCCGCGCGCGACTCATCATTTTCAAGGGTATCAATCAAACGGGAAACATCCTTATCTTCGACCGGCGCAGCTTGATCGGATACAGCTTGAATGGACACCTCTCCATCTGCCGCATTAACAACAGACCCGAAAGAGACAAGGGAACAAAGAATAGCAATCAAAATAATAAAATGTTTCATGCTCTAACTATAAAACCCCTGCATTGAAAAACAACCCCCCAAAAAGCATCTTTCAAATAGACCTGCCCACTAGACTTTTTTTTATGACCTGATAACCTCCCCACATGGAAAATTCAGTCTCTCTGATCGTGGCAATGGCCAAAAACCGCACCATCGGCCGCGGGAATGATCTGCCATGGCATATTCCTGAAGATTTGAAATATTTTAAATCCGTAACCACAGAAAAACCCGTCATTATGGGCAGAAAGACTTTTGACTCAATTCTTTCACGCATTGGCAAACCTTTACCAAACCGCCCCCATTACGTGATTAGCCGCACAAAAATAGATCGTGACGATGTCATAGGATGTTCGTCTTTGAATCAGGCCATCTTGCTTGCAAAAAAAAACCATCCCGATACAGAATTGATTATCATGGGCGGAGCGAGCATCTACGAACAAGCCCTTCCCTTGGTGGATCGGATGTATATTACAAAAATTGATGCAGAAATCGATGGCGATGCATGGTTTGCCGAATTTAATGAAGACGACTGGATCACAACATCCACAACCAAAGCATCAAATGCCGACTGGTCTTACGAATTTATCACACTGGATAGAAAGCCTACCCCCTAAAAGGGAATATCTGTCTCTCTATCGAAGAGACAACGAAAGTTTTTGTCCACACATCAAGCTTTTTTTATAAATTTTTCCAACCGATCCAGAGATTCAGCCAAAGTATCGGGACAAACGGCAAAACACATCCGTAAATAATCCTGAAAACCATTGCCAAAAGCAGCCCCGGGCGATAAGGACAGACCAACCTCATCAATCAACTGTTTGGTAAGGTCATAAGAATTTTTGCAGCCTTCAACTTTAAAAAAAGCATAAAATGCAGAATCAGGTCGCACCATTTTCAAGCCTGACAAACGATCCATATGAGCCATCACTTGATCCAGATTTTGAACCCACATTTCCTTTTGTGACTTGATAAAGTCCTCCCCATGACGCAAAGCCTCGATCCCGCCATATTGATTGAACGTCGGAGGCCCCATATTCTCATACAAAATCAGATCACGAATTTTATCTTCGGCATCGGCAGGGCCAATCAACCACCCCAAACGCCAACCCGTCATCGCCCAACTTTTAGAGAAACTATTAATAACGTACAACCGATCATCATCTCCCGAATAATCAAGAAAGCTCGGCGCACGCACATCATTATGAACACAACGACCATAAACCTCATCAGCAATAATCCAAATCCCCCGCTCTCGTGCAAATTCGGTCACCCGCTTGATGTCCTGAGCAGACATCGTCCAACCCGTCGGGTTATTGGGCGTCACAATCAACAACGCTTTGGTAGAAGAGGAACACGAAGCAAATAATTGATCCAGATCCAATGTCCAGCCTCGCTCACCCTGCATCATCGGAAATTCGACGATATGACCGCCCGCCAATTCTGTAATTCCAATCAGATTCTTCCAGATCGGAGTCACAGCAACAACCTCGTCGCCTTCCTCAAGAATAGAGAGCAAAGCATAATGAACAGCATTTGTTCCCGAACTTGTGACCGTAATCCGGTTGGTTGGAATCTGGACATTATAAATGCGCGAATAATACGTGGCAATTTCCTGACGTAATTCCGGTAATCCAGCCCCAAAACTATAAAAAGTCTTTCCTTCGCTCAATGCTTTATTGGTAGCCCCACAAATAAAATCGGGCGTAGGAAGGGTTCCTTCCCCTTGCGCCAAAGAAATACAATCCGGTTTGGATTTGCCATAGCGCAAAAGCTCGGCGGCTTTATTGGCCCCCATGGTTTTAAAACAATTCCTGTACATATTGCGCGACAAAGGAAAACTTTCCATTTGTGGATCTTGTGTAGAAGAGGAAGAGTGGGAAGACCCATCATTATTGGTAAAAAGTGAATTCGACATGCGATCGTCTCTGTTGGTAAACATCGTTATACCCTGATTATCACGGTAAGAAATTAATATTTTATTGGTAAATGGGGGGGAGGAAGGATTTTCTGCGGGCTAAGCCGCCGCGCATGCCCTTGCGCAAGCACCGAACTGGCCAGCACACAGAGTGGCAACCAAAAAGCTCATAACGGTGGCAAAAACAAATTCCATAGACAAAGGAAAACACGAACCAAATTGAATTGCAACAAGTTTTATAGAACCACACCAATTTACTATCAAACACTAAGTGTCTATCCAGAAAGTCATGGATAGACACTTAGAACAAACGGCAAAAAAAGGTTAAGTCCCTTTTTTCGGACAGAAACGAATAACAGCATAACCAACAACAGCAGAAAGGACAGACCCGCTCAAAACCCCTAAACGAACAGAGGATTGGATAGCAGGATCATCAAAAGCTAGCTCACCGATAAACAACGACATGGTAAATCCCACACCGCATAAAACGGACATACCGTAAACCTGCCCCCAACTCGCTCCGTCAGGTAATTTACACAATCCGGATTTAACTGCCAAAAACAAGGGAAGAAAAATGCCCAATTGCTTGCCGATAAATAACCCCGCGATAATACCAAGCGTCACCAATTCGGTAAAACTACCCAACCCCATACCCTCAAATGAAACTCCGGCATTTGCAAAAGCAAAAAGAGGTAAAATCATATAAGCCACCCAGGGGTGCAAAGCATGTTCAAGAGTTTCAACAGGCGTTAACCAAGGCCGCTTCACACAGGAAAGAGGAATAGCAAAGGCCGTCAAAACACCTCCGATTGTTGGATGCATACCCGATTTCAACAAAGCCACCCACAAAACAAAACCAACCAGAACATAAGGCGCAGTCGCAACCACCTGTTTTTGATTAAGAGCCAATAATCCCAAAACAGCCAATCCGGCAATCAACAAAGGAACGGCAGACAATCCACCGGAATAAAAGAAAGCAATAATCAAAATCGCCATCAAATCATCAATGATTGCAATGGCGGTCAAAGTGATTTTCAAAGAAATAGGAGCGCGCGAACCCAGCAATGCCAAAATCCCCAGAGAAAAAGCAATATCCGTAGCCGCAGGAACAGCCCATCCGGTAGGAACACCACCATCTTGCATATTCAAACCAAAATAAATAGCCGATGGCACCGCCACACCACCAATCGCCATCAAAATCGGCAATAAGGCTTTATCAAACGAAGACAGCTCCCCACGCAAAACCTCACGCTTAATCTCCAACCCGACCAAAAAGAAGAAAACAGCCATTAATCCATCATTGATCCAATGAAGAACCGATTTATCCAGAAAAGGCCCTCCATCTTCAGGGCCGACAAATCCGATCGTAAAATTGACCTTATTTAAAACAAAATCATACAAAGGATAAAGGGATGTATTGGCAACAACCAAGGCCAGAATGGCCGCAACAACCAGCATCACACCGCCAGAAGCCTCCATTTTAAAGAATTCCCGCGCCATCCCGATAACAGGATTGGCATTATGAAATTGCCCTGCAACAGAGTCCGTATTTTGTTTATGATCGATGTAATTACCCATATTTTTCCGCCCGCATAAGATGCTTCAACACAAATAGAAGTATATATGAGTTTAACCAGAGGAAAAACCGGAAAACATCATTCATTATAATGAGGTTTTGGGGGTTTTATAGCCTTCCGCTCAAATATTTGCGTATTTTGTTTTTTCTCTTCACTTCTTTTATAAACATAAATGCCGAGAACAGAAAGCCCAACCGCCCAGATCGTCCCCAATTCGGCTACAGCGTCAATAACAATCGAGGCTTGTGCCGTATCAAACACCACCACATAAGCCAGAGACATCATCTGCACCCCCCAAGTCAAAGCTATAATATATCCGAAAGTCGGGCGCATACGCCGGACATAAGGATCATTGGACGAAATTTCAGCCCTTAGACTTTCATTGACCTGAGATACAAAATTGCTGCGCTCGCCGGATTCAATTTCCTGTAATTTTTCCAAATGACGATGAAGTTCGCCCAACTGAGAATCCGGAATAGCCCCATTCCCCATAGCCTCCCCTAATTGCGAAAGCGCGGCAGATGCCCCTTGCGCCAAAGGTGATTTTATTTGGGATAACCCTTCAGCCAATCCCTTGACCAGAACAGGAATACCCACCTGTGCAATAATAGGAAGAACCATTATTGATCCTCCGCCAATTTATAAAATAAATGCCGCCCGATCACCGCACAAGGATGCTGACCAACTGCCCATTTAGGAGAAATAGACCGCTCATGATAATGTGTTGCGCCCTTGGTTTGATCTTTAAGAAAACCAAGCAAAGCACGCTGAGCAACCCGCGTGGCTGTAACGAAGTAAAGATTATCTTTCCCCACTGATAACAAACGTGGCAAATTCGGATCTTGCTTGTTCCAACAGGAAAATTGATAGGCTTTTCGGCACACGTCAATCACAGAATTTCCCCACCAATATCCACCATGCCGCTGAGCAACAGCCACACGGTTCAAAATAACCATAGCCACAGCTTCCATTCCGGCCACTCCTTCACCACGAGCCTCACCCCAGATCGTTCGAGCCAATGTATCAAGCTCCATATCTTTAAGAATTTGACGCATTTTTTCATCCGCATTCCCCGTTTTCATTGAGGGAAGCGGTATCAATTTTGGTCTATCCATGGTTTATCCTTTCTCTATGGAATTTTTTTCAGTCTTGAGTGCGGTCACATCCAGCTTGGCCTCTATTCTCAACAAATGGGATGTCAGACGATTTTCCAACAACCTCAAATCCCGTGTCTGGGCATAACTTCGCGCCACATCAACTTTGTGATTGGACAAATCATCTTTGATGATTTGCAAAGAAGATTCAAAGTAACGGCGATTATTCCAAATCATCCAAAACAAAGTGGACAAAACCGGCAATTCAATCACACCAATCCACCATCCGAATGTTTCCAAAAAACTTTCGTTCATATTGTCTCTCTCCAAAATAAAAAATTAAACATCAAAATCATGATGTCCCGCATAAGGCTGCATTGCCTGCCACCCGACACGTTTTCCACCTGTAAGTCTTTTAAACCGGACAGGTTCTAGTGAAATCGCACCAGCAACCGCATCAAGGCAATCATCATGACCGGAAGATTTTTGAGGCCGCCAATCTTCCATTTCCATTTGAAACGGTGTTCGCAAAACGGATGAATGCACATGCAACGCCCGCGCAGCCAAAACCACATCAAACGCTTCAAGAATACGAACAGACTTTGGTTTATTTGATGTCATTTCACGCACAGCGCACGATAATCCTTTACGGGATAATTCACGCCGCAAAATCCCCGGCAAAAATTTTCCCAAACCGTTTGTTTCCAACGCAATAGACGGCAAATAATACCGCGCGACCAATTCTGCAACTTGACGACATTGCTGCGTGGCTTCATCTTCCTTCGAACTGGCCTGAACACGAATCAAGGCCAAATGATGCAACCAGTATTCGCCGTCTTCATCGGTATAAACAATCGCCAAAACACTACGATCCCCCCGATCACGCCCGAACGACGGATCCCACCACGCCGAAACAGAAACCAGTTTTCGCCCGTTTAAAGATAAAACAGGGCGACCGCTGGCCTCGCGATAATCAAGCTCTTTCTCATACACAATCATCTGCTCGGGACGTAAATATCCTTCACTGATATTCACCGGTGCACACAGCATTTGACTTTTAAAATGTGCAGGCCCTGTCTTTTTACGAATAGCGTCAATGCGGTCAAGAGGAAATCTCTCCGGCCAGACACTCCCGCCACTGGCATTTAAAACAGGCACAACCAGACGCTTGAACCCATAAAGAAAATTAGTCTTTTCACCCAATTCCTCACGCGGAGCGTCAGCATAAATTGTATGAAAGCAATGCGGTGTCCCGACATAAAGCTGTGTTCCATTTGGTGTCAGAATATAATCAAGCTCTAACAATCTCTCGCGTAAAAACGCACGCTTTTGCGCCGTCTCGCTTGTTTTAGGAACCTCGACATCATCACAAATAATAAAATCTGCCCGTGTCCCTGTTAAATTACTGGTCACACCTTTGGCCAGCATAGACGGATCACGCAATTCAAGATTTCTCCGAACCGTAAAGCGGTCACTTCCCCACTGGTCAATCGCATCTGGCTTTAAATGTCTGGTCAAAAAATGACGTTCCAAAATTCTTTTAACATTCCGCACCATCTTTTTTGCCAAAGCCAGATCAGCCGACACCACCAATATTCTTAGATCAGGATTGCGCCATAAAACCCACACGCAAAATAATCCGACCAAAGTTGACTTCCCGCATGATCGGAACGCCATCAATAATAGGGTTTTGTCGCCCCGTTCCCAACTGACCTCCAGAAATGTTGCGATTACAAAATGAACGGAAGGCGTTTCTAACCCCTGCATTCTGTTCCACAGCGCAACAAAAAGCGGAAACCCACACGCTGTCATTTTCCCTCCGTAATTTCGTAATACCTCGCAACATCTTGAACCGCCAGATCAACCAACCCTTCTAATTCTGCGGCATCACCTTTTTCATGATCTTTCGCATCCGGCAAATCCGCCCATTTGGCAAGCTTGACCAATAATTCGATATGGGCGATTGCAACCTTGGCCGCCTTATGGCCATCAGAAAAATTTTTTTGATCCTGATAATTAACTCCTTTATCCATAAAATCGTGATAGGATTGCAAAGCCTTCCGGATCACCTGAGGTAAAAGTTTAATAACCTCAGCACGAGTCATCGATTCAATCGACGTTTTGTTCTCCGACATAAATGTTCTTTCTGTAAAGTTAAATGCTTTTACGGATATCTTGAAAGGATGAACCACTGCCCTCCGTCCGACACGACCGTAATAGACTGATATTGAGCCGTCAGATTTTGGTTGCTTTGATCGGGTCCCGATCCGCCGTTTTCAACAACAGTCACAGAATGCGCAGACACATCCATTTTTTTAATGGTCACAACCCGACCTGCTGCTTCGGCAGCATCGGCAGGAGGAAGACGCGCCGTCAAAGCCCCACCAAAACTTGACAACAGATAGACATCAACTGCCATATCAATATCGTAAAGACCAGACCCGTCGTAATAACGCGTATTTCCTGGTGCACGATTGGTTGAAATAACAAACCATTCCGCCCCATTGGACATCGCCATCATAAAATCATTTTCACCACCCAGATAATAAGCTTGCCCGTCCGGCCCTGTTCCACCATCCTCATCAATCGTGATAATGTTTTTGGAACTATCGATTTTTTTGACAACCATCATCACACCAGCAGAATCAGCAGCATTGGGCAAATAAACTGTTAACGCCCCGCCAAAACTTGAAACCAAATGAACCGAATGCGATAAATCAAGAATTACACTCCCCGATGAATCAATATATTCGGTATCATAACGTTGTAACGTCGCAGTAAAATCAGTACAAATAGACCGTTGCAGTCTGTTTTTATAAGGGTATCCAGCATTAAACGCTGTATATTGCCCTCCCGATAAATCCCAGATTGCCGACCCGTCACTAGCTGACAGTAAATTATAAATCGCCGTCTCTATTGATCCCGCATCCAAACGAACATTCGGAACTGAATTAAAAGATTCCGTATATAAGTTTACAAACAAACTTTTGTTCGACCCTGCTCCACAACGCACACATGCCTGTGCCGTACCGTTTACATTGACTTCCAGATCTGTAAAACTATTGTTAAATGATCCTTCCTCGACATAAACCCCATGACCTGATGTCGTTGCTCCCAACGAATAAACACGACATTGAGAGAATCTGTTGGCATTGGGCGTATCTCCTGCCCCTGACCGCATAAAATGAATGCCGTTAACAAAAGGTTGTGCCACCAGAACACGCGTAAAATTATTCCAGTAGGTCGGCTTCAGACCATCATTTCCGCCATCGAGTAAAATACCTGTCTGGGACTGCCACACAGAAACATCCACCGCACAATTTTGAACACAAGGAGACCCAGAACCAAGAAACTTGATCCCGACATCCCCACCAAATAATTTCAAATTGGAAATCTGGGCATAACTCCCCGTCATATGGATCAACGTAATCGCTGAAGATGTCTGGATTTGCGAATGATCTCCCGCTCCCGTTAAGACTTGCCCGCTACCCAACGCAATCGTCGAATGAACAATATATGTTCCAGTTGGAACAAACACAAAATCATGTGCTGACAACGCTTGCTGAAACGCCAAACTATCATCCGTCAAACCATCACCAACCGCCCCGAAATCCTTGACCGAAACAAAGTCTGAAAATTTATCATACGCTGTGCGCGTAACGGAACCACTCCCCACTGCTGTAAAGTCAGGCGACGCCATGCTTCCCGCAAGGGAAACAACAACCGGATCACCATTTCCGTCAAATCCCAAGGCCTTGCCCGCCCTCACAGACCGTGATGGCAAAGTGACAGACGATGGAATTTCTCCCTCGTCAAATCTCAGCATCGAAATCTGATCGCGTGAAACCTGCTGCAAACCTGCTACCAAAAAATCCAGCTCAGTATTGATCGCAGAGGCCGCAAAATCACCCCCTTCAACAAAATCGGTCAACCGTTCAAACGTCATACGCCGTTCAAGAGTAACAACAACACCGTCAACAGGAGGATTATCAAACGTAACACTTCCACCAGAACTCACGCCTGCACCAGAAATAACAAAACCGGAAATTTGTTCCGCACCATCAAACAAGATCTTTAAATCCTCACTGGCAAAGATCGGAAACGGATAATCAAACACATTTTGCACACCATTCGCCAGATAACGAACAAGCGGCACCACATCGGGCATTTTGATATGCTCGGGCATCATAGACTCCTGAAATAAAAATTAGAAAAGATCGGTAAAAGACGATAAAAAAGTCTTTTGTTTTAATTGCTGCTTTTGCAATAAATTCAACTGCTTTTGCTGTGCAAGCTTTTGATCGAGTGCCTGATTGGAAAACGATGTAGAAGAGTCATTGTTCTGCCTTTGAATATCGGAATCTTCAACCAATCCCTGCAACACAGCTTCAGAGGATCCGGCATTTACACCAATTCCACTTCCCCCGTACTCGGCACGTTGCGCAGATAAAATTCGCTTAAGCTTTGCCCTTCGATCTGTTTCTGCATTTTTTAGATCCAGCAAATTTTGCTTTTTTTGCAAGTCAATATTCTGTTGATACTGCTTTAAAGACAAATCTGCTTCGTCGTTTTTTTGCGACTGCGCGATAAAAGGTTTGGCAAAACTTGCAACGCTACTAAGCGTTGATCCAACTTGTAAAATCGGTGTCAAGGCCGATGTAAAACTTCCCATTATTTTTCTCCTTTAAAACTATTATCGATTGGCAATAATGATCATATGGACAGACAACAACGCAAACGGCAAAGGAAGACTTTGTTCAATCCGCCATAAAGGCTGGCTGGCATCGGAATTCCATCCGAAAGCCGGAATACGAATGTCACCGGATACCAGAGGAATGGGAGCATTCAATATCTCGTCCTCTCCCAATTTTCGCAATGAAACATCATTCAACCCACGCCCCAGATCAAGTTGCAACGCCGCAGTATTCTGTAATCTGAATGTGGCCTCAACCAACCTGACAGCACGAGCCGATCCAACATCGGTAATATTACCAGGCGGCAAGGGTTCAATAATATGCGTAAACGGCAACCCAACCTGAATGGTGCTAAAATATCCATCCAATGTCACACTGCCCCCGGAAACAACAACCGAATTTTGAACACGAGCATCCGCAACCACCGACACCATTTCTTCATCCAGATGATCCAAACCGCTCCAGACATCTGTTGGCGTCCCGGTCTCACCCGTAAGAGCAGAATCCAAAGCCAAAGCATCATCAAAACTTTCCAAAAAATATTGCCCGTTTCGTCTGGTCAAAAAGAAAACATCATCCCCTGCAACCGATACCGACAAAACATCTCCGGCTGTATCATGCAATGTCCACGCTGCAACAGATTCAGCACGGTAAACGGTTAAGGTCGCAAATTTTCCATCATCCCGAACCAAAAATAACAAACGTCGCCGCTGGTCAAAATCCTGATCGACAGGCGTTGTAATAATATGACGGGATAATAAAGCCAAATCCGTCGACCGATAAGCAGCCTCGACATCAGTATAAACAAACTCGCGAAGCTCTTGCCCGTTTCGTGCAACAAATAACGTCGCACCATCAACATCAATCGGGGCAATATAACGATCAACCATCGACCCAACCCGTGTCTGACGCTTGATCTGGACATTGCCGGGAGTCAAAGGGTCACCCGTCACCATCCATTCCGCACCACTGGTAAACACCTGCAAGTGCCGACCAGAAAAAACGCCGCGAATAGCATTCACTTGATCCGAGAAAATGCCAAATTCGATAGCTTCGGCATCCAGTCCCGTTCCCAAATCAAAATTGAATAAATCTCCTGACTGAGAAAACCAAAGACGGTTTGGTAAATCCCGCGATCCGCCAATCACCAATCTGTCTTGATGGAAAACAACGGTTTGCGGATACCCGCGCACACTGGAAAAAGATTGCTCTTCCCAATCCACAGTCGGACTTATAGACAATAATGTTTCAAGAACATTGACCGTCACAACACTCGGCGAATTAACCACAGTAATTTCAACTTCCTTATTACCGACCCGCAAACGAGCACCAAGATGACCAGACTCAAAAACCGCGCCGGACGCAGTCAATGTAACCGTTCCACTCGTACCACTTGGAGTTACGGTCATTGCAGAATCGGAAAACTTATACATTGGCTGATAAATGCGCGTGGCATCAGGACTATAAAATGTCCAATCGGAAATACTCCACACCCCACCGGATGATCTTGTGATTTTTTGTGGCGGATACAAACCATGAACCATCAACAACGTATCCGCACTTTGTGTCCATGCCAATCCAGAAATATCCGCCTCTCCCCAAGGTGTTACCAATGTTTCTTGCAAAACACCATTGGCAAAAATTGCTGTTTGATAATCTGTAACAACCAAAAGATAAGTCTGTTCAGTATTAAATTCAAAAGCAATCAAACGCCCTGCGCCGGAAACTTTGTCCAGATAACGTAATCCGGCACGACGAGTCACGCCGCCTGTCGGCTGAATAAAGACATTACGAAGCTGAAGCGCACCATTCTCGTAAGCCCTCAAATCCCCCCGCCCCAACAAATTGGGCGACACTTCACCGGCAGTAAAGGTAGTTTTAATCTGAGATGTTTTCACCATTATTCCCTCACATCAATCAATGAAAAACTTTCCAATCTATTGGGACTATCTTGCTGCGCATCAATTTGGCGGGCACGAGAAAACTCCTGCTCAGCCAATTTTGACAATGCTTCGCCCCGTGAAACATTTTCAGTTAATGGTAAACAAAATTCAGCAGCCAATCTGGTCATTAAGGCCATATCAAAATAGGGTGGAAAATTTTCTTCATCCGGCTGATAGATGTAAGTCAGCAAGACCTCTTCAGAATTGCAATGCAACTGACGGCCATGGATACGGTACTGAATGCCGCGTCCTCGCAAACTCACCCCCGCAGAAATAGCGCGTAAAAAATCATTCGGTAATTGATAGGCATAAGTATAATCAGCCTGCGGCGGCGTATTCAATTGTGTTAAAGCAACTTGTCCCGTGGCAAAACTCCATGCATAAGCCGACAACAGCGCATCACGAACAGGCGCATAAAGCAGACCGGCAATTTCAGAAGTCGCCGTTCCATCGGAAAAAGACGAAATAGGATGCGCCCCAATACGCACCAATGAACGCGAACACAAACCAATATCGGATAAAGCCATAAGAAATACCTTTCTTCAAAAAATTGAAGTGACCTGCATTTTTTTATGCAGGCCACTTCCGATCGACACAGAAAACCTTACCGCCCTCGATCAAAGGGCTGGAGATCAGGCAGTAAAGGCTGCAATCGTAACCACAGAACCCGAATTGACCGTGACGATATAAAACACCGTAGATGGTGCGCCATCTGTATCAATATTCACGATAATTAAATCATTAACGCGCAACATCGAAGCAGCAACATTAAAATATCCGGCGCCGATAACTGATGAATCGACAGTCGTATAATGCCAAAGGGTAAAGTTATTCGCATAAGCGAGTACACTCAGATCTTTGCTTTCAAAAGCCATAAAATTCTCCTAAAAATTATTTGTTTGTGTAGAAAAAATCTTCTGGATTCATTCAAAGAGTTTTGCGACGAAAATTATGATTTTTGAGCACCGGCAGCACAAAAAAGCGTAATTTGCAGTCCAAAACGCTAAGAATGAAACAGAAAATTAGTCAGGGGTTTCATCACATCCGATCACCACCACACCGGAATCATCAACCAACGCTGCCCCTTGGGACATCATATTATTGACAAAATGTGCGGCGCGATCACCATGCCACGTAATATCGGTTTGAACATCAGACCCAGACGCATGACCAATCGCCGTTTTATGAAACCAGAAACAAGACCGGATATCATTCCCGTCAATTGGCAAACCGGAATGGGGAATCCATGTTGTCCCCAACCATTTCTTGGCTTGAGTTCCTTTATATGGAAGCTCATCAGAGCCAACAAATTCACTGCTTGAAAACTCTGGAACTTTTAATAATTCACTCCATTGCTTCCAACCAATAACGGCAAAACGACCACCATCATCAGGAATATCGGACAAACCTAAAAGCTCGAACGCTTCCAGAACCTTATCACGGGTCAAACCGGTATTCCCATCAACAACACTTAAACTGGATGCAGATGCCAAAGCCGCAATAATCAGATCATCTGTTTTACGACCCAGAGCATACGCCCCAGCATTGGCGATCACATGGCGTTCATCATGGTTGATTTTCAGCTCGTCAAATCGATCAACCCAATCACCGGCATAGAAGTCCTGCAATTCACATTCAATTGACGAATGAGACAAATTCATCACCGGCACCATACCATGAGTTGATTTGGTAGACGCAGTTCCTTTGCCGACTTTTTGAAAGACAACGGACGAACCTTTGACATTATTAATGGTTCTGACAGCTCCACGGAGCTTTGACCCTTGACGCTGATAGGCCTCATGGACTTCGCGCTCAAATTGCTTCACAAATGACTGTGGAAGTTCGGTACTCATATATTATCTCCTTGATATATATAGAAAATGAAAACAAATCTCGAAAAGGTTATCGAAAACTCGGCCCAAACAAAGACAGATAAGGGAACAGGCAAAAGCGGTTAACTTTTGTTCTCTGTGGATTGTAGTGCCGGAATGCGACATTCTGACATCACAAAAAAACTTGTTTTTTTACTTCCAGACCCTTATATTGATGGGGGTCGGTAATTACGTAAATAAATCTACGTAATTTTTTTATATGTTCTTGGTGATTGTTTATAAAAATTAATTTATACTGGACGAACACGAGGGCATCAGTATGCTGCAGGCCATTATGTCAGCACTTAAATTCAAAAAAACACTTTCTTCTGATGGAGGTAATAACAGCTTCTCATCCAGAAGAACGCATCCCCGTCGCTCATGTGACCAATGCATAGGCTTTGTCAATGGCAAAGCCCACCCGATCCTCGATTGGAGTCCAGGCGGAGTCAAAGTCTTCGGCGACTCACGTCCGGTTGCTTTGGGTGACAGCATGGATGTCGAGATGAAATTTCATCTGCGCGACCATTTGATTCATGTCAAACACCGAGCAATCGTGGTGCGCAAAATGGCAGAAACATTTTCTCTGCAATTTGAGCCCCTGACAGCCGACATTCGCAAGACATTTCAGAACGTCATTGACGACTTTAATGCCCGCGAATTCGCCGGATCACAAGCCTAGCGATCTCCCCCATACAACTTTTCAAAACCTTCGCTGACTTTTGCAATAAAGGAAGGGTTTCGGTCGCGCCAATAACGTGGATCTTGCATCATCTTGCGCAAAGCGGCTTCATCCAAAACCGATAAATCCGAAGACGCAGCACGGACTGATGGAATTTTACCGTCTTTTTGCATCATCTTATACAAAGCCATCACACCATCATAAGAACAAGCCATGCCCTCAAAAGCTTGTTGCGGTAAGACTTTTTGCCCGAACTCGTGTAATTGTCTGGAAATTTCCTGCCATTGTGAGACCCCACCAAAGGATTCAACCAACCGCTCAATTTCACGCTCCGCCTGAAACTCTGCTGCCATTTCAAGAATTAAGGGAACAAGCTTTTCAGCAGCCAAATCATAAACTTCTTGAACCTGATCCGGTGTAAAACCTTTTCCATGAAGCCGCATATTCAATTCCGGGTCAACATCCAAAAAATCATTGGACAAAGTAATTTGATATCCATCAGGCGTATCGGGAACACCAAGATATTTCAAGAACCGCATACGATCTTCATCATTTTCCGGCACAGGAATCATACTGGATAATTTTTTTTCCAACGCCAGATAAGAATTCAACAAAACATCGGCACGAAGCTCTTTTTTCTCTGCATCCCAGAATTTCTCCGGAACATGCGATGGACGATCATTTTGACCAGAACTCTTCGTCTTTTCCTTTTTGTTCTGATCGTCCTGCATTTCTTTTTCAGCAGTAACTTGTGCTGTTAAGTATGTCTCACTCATTATATTTTCTCCTGAGGTAATCCCCCCTGCAATTAAAGGTGTTTTGGAGTAGAAAATTCTCGTAAAGAA
>ERZ761609.683-NODE-683-length-37153-cov-10.656262_pt1 | contig 37153 bp, 29 predicted proteins | sample MGYA00511163_ERZ761609 | MGnify/ENA primary metagenome ERZ761609 (study PRJEB28899, sample SAMN02445070) | bioreactor sludge metagenome | biome: EBPR sludge | place: Australia: Brisbane, Thorneside Wastewater Treatment Plant | collected 2011-12-16 ...
CGTGTACCTCGAGCTGCCGGCCGACGCGGTCGACGAGAAGAAGCTGGCGGCGCTCGATCCACGGGAAGGCATTCTCCTGTCCCACCGCGACCAGCACCTCGTCGCAGGGCACGAACGTGTCGGGCTCGCCGGTCGGGATCAGGTTGCGGCGGCCGCGGGCGTCATATTCGGCCTTGACCTTTTCGAACACCATGCCGGTCAGCCGGCCGTTGTCATGCCGGAACTCCTTGGGAACCATGAAGTTGAGGATCGGGATGCCCTCGTGCATCGCGTCCTCCTTCTCCCAGGGAGAGGCTTTCATTTCCTCGAAGCCGGAACGGACGATCACCTTCACATCCTCGCCGCCCATGCGGCGGGCGGAGCGGCAACAATCCATGGCGGTGTTGCCGCCGCCGAGCACGATCACCCGCTTGGAAATCGAGGTGATGTGGCCGAAGGCGACATTGGCCAACCAGTCAATGCCAAGGTGGATATGCCTGGCTGCTTCCTTGCGGCCGGGCACGTCGAGATCGCGGCCACGCGGGGCCCCTGAACCGACGAAAACCGCATCCCAGCCCTCGGCAAGCAGGGCCTTCAGGCTGTCGATGCGATGGCCATGGCGGAACTCGACGCCGAGATCGAGCACGTAGCCGGTCTCCTCGTCGATGACCCGCTCGGGCAGGCGGAATTTCGGGATCTGGGTGCGCACCATGCCGCCGGCCTTCGGCTCGGCATCGAACACCACCACTTCATAGCCAAGCGGCGCCAGGTCTCGCGCCACCGTCAGCGAGGCCGGGCCGGCCCCGACGCAGGCGATGCGCTTGCCATTCTTCTGCTCTGCCTTCTTCGGCAGGCGGGCGCGGATATCGTCCTTGTTGTCGGCAGCAACGCGCTTGAGCCGGCAGATCGCCACCGGGTCCTTCTCGACACGGCCGCGCCGGCAGGCGGGCTCGCAGGGGCGATCACAGGTGCGTCCGAGAATTCCCGGAAAAACGTTCGACTCCCAGTTGATCATGTAGGCATCGGAATATCGCCCGGCTGCGATCAGCCGGATGTACTCCGGCACCGGCGTATGGGCCGGACAGGCCCATTGGCAATCGACAACCTTGTGGAAATACTCCGCCGGATTGAGATGTGCGGCTTTCACGAATCCTCCCGGGCATGCTGTCCTTTGGCTGGCCACCGGATAGGCACCGGTTGACCGAATAGACGGCAACGAGACTCCGATTAAGCCACGACGTCAAGCACAACAGTCAAGTGTGCTGTCATTTCGTCACTCATCTTTGGTCGGAAGCCTGGTTTGGCTGCTGGCTGGCCACCTTGGCCCTGGCGCCGGCTCAGTCCTTGTCGTGGCCGGAAGCCACCGATGTGACGCTGCTTCCGCCCGACCCGGAGCGCAGCATGCGATCAACGAGATCGCGCGCCGATGCCGGCAGAGCCTCGATTTCCCGAACCAGCACACAGCGTTCACGCAAGGCCCAGGAGTCCACAAGCGCTGCCGTGGCAATGCGCATGGTCTTTGAATGCCGGATCGCTGCCGATTCCGGCATGATGCCGACACCAACTCCCGCCTCCACCATGCGACACATGGCCTCAAACGAACGGACCTGAATGCGCAAGGGGCGGTCATGCCCATGCTGGTCCATCAAGGCGCGAATGAAGGCCAGCAGCGTCGAGCCCTCATGCAGGCCGATGTGTTCATAGGCCAGCGTCTCGGCAAAAGCGACGCCGCCGCGGCCTGCCAGCGGATGCAGCAGCGGGGTCGCCAGCACCAGCCGATCGGTTGAAAAGTGCAATGCCTGCAAACCTTCGGTGGGCACACGGCCGGAAACGATGCCCAGATCGGCCGAGCCATCGAGCACAGAAGCAACGATATCCTGGGTCAGGCGTTCCTGCAGATCGACGGTGACGCCAGGCCGCTCGGCCAGAAAGCGGGCCAGCAGTTCCGGCATGAATTCAGTGACCGCCGTGGTGTTGGCGGCGATCCGGATGTGGCCGGTTGCCCCTGCCGCAGCGCCGAATTCATGCTTGAGGTGTTCCACCTGCCTGAGGATCACCCGAGCATGGCGCAGCAGGGTCTCACCCGCATCGGTGAGCCGCACGCCGCGCGCGTCGCGCCACAGCAGGCGGGTGGCAAGCTGCCGCTCCAGCCCCTTGATGCGCGCGCTCGCTGCCGGGGCAGACAGGAAACTCAGCCGGGCGCCGCGTGTCAGATTGCCAGCCTCGGCAACACCGACGAACAATCTGAGATCGGACAGATCGAAATGCATCGCAGTCTGCTTCTCCGTCAGCCTTCGGTTTTTTGGAATGCTTGCTTATGAAAATACGAATTCTCAGAACGCGGCAAGCATGGCATGGGAAAGGCAACGAACCTTAGGGAGGGCACGATGGCCGTCGACATGGCGCTTCTCAATCAATGGCTGGGCAAAACGGAGCGGTTCACTGAGCGTCTCTCGCCGTTTCCTTCCAATGCGCTTGCCGCCACGCTTGACCGCTGCGACCCGCCCTATGACGTGGGGAGCGACCTGCCGCCGCTGTGGCATTGGCTGCACTTCCTGCCCATCAGCCCGCTTGCCCAGGCGGGCCCGGACGGGCATCCGGCGCGTGGCGGCTTCCTGCCGCCGGTTCCTCTGCCACGCCGGATGTGGGCAGGCAGCCGGCTGACGTTCCTCAGGCCGCTGCGGATCGGCGAGAGCGTCGACAAGCTCTCGCGCGTGACCAAGATCGAGCACAAGTCGGGACGCTCCGGTGAACTGGTGTTCGTCACCGTGCGTCATGAATTCGGCGGCGCAGCCGGGCCGGCGATCGAGGAGGAGCACGACATCGTCTATCGCGGGGCGGCGGTGCCGGGAGCCCCGGCGCCGGCTCCGGTTCCGGCTCCGGCTCACTCTGAATGGCGGCGACCGATCCATCCCGATGCCGTGCTGCTGTTCCGCTATTCGGCGCTGACATTCAACTCACACCGGATCCACTATGATCTCGACTACGTGACCAAGGTGGAAGGCTATCCCGGCCTGATCGTGCATGGTCCGCTGATCGCCACGCTGCTGCTCGACGGGCTCAGGCGCGCCCATCCCGGCAAGCGGGTAACGGCGTTCTCGTTCCGGGCGATCGCACCAACGTTCCATATCGACGAGTTCGCCGTGTGCGGTCAGCTGACCGGCGGCAGGGCTCAGCTCTGGGCGGACAAGGCCGGCGCGCTGACCATGGACGCCACCGCCGACATCGCCTGACATTGCCGCCGGCCGGTTTCGGCCTTCCCTTCGTTTCATCATTAGGACCATCAGCATGACCCGTCCCGACGACGCCCATCAGGATATCCGTGACGGCGTGCGCGCCATCTGCGCCGAGTTTCCAGCCGAGTATCACCGCAAGATTGACGAGGCGCGGGGCTATCCGGAAGCCTTCGTCGATGCGCTGACCAAGGCCGGCTGGATGGCGGCGCTGATCCCGGAAGAGTATGGCGGCTCCGGCCTCGGGCTGACGGAAGCCAGCGTCATCATGGAGGAGATCAATCGCTCCGGCGGCAATTCCGGCGCCTGCCACGGCCAGATGTACAATATGGGCACGCTGATCCGTCATGGTTCGGAAGAACAGCGCCGCCGCTATCTGCCGAAGATCGCGAGCGGGGAACTGCGCCTGCAATCGATGGGCGTGACAGAGCCGACAACCGGCACCGATACGACCAGGATCAAGACAACTGCGGTGAGGAAAGGTGACCGCTACGTCATCAACGGCCAGAAGGTGTGGATCTCGCGCATCCAGCATTCCGACCTGATGATCCTGCTCGCCCGCACCACGCCGCTCGACCAGGTGAAGAAAAAGTCCGAAGGCATGTCGATCTTCCTCGTCGACCTCGCCGAGGCGCAGAAAAAGGGGCTGACCGTCCGCCCCATCCTCAACATGGTCAATCATGAGACCAACGAACTGTTCTTCGACAATCTCGAAATCCCCGCCGAAAACCTGATCGGCGAGGAAGGCCAGGGCTTCAAATACATCCTGACCGGGCTCAATGCCGAGCGCACGCTGATCGCGGCCGAATGCATCGGTGATGGCTACTGGTTCATCGACAAGGTGAGCGCCTATGCGAAAGAGCGCATCGTGTTCGGCCGGCCGATCGGCCAGAACCAGGGCGTGCAGTTTCCGATCGCCGAGAGCTACATCGAGGTGGAAGCCGCCAACCTGATGCGTTTCGAGGCCTGCCGCCTCTATGACGCACATCAGCCCTGCGGCGCGCAGGCGAACATGGCCAAGTATCTGGCGGCCAAGGCAAGCTGGGAGGCGGCCAACGCCTGCATCCAGTTTCACGGCGGCTTCGGATTTGCCTGCGAATACGATGTCGAGCGCAAGTTCCGCGAGACGCGGCTCTATCAGGTCGCGCCGATCTCGACCAACCTCATCCTGTCTTTCGTCGCCGAGCATATTCTCGGATTGCCGCGCAGCTTCTGAGGTATAGTCGCACAGACAAGGACCAGTCGCGGGAGACGCCCATGAACAAGCCCGTCACACTCACGCCGGCGCAAGGCGTGTTCATCAACAACCGCTGGCAGCCTTCGCGCTCCGCCAAGACGATTGCGATGATCGCCCCGGCGGAGGGCCGCGCCTTTACCGAGATTGCCGCAGGCAACGGCGAGGATATTGATCTTGCCGTCGCCGCTGCCCGCAAGGCTATCGAGCTCGGCACCTGGGGCAGGTTGACCGCAACCGAACGCGGCCGGCTGCTGTCGCGCCTTTCCCGGCTGATCGACGACCATGCCGAGGAACTCGCCCGGCTGGAATCGCGCGACACCGGCAAGCCGTTGAAACAGGGGCGGGCGGATATCGTCGCGCTCAGCCGCTACTTTGAATTCTACGGCGGCGCGGCCGACAAGGTTCACGGCGAGACCATTCCCTTTCTCGATGGCTATCTGGTCAACACGCTCTACGAGCCCCTGGGCGTGACCGGACATATCATCCCGTGGAACTATCCGGCGCAGATGTTCGGCCGCACCGTTGCGGCGGCTCTGGCAATGGGCAATGCCACCGTGATCAAGCCGGCGGAAGAAGCCTGTCTTGTTCCCTTGCGCCTTGCCGAACTCGCCGCCGCAGCCGGCTTTCCGGATGGCGCCGTCAATGTGGTGCCCGGCCTCGGCGAGGAGGCCGGCGCGGCGCTGGCCGCCCATCCCGGTATCGATTTCATCTCGTTCACCGGCAGTCCGGAAGTCGGAACGCTGGTGCAGACGGCGGCGGCCCGCAATCACATCGGCTGCACGCTGGAACTCGGCGGCAAATCGCCGCAGATCGTCTTTGCCGATGCTGATCTCGACGCTGCCGTCGCCTCGGTCGCTGCCGCCATCGTCCAGAATGCCGGCCAGACCTGCTCGGCGGGTTCGCGCGTTCTGATCGAGCGCTCGCTCTGGGATCGTTTCCTTGCCGATCTTGCGCTGCGGTTTGGCAAGATCCGCGCCGGAACGCCCGAAATGGATCTTGACCTTGGTCCGGTGATCAGCGCCGGCCAGAAAGCGCGGATCGAGGCAATGCTGGCACGGGCGGAGGCTCAGGGCGCGAAGATTCTGGCGAGCGGCCAGATCGCCGAGAACGTTCCGAAGGACGGATTCTTCGTCACCCCCCTGGTGTATCACCACGTCGATCCGGCTTCGGAACTGGTGCAGCAGGAGGTGTTCGGGCCGGTTCTGGCGGCCATGCCTTTCGACAGCGAGGACGAGGCGATCCGGCTGGCCAACGGCACGGCTTACGGGCTGGTTGCCGGCGTCTGGTCGAAAGACGGCGCACGCGCCCTGCGGGTTGCCCGCAAGGTTCGCGTCGGCCAGGTGTTCGTCAACGGCTATGGCGCCGGCGGCGGCATCGAACTGCCCTTCGGCGGCATGAAGAAATCCGGCCACGGACGCGAGAAGGGCTTCGAGGCGCTCTACGAATTCGGCGCGCTCAAGACCATGATCGTCAAACACGGCTGACGCGGGGGGCAGCGATGGAAACCACCCTCTCGATTACCGGCTCGATCGCCCGGTTCGGTTCCGACCCGTCACTTGTTCCGACCGAAAGCGCCCGCGCCGTTGCCCGTCTGTCGTTGATGGATTGGGCGGCGGCAGCCTTGGCGGGGCTGGATGAACCGGTGGCGCGGATCACGCGGGAGCTTGCGGACGAGGAGGCCGGCGCGGCGCAGGCAACCCTGTTCGGTCTTGCCCGGAAAGTGCCAGCCCGGATGGCGGCGCTGGCCAACGGCGCACTGTCGCATGCACTCGACTATGACGATACGCATTTTGCCTATGTCGGACATCCGAGCGTCGCCATCCTTCCGGCGGCGCTGGCGGTGGCCGAGCGACAGGGCGCCTCCGCCGCCGCCTTCCTCGATGCGGCGCTGATTGGCATGGAGGCTGCCTGCCGCATCGGGCATTGGCTTGGCACGCAGCACTACAATCACGGGTTTCACCAGACCGCGACCTCCGGCTGCTTTGGCGCGACGGTGGCTGCCGGCCGCCTGATGGGGCTCGATACTGCCGCGATGCGGCAAGCCCTCGGCATCGCGACGACGCGCGCCTCGGGGCTGAAATCTCAGTTCGGCACCATGGGCAAACCGTTCAATGCCGGCATCGCCGCCGCCAACGGGGTCGAGGCCGCGCTGCTGGCAGCGCGCGGCTTCGTGTCCCGCCCGGACGGGCTCGAATGCCTGCAGGGGTTCGGCGAAACCCATGCCGGCGAACGGACGGACCTGGCGGGTGCGCTGGCAGGTCTCGGCAACGATTTCTGGTTCGAGCAGGTGCAACACAAGTTCCACGCCTGCTGCCACGGGCTGCATGCCGGGCTTGAGGCGCTGGCAGCACTGAAGGCAGCGCATCACCTGCAACCGGGCAGCATCGCTGGCGTGACCATCACCATCAATCCGCGCTGGCTGCGCGTGTGCAACATCGCTTCACCGACGACCGGTCTCGAAGCAAAGTTCAGCTATCGGCTGACCACGGCAATGGCGCTTGCCGGCGTCGAAACCGCCGCGCTTCAGACCTATTCGGATGCGATCTGCAGCCGACCTGACCTGATGGCGCTGCGCGACCGTGTCGTCGTGCGGGGTGATGCGTCGCTGCCGGACACGGCGGCGAGGGTCGCTCTTCAGCATACTGATGGTCGTGCGCTTGACGGCGCTTTCGATCTTGACCAGCCGATGCCGCTTTCCCAGCGGCGCGAGCGGATTGCTGCCAAGGTGCGGTCCCTGCTGGCGCCGCAGGCGGCGGAGGCGATCCTGGCGCTCGACAGCGGCCTTGGCCGGCTTGGCGCAATTCAGGTTGCCGAGACCCTGGGCCGGCTGGCCTTGTCCCACCCTTGCGCCGCTGTCATGTCGCCGGCGTCATCCGACAGGAGTTCCCATGCGTCCGCTTGATGGCATTACCGTCGTCACTCTCGAACATGCGATTGCCGCCCCGTTCTGCACGCGCCAGCTTGCCGACCTCGGCGCCCGCGTCATCAAGATCGAGCGACCGGGTGTCGGCGATTTCGCTCGCGCTTACGATGCGCGGGTCAAGGGCCTGGCCTCGCACTTTGTCTGGACCAACCGGTCCAAGGAGAGCCTGACGCTCGACGTCAAGCATCCCGCCGCCGCCGGAATCCTCGCGACCCTGGTCGAGAAGGCCGATGTTCTGGTGCAGAATCTGGCGCCAGGGGCAGCCGCGCGCCTCGGCTTGTCGTATGATGCCGTCAGGAAGCACAATCCCCGCATCATCGTCTGCAATATCTCCGGCTATGGCGAGGATGGACCCTACCGCGACCGCAAGGCCTATGATCTGCTGATCCAGAGCGAAGCCGGCTTCCTGTCAGTCACCGGCACCCCGGACGAGCCGGCAAAAGCCGGCTGCTCCATCGCCGATATCGCCGCCGGCATGTATGCCTATACCAACATTCTCGCCGCGCTGATCCAGCGGGGACGCACCGGCAAAGGCTGTTCGATCGACGTTTCCATGCTTGAAAGCATGGTCGAGTGGATGAATTACCCGATGTATTACGCCTTCGATGGCGCCAGCCCGCCCGCGCGTGCCGGTGCAGCGCATGCAACCATCTATCCTTATGGCCCGTTCCCGGCCGGCGACGGCAAGGTAGTGATGCTGGGACTGCAGAACGAGCGGGAATGGGCGATTTTCTGCGACAAGGTGCTGTTGCAGCCGGAGATTGCCAAAGATCCGCGCTTTACCTCCAACGCCAAGCGCGCAGCAAACCGGACGGCTCTGCGCTCGCTGATCGTGAAAGCCTTCGCTGGCCTCACAGCCGAGGCGCTGATCGCCCGTCTGGATGCGGCGGGAATCGCCAATTCGCGGATGAACGACATGCATGAGGTGTGGCAGCATGCCCAGCTCAAGGCGCGCAACCGCTGGCGCGAAGTGATGAGCCCGTCCGGGCCGATCCCGGCGCTGCTGCCGCCGGGCCGGACGAGCAGCTTCGAGGCGCGGATGGACGGGGTGCCGGCTCTGGGGGAGCATACGTCGGCGATCCTCGCCGAACTCGGTCTGGACATGACCAGAATCAAGGCTCTTCAGGCCGAAAAGGCTATTTGAATGCCGGTGATCATGACCTTTTACAAAAGGCTCGATTTCTGCTTAAAGAAGCCACCAGTCTTAGGAGGAGACACCATGACTTTCACTCGCCGTATTGTGATGGGTGCTGCCGCAGCCGCGATGCTTGCCGGCTCGAGCCTTGCCGCCCTCGCCCAGTCGCCGATCGTCATCAAGTTCAGCCATGTGGTCGCCAATGACACGCCGAAGGGCAAGGGCGCGATCAAGTTCCAGGAACTTGCCGAAAAATACACGGCGGGCAAAGTGAAGGTCGAGGTTTACCCGAACTCCCAGCTCTACAAGGACAAGGAAGAGATGGAGGCGCTGCAGCTCGGCGCGGTCCAGATGCTCGCCCCGTCGCTGGCCAAGTTCGCGCCGCTCGGCGTCAAGGAATTCGAGATTTTCGACTTCCCGCTGATCTTCAAGGACAAGGAAGCGCTCGGCAAGGTCACCAAGGGCGCCGTCGGCAAGGGCCTCCTCGACAAGCTGCAGGACAAGGGCATCACCGGCGTTGCCTATTGGGACAACGGCTTCAAGATCTTCTCCGCCAACAAGCCGATCAAGTCACCGACGGACATGCTCGGCCAGAAGATCCGCATCCAGTCCTCCAAGGTGCTCGACGCACAGATCCGCGCCGTGGGTGCCATCCCGCAGGTGCTTGCCTTCTCGGAAGTCTATCAGGCGCTGCAGACCGGCGTCGTGGACGGACAGGAGAACACCCCGTCCAACATGTTCACCCAGAAGATGCATGAAGTGCAGAAGCACGCCGTCATGACCAACCATGGCTACATCGGCTATGCGGTGATCGTGAACAAGAAGTTCTGGGATGGTATCCCGGCAGATATCCGTGCCCAGCTCGACAAGGCGATGGCCGAGGCAACCGAATATGCCAACACCATCTCCGACTCCGAGAATGCCGATGCACTGGCCGAAATGAAGAAGACAGGAAAGATCAATTTCTACGAGCCGACCAAGGCCGAGATGGAAGCCTGGCAGAAGGCCATGCTGACGGTGCACAAGGACATGACCTCGCGCGTGGGCGCCGAGATCGTCAAGCAGGTCTATACCGCCGTTGGCCTGCCGACCAACTGATTGGATGCTTCATCCTTCATGATCAGGAAAGGGGCGGGTAACCGCCCCTTTCTCTGTCATAGACTGCGTCGCCAGCGTGCCGGCCCGAGCGTATGGACTGAGGCGCCGGTTGAGTCGACCGCGACCGTCACCGGCATGTCCTCGACGACGAATTCGTGGATGGCTTCCATGCCGAGATCGGCAAAGGCCAGCACCCTGGCCGAGCGGATCGCCTTGGAGACCAGATAGGCGGCTCCACCCACGGCGATCAGATAGGCGGCCTTGTGGCGCCGGATCGACTCGATGGCCTCGGGGCCGCGCTCGGCCTTGCCAATCATCACTGCCAGGCCTGCCTGACCCAGCATCATGTCGGTGAAACGATCCATCCGCGTCGAGGTGGTGGGGCCTGCCGGTCCCACCGCCTCGCCGGCCACAGCATCGACCGGGCCGACGTAGTAGATCGCGCGTCCGGCAAAATCGACCGGCAGCTTTTCGCCCGCCGCGAGCATCCTGGCCATGCGCGCATGAGCGGCATCGCGGCCGGTGAGCAGCCGGCCGGAAATCAGCAGCGTGTCGCCAGCCTTCCAGCTCTGCACCTGAGCAGAATCGAGGCGGTCAAGGTCGACACGGCGGACATTGCCGGCCGGACCATCAAGCTTCAGATCCGGCCAGAGCGCGAGATTGGGCGGCTTCAACGCCGCCGGACCGGAGCCATCGAGGACGAAATGCGCATGCCGGTCAGCGGCGCATTGCGGCACAAGCCCCACCGGCTTGGAGGCGGCATGGGTCGGCAGGGTACGGATCTTGACGTCAAGCACCGTGGAGAGGCCGCCAAGCCCCTGCGCACCGATGCCAAGCGCATTGATCTTGTGAAACAATTCGATGCGCAATTCCTCGGTCTTGCTGGAGGGGCCGCGACGCAGCAGGTCCGGCATGTCGATCGGGTCGAGCAACGAGGACTTGGCCAGGATCAGCGTCTTGTCCGGGCTGCCACCGACGCCAAGCCCCATGATGCCGGGCGGGCACCAACCTGCCCCCATACTCTCGACCGACTTCAGCACCCAGGCGACGATATCGTCACTCGGCTCCAGCGCGGCGAACTTGGCCTTGTTCTCCGAACCGCCGCCCTTGGCCGCGACATGCACCTCCAGCCTGTCGCCGGCCACCACCTCGACATGCAGCATGGCCGGTGTGTTGTCTCGGGTGTTCTTGCGCTCGAAAATCGGATCGGCCACCATTGAGGCGCGCAAGGGATTGCCGCTCACCTGCCAGGCGATGCGGGTCGCCTCGTCGGCGATTTCCTGCAGCGAACGCTGCGTTGCAAGCCGCACGCCGACACCCAGCCTGATGAAAATCTGCGCCGAGCCGGTATCCTGGCACATCGGTCGCTTGCCCAGCGCCGCCATGCGCGAATTGATGAGGATCTGCGCCATCGCCTGCTTGGCTGCCGGGCTCTCCTCGCGCTCATAGGCGGTGACCAGATTGGTGATGTAGTCCTCAGGATGGTAGTAGGAAATATACTGCAAGGCATCGGCAAGACTCTGGATAAGATCCGCCTCTGTGATTGTGGTCATGGGTGCTCCCCGGTCCTGGATCACGCTCTCGTTTTGATTGAATCATCAAAACGAGAGCGTGATCGATAATAGCAACTTTGAGCGTGCCTTCGCAAAAAACCGTTCACACCTTTTCGCAGCATGCTCTGGAGTGGGCGGTGGCTTGATTGTGCGGTGCGATGACCACCTTGCCGGTATTGGCCCCGCTGTCGTGGCGGTCAAGCGCGGCATGAATGTCATCAAGCGCATAGACGCGATCAATCACCGGGCGAATGTCGTGACGCTCGCAGAAGGTGATCAGATCGGCAAACTCCGCAAGGCTGCCAAGGGTTGAGCCGAACACCTGCAACTGACGGATGAACAGCCGCTGGATATCGGCCGATGGGTGGCTGCCGGACGTGGCGCCGCAGGTGACCAGCCGGCCGCCGCGCACCAGCGCCCTCAGCGCCTGAGGCCAGACCGCCTCACCGATCGTCTCGATCACGACATCAACGCCGCGGCCGCCGGTCAGGTCCATCACGCGCCTGACGACATCCTCGCGGCCGCCGTCGATCCCTGCCAATGCGCCGAAACGAGCGGCAAGATCGAGCTTGGTCGGATCACGCGAGGTGACGATGGCGCGTCCTCCCATGGCCTGGATAAGCTGCAGCGCCGCCAAGGCCACGCCGCCGCCGATGCCGAAAATCAGCGCCGTCTCGTGCGGCTGCATCCGCGCCTTGCCGGTGATCATCCGCCACGCCGTCAGGTGGGTGATACCCAGCGCCGCGCCTTCGGCAAAACTGAACATGTCGGGCAAGGGAAAGACATTCTCCGCCGGCAGGCAGACGAACCCGGCGAAGGTTCCGTCGCGATGCTCGCCGAGATAACGGGCACCCAGGCACAGGGGTCGGTCGCCGCGCCGGCAGAATTCGCATCGCCCACAGGTCACTCCGGCATAAAGCGTGACACGTTGCCCCGGCTGCAAGCCGCTCTCACCGGCAGGAACCGAGATAATCGTGCCGGCGCCGTCAACCCCCATGATCTGCGGCAGGCTATGGGTAATCCCGGCGCCCGAATTGCGCATGTAGAGATCGACGCGGTTGACGGTTGCCGCCTCGACGCGCACCAGCACCTCACCCGGCCCCGGCACCGGATCAGGCCGGTCGCCAGCAGTTACAACCTCGTTGCCGCCATGTCCGGTCAGAAAGGCCGCGCGCATCAGTTCACCTGCACTGGGGGTCGGCTTCAAAACGTTCCAACCGGACCGGACAACAACCTAATCCGCCCATGCCCGCGCGAGCAAGCGCCCGTCACGCTCCCGCATCCAGCGCTCGGATGATACCGCGCAGTTCTGCCAGACCCTTCAGCCGGCCGATGGCGGTATAGCCGGGCGTCACCCGTTCCGCCTTGATGTCATTGAGCATGCGGTGGCCATGATCGGGGCGGAAAACGATGCTTTCAGAGGACGCGCGTCGCCGGTCCTCGGCCAGAAGTTCGCGCAAGACCGAAACCATGTCGACGTCGCCATCAAGATGATCGGATTCGTGGAAGGACAGGCCATCGGCTTCACGCCGTGTGGCGCGCAGATGGGCAAAATGGATGCGCGAGGCAAAGCGTCGGGCCATCGCCGGCAGATCATTGTCGGCGCGCACGCCCAGCGATCCGGTGCAGAAGCACAGGCCGTTGGCCGGGCTGGGCACTGCATCAAACAGGGCGGCGAAATCGGATTGCTGAGAGGCAACTCGCGGCAGGCCAAACAGCGGGCGTGGCGGATCGTCCGGATGAATGGTCAGCCGCACACCCAATTCCTCAGCACGCGGAGTAACGGCGCCAAGAAACTCGATGAGATGGCGGCGCAACACCGCCGCATCGATCCTCTCATACTGCTTCAGCTTGTCACGAAACATCGGGATCGTCATCGGCTCGGTGGTCGAGCCTGGCAGCGCCGAGGCAATCACCATCACGATGTAATCGACATCGGCCTGGCTCATCGCGGAGAAAACCTTGCGGGCCTTGACCCTGACATCTTCGCTGTAATCCCGTTCCGCGCCTGGACGCTGAAGAATGAAAAGTTCGAACGCAGCGAATTTCACATGATCGAACCGCAGCGCGGTCGCACCGGTGGGCATGACGTAGTCAAGCTCGGTGCGGGTCCAGTCCACCACCGGCATGAAATTGTAGCAGATGATGCGCAGGCCCTCGGCGGCGGCGGCCTCCATGCTGGCAATCCAGGCGGCGATGGAGCGCGTTGCAGCAGCACCCAGACGCTTCACATCATCGGGAACAGGGATCGACTCGATCACCGACCAGGCCAGCGGCGTTCGCCCCGCAGGCGTTGTCTCAATCAGCGCCTTGTGTCGCGACACCTCGCTGCGTGTCCATCCTTGTCCGATCGGCAGATGATGCAGCGAGGAAACGACATCACTCGCACCGGCCTGACGGATGTCGTCGAACGAGACCGGATCGTTCGGTCCAAACCAGCGCCAGCCCTGCCGCATTGTCCGTTCTCTCCAACCATTCCGGCATCGGGGTGCTCGCCGGCAAAATGCGATGCTTCTAAAATACTAGTATATCAGAGACCTGGTCGGATCAAGAAAGCATAGAGAACGCGGCCGTCATTCACCGTGGGCAGGCGCCGGCTCACAGACTACGGCCCAATCCTTCGGCAAGACCGACCTGGGGTTCAAATCCCAATACCTGCCGCGCAGCCGCCATGTCGTAGCGAGCCTTTCGCATGAACAGGGCGACTTCGCCCGGCATGGGCGCCGAAGCGGCTGCGGCCATTCCTGGCATCCCGAGCTTTCGCCAGACCTTGGCCGGAACCGCCAGAGCCTGACGCCAGCGAAGCGCCGGCGCTGCAATGGGCTGGAGCGGTGGCGCCCCGATGGCAGCCGCCAGACTGCTGAAATAATCGTTCCAACTCGGCGTTTCGGGGCCGATGGCATTCAGCATACTGATCGATTGCCCCGATTCTCCCTCCAGTTCCTGCACGGCGGAAAGGCACATGGCAGCCAGATCATCGACATGGATCAGAGCGGCGATCCCCTCGCCGGCAGCACCGAACGTGCCCCAGCCGCCAAGGCGGATACGTTCAACCATCCGATCAATCCAGAATGGGCTGTTTTTGCCGTAGACGATGCCAGGCCGGAGAATGATTGCCCGGTTGCCCGCCTGCTCCGTCCAGTGGCCGACCATGGTTTCGCAGGCAAGCTTGCCGGCTGCATAGCCATCAATCGGCGGCGGCAGGGTCGCGTGTTCGTCGATCGGGCCTTCGAGATTGCCATAAACGGCGACCGAACTGAGCAACACCAGCCTGCATGCAGCCGCGTGCGTCATTGCAGCGAGCAGGGCGCCGCATTGGTCGGCCATGCGGACCACATCGCCATAGGCAGCGTGCACCACCAGATCGACATCCCGCAGAGCGGCGGCCAGCGTTTCCGGCCGGTCGAGATCCGCGATCAGGCAGCCCGCCTGAGCCGGAGGCCGCCGACGGACACCGGCGCGCGTCTCATGGCCCGCGTGCCGCAACCGGTCGACAATGACCTTGCCGATGAAGCCACCCGCTCCCGTCACCAGAATACGGGCGGCGCGATGTTGCGGCATGCTCAGGTCCTCTCAAGAAACCCGGGAACAGGTATTCCTGCCAGACGGGCCATCTCGGCGAGGCGGGAGCGTGCAAAAGCCACGAGCAGCAAGGCATAGACCGCGACACCGAGCAAAACAGCGATTGCCAGTGACAGGACGTGCGAAGCCGCCGCAGCCGGCGCAGCCAGCAGGATGGTGACAAGACCCATCAGCGCCGACAGCAGCCAGGCGTGGGCCAGCGCATCAAGGCGGGCCAGCCGCGTCCAGCCAAGATGGGCAGCGGGAAGGACGACGGCACAGAGCGCGCGCAGTCCATCTCCGGCCAAGCGCGACAGGCCGACCGAGATCGGTCCAAGGGGAGCGCAAACCACGAGAATGATCACACTGCTGATCAATCCTAGCACAAGCGAAGCCAGACTGTGTTCCGGTCGTCCGGCGGCCGAAAAGGCCGTATAGACCAGCGCGGATGGCACTGCCAGGGCACTGGCCAGCGACAGGCATATCGCCAGCGCGATCGCCGGCTCCCAGCCAGGGCCCGCCATCATCGGGATGAGATCCGGCGCTACGACTGCTAGCCCGACAAACGCCGGAACCGTCACCAACGCTGCCTTGGCCACGACATCGCGGGCGCGCTCCCGCAAGCGGTGGCGGTCCGGACTGCGGGCAAAATAGGAAAAGGCGAGATTGTGCCCAGTGGCGAGAATGGCGCCGCGGATCGGTTCAATGAGCCGCATCGCCATGTTGACATGGCCAAGAACCTGCGTGCCGTAGATCACCTGAACGATCGCATTGAAGGCAAGATAGCCGAGATTCTCCGTCAGTCGCGACAGAAACGACAGGCCCGCAAACCGGCCCAACCCTCTGAGATCCGCCGGCGACCAGAGCGGCAGGATCAGATAGCCGAGGGCACGCTGAAGCAGGATGGCGCGCGCAAGCACAACCAGAACCCGTTGGCCAATCAGCGCCCAGATGCCAAAGCCGGCGAAAGCCAGGCCAAGCGCCAGGCAAATGCCGATGACATGGCCCATCAATGTTGCATAGGCGACATCATTGAAACGCTTCAGGCGTCGGGCCAGCGCCGTCATGATGTCCGAATGAGCGGAGAAGACGATCGAGACCATCGTCACCGGCAGCAAGAGAGCGATCTCCGGTTCGCCGAAAACCGTGGCCAACCATCGTCCCGCCAGGCCGGAAGCGGCGATCAACACAATTGCCGCGACCCAGGACACACCAAGCGCAGCCCGCAAATGCCGGCGTCGCAAGCCTCGCTGGCGGGTCAACGCCTCCTCGAATGGCGCGCCGACGAACAGCGAGGCCGCCGCAACAATCGCCAGAACCAGCGCGGAAACCCCGAATTCATGCGCGCCCAGCAACCGCGAGAAAACCACTGTGCTGCCGGTCAACAGGGCCAGCCGGCCCAATGCGTCAAGCCCGGCCCAGCCGAGCCATCCGATGAGCCGCGAGCCGGTCGCTCCCTGTCTGCGCAGACTCTCAGCCATAGCGATACCGCGCAAAGGCTTCGGCGCGCATCTGCAGCGCATAGGCCGGATTGGCGGAATTGCCACCGAGCTGATGCGGCGGATGGCGCATCGATTGGACCAGCGCCCAAATCGCCACCCCGACCACGGCCAGCACGATGCCAAGGACCCAGCCCAGAAGGGCAAAACTCAACAGTTTCGGGAGTGGGTTCTGCGGCAGCGGAGAGCGCGCAACCGAAACGATCCGCAGGTTGGCCGAGTCAAGCTTGCCGTATTCCCGCGCCTCGCGCATGCGCGTTTCGAAACTTTCGAGCACCTTGCGATTGGCCTCAAGCGATTGCTCCAACTCGCGCAACGCGATTTCCGACTGCTTGGCGGTCGCAACCGCCACCGTCAGTTCGCTGACGGTCTTGCTGAGGTTGCCCTGTTCGGCTTCGCTGCGGGACAGATCGGAGCGGGCGGCAACTCGGATGGCGCTCATCTCGTGCGAAATCGCGCGGTCGATTTCGGCCACGCGGCTCCGTGCGTCGATCAGCGCCGGATGTCGTGGCCCGGCCCGCGCGAACAATGGCGCCAGCTCCGCCATCACCGCACTTCGCCGTTCATAGAGCGACAGAAGCTGCCTGGTATCGGCCTCGGCGCCGAGCGCCCCCAGGGCGCTGGGGTTGCGCGCGGCCGTTTCGATCTGGCGCATCCGCGCACGCGCGCGGTCGATACGGGTCTGCGATTCGTTGAGGGCGGCGGTGGCGGTCGCCAGGCTGGTTTCGACAATCAGACGATCGCCGACGCGCAAAAGATTCTTGTCGCGACGATAGTGATCCAGCCGGTCTTCCGAATCCTTGACGGCCTTGCGCAGATCGCTGAGCCGACCCGACAGATCGCCGGTCAACCGGTTGATCGTCTCGGCCCGCGTGGCGGCCTCTTCCTGAATGTAGGCATTCACAACCGCCGAAGCGAGACTGGTTGCCAGCTGCGGCGTTGCCCCGGTCGCGGTGACATCAACCACATAGCTGCGCTCGACACGCTTGACGGTCAGGACGCGACGCATTTCCTGCAAACCGCGCTGCCAGTCGCCGTCCCAACCCTCGCGGGGGCAGAAGCGCGTAAAGCCATGGCCCGATGCCTTGTAGACGGAGTGGGTTGCGGTCTTGGCTAACTCACGAAGCTCGTCGCATTCCGCACCCATGACGCGCGAAAGCACGCGCTCGGACTGGATGACCCCCATCTGGCTTTCAACATAGCTGATCGCGGCATTCGCATCATGATATCCGCTGGTCAGATCGTTGTTGAATACCTTCAGGCCGCGCGGATCGAACAGCAATTGTGCCGTCGCCGGATAGCGAACCGGACTGTAGTGGCGATAGGCAGCCGCCATGCCGGCGAAGATCAGGCCACTGAGAAAAACCGCCCAGAACCACCGCTTTAGACCCTGACCAAAAAGCGCAAAAGTCGACCGCCATTCCTGGACGGTTGCCGAAACGGCAGCCCCAGGCCTTAGACTGGACGGGATTTGCGGTGTCATCCGGTTGAGAATCCGAAGGTTTTCGGTCCCAAACTAGCGAGCCGGAGAAAGCTAAACTTTAAACGATCCCAGCAATCAGATGCTATGGTTAGCCAATCATTACCGGAGTTTCCGGCCCCGTCACTCCGTCAGGGGCGCGGCTCCTTTAGGCAACCCTGACCGCTGACCTCATCCGGCATTGCGGTAGGCCTTGCGGGAGAACAAGGTCAGGAAAAGAATCCAGACATCCAGCACGAACGACCAGTGATCGATGTAGTAAAGATCATGGTGGACCCGCTGCGAGATTTTTTCAGGCGTGTCCGTTTCACCGCGCAGACCGTTGACCTGGGCCCAGCCGGTAATCCCCGGCTTGACGTTATGGCGGCGCGCATAGAGCACGATGTTCTGCTCGAAAGCATCGTCATGCACCAGCGCATGCGGACGCGGGCCAACCAGCGACATCTGTCCCATCAACACGTTCAGGAGCTGCGGCAGTTCATCGAGATTGTAGCGGCGCAGCCAGCGACCGACTCGGGTGATGCGCGGATCGTCCGCCGTCGCCTGCGTTACAACGGGCCCATCCTCGGCAACCTTCATGGAGCGAAACTTGAGAATGCGGAACGGCTCCTTGTTGAAGCCATGGCGCATCTGACGGAACAGGACCGGACCCGGACTGTCGAGCCGGATCGCGACCGCAATCGCCAGAAACACCGGCGCAAGCATGATCAGGGCCAATGCCGAAAGGATGATGTCGCTGCCGCGCTTGAGCACCGAGCCGAGCGTGCCGATCGCATAGCCGCGCAGGCGGAAGCCGGAAATCGCCCCGTTGGCGCCCATGTTGGCACCCCCGAAGCGGTTGAGTGGCGAGTCAGGGTCCAGGTGCAGATGGATCGAAGCCGGAACCCGCAGAAAGGCCGTCACGCAGGCTTCAATAGTGTCCGTCCGGTTCCACGGAACCGCAATCACGATGTCATCCGGCATCAGCCGGCGGATCATCGTGGTGGCTTCGGCAAGATCGGTGTCGCGGATCGCCCGGTCCTCGGCAATGGTGTGGCGGGCGACCACCAGCATCCCCTGCTGTTCGGGTTGCTGCATGGAGATGAAATCGTCGATATCCTTGGCAAATCCGACAATCACAACCCGCGCTGCGAGGGCGCTGCCGGCCACCGCATTGCGCTTCATCAGATGCACCAGTCCGGCGCGCCCCAGAAACAGCGCGCACAGACCGGCCACATAGAAAACGAGGAACGTGCCGCGCGAGGTATCCTCGATCACACGGGCAAGAAAGCCGAAGGTTGCCGCGGCGAGAAAGGCAAGGTTCCATTGGCTGAACACCTGCCGCGCATGACCGGACAGATCAAGGTAATCGGCCAGGGAATAGCTGTTCCGCAGCAGGTTTGAGCCGACAAACAGAATGGCGGCAAACAACCCGATCTGGATATTGGCAACACATACGCTGCCGGCATCGTGGACAATCTCGTTATAGGCAAAGTCCGAAGCCAACATCGCCGCAAGAATGGTCGCGGCATCCACCAGCATTGCAACCAGCGAAAAACACAGGCGGGTGAACAATACAGCCACGCGACCAGAGCCGGCTTCCGCCTGCACCACGTCGCGCTGCCGTAAAGGAATGGCAGACCCTGTCTCTCTGCATAGCGGCTCCGCAAGCCGCGACGCCCCGCAAACGAATTCAGTCATAACGGCCCCCTGTCTTCGCGCCGGTCGTCGAGCGACATTCTTTCCGCGATGACAGGGACCACCTTAGCGATGGCGAATAAACGGAGCCCTAAATAACAGGCTGAATCGGCCGTTTACCACGGCAACTCTAGGCAAAGTAAACAATAAATCACTCGAAATCCATTGTTTACGTTACGAAAGCCACGGCGTTCACAAGCCATGAAGTGTTTATTGGTCATTTAACTAAAATACACAGCAATTCTGTGTTAGTGTTCATATTTTGCTTTCATATTGCTGGAATTGAAATGAGTGTCTCGCCTGTAACCAGGCCACTCTCAAGAAAGCGAACGAACGAAGCGGGCCAGCCGCTGCTTGTTCCGCAGGCCAAGCAGCGAGGCCAGGGCGACATGCCCGGGGCTGCCATGTTGCCCGGACAGACCTAGATCGCGCGCCGCAGCCTCGGCGATGGCGCCAAGATCGTCCATGCCGTTGTTGTAACCGAGGCGCGCAAGTGCGTAGTAGGCAAGGGCAAGCTCGCGCTGGGGGTCGAAAGGCAGCTCCTCCAGACGGATGCGGATCTTGTCGAGCGCACGGATCTGGGATTGCAGGGTGCGCGGCGTCTGTTTGCGGGTGATGCGTCCAGGGTTGTCATCCTGAACATAGATGCCCTGCCCTTTCGGCGCCGTCGTGATGCGCACTCCCTGCATGAGGGCGCGATGGATGAGGTCGCCGTCCTGATTCTTGGCCAGCGTTTCGTCCCAGCCTCCGAGGGTCCGGACATAATCGGTTCGCCAGATGACCGAACAGGGCGGCGTGTAACCGCCGCTGAGCCAGCGCTTCAGCACCGTGCCGCAGGACAGATCCTCGTAGCGCGTGGCCGGATTGTGCGCATCACGACGGCCATCCGGATATTCGAAGGAAAAACTGCCAAGCACCACATCGGCTGCATCCTTGCCGGCTGCCTCGGCCGCCGAGGCAAGAAGCTGACCTTCGATGTAATCATCAGCATCCAGAAACATCACATAGGGCGAACTGACCAGGCGCAAGCCGGTGTTCCGGCACATCGGCGCGCCGCTTCCGGCGGGCAGAACGACGACCTTAGCTCCCGGAATCGTCGTGCGAGCTACATCCTCCAACGGGGCATCTTCACCGTCCAGAACGACTATCAGGTCCGGCGGGCGAACGGCTTCCCGGCAGCTCAGCAGCGTGCGGGCAAGAGTGCCTGTTGCGCGATAGGCAGGGACAACGATGCTGACAGACATGCCCGACAGACCTTCATGGTTCCCGGGCGCCGGAAACGAATGGCAGCAGTTGATCCGAGGCGCGCCCTTGCCTGGACAACGCCACTCAACCCGACAACCAATAAAGGTCAGCCCGGATTTTCCGCTGCATTTTAGTCAACACCGGCTGTCGCTGCGGAATGGCCAATTATGTTTAGGGAATTGCAACGGCAGGTCGCTACCGTCCCTTGCGTCAGCCTGAGGGGCAATTCTGCGTCATGGCCGCATCAGATATCACTTCGATCGCATTCGTCGGTTGCGGCTACGTCGCCGATTCCTATCGCCATTGCCTGCCGCTGCATCGGCAAAGCCTGCAGCTTGCCGGCGTCTATGATCGCGATCCGGAGCGTCTTGCCGCGTTCCGCGCCACCTGGAACGATCATGCCTATGACAGCCTGGAGGCGTTGCTTGCTGATCCAGCGGTCAGCCTCATTGTCAACCTGACGCCACCGGAAGCCCATGCAGAGGTCACGCTGGCGGCTCTGGCCGCCGGCAAACACGTCTATACTGAAAAACCGCTGGCTATGACCACGGCCGAGGCAATCCGATTGCGCGATGCGGCCATAAAGGCCGGGCTCAGGATCGGCGCCGCTCCCTGCAATCTCTTGGGCGAAGCCTCCCAGACCCTGTGGAAGGCCGTGCGCGAAGGGCGCATCGGCAGACCGGTTCTGGCCTATGCAGAACTTGATGACGGGATGGTGCATCGCGCCAACTACCGCCAGTGGATCAGCCGGAGTGGCAGACCCTGGCCCGCCCACGGCGAATTCGAGACCGGCTGCACCTTTGAACATGCCGGATATGCGATCACAGTCCTGGCCGGGCTGTTCGGCCCGGTGCGGCGTGTCACCGCCTTCTCGGCCCTGCTCATCGCCAACAAGGATACCGACCAGCCGCTCGATCATCCAGCGCCGGATTTCTCGGTCGGCATGCTCGAATTCGATGGCGGCGTGGTGGCTCGCATCACCAATTCGGTGGTTGCTCCCTATGATCACAGGCTGCGGATCATCGGCGAGAGCGGCACGCTCGAAATCGCCGAACCATGGGACTATGCCTCCCCGGTGCGTCTGAAAAAGCCAGCGGAAACCCGCCTGGCCCGCCTGCTCGAACGACGCTTCGGCAGAGCACTCGGCGGCGAGACCATAGCACCGGCGCGGCCCGTGCCCTTCAGCGGCGGGCGTGGCAGACCGACCATGGATTTTCTGCGCGGGGTGGCAGAGCTGGCCCAATCCATTCGCGAGGGGCGCCGCAGCCGGCTTGATGAGGACTTTGCCGTGCATGTAACGGAAGTCACGGAAATCCTTCAGCACCCTGATCGGTTTTCCAGGCCACAGGTGGTGCAATCCAGTTTCAAGCCAATCATGCCGATGGACTGGGCGGATTGATCATGTCCGATAAACCCTATTCGGCCGGCATCGTCACCTGCTCCTACAGCGGCGATTACGATGCGTGCCGCATCCTGTGCGAGAGCATCGATCGCTTCGTGCCGGCAGCGATGGCCCATACGCTGTATGTTCCGCGCGCCGATGTACCGATGTTTGCGCATCTGGGAAACGCCCGTCGCCGCATCGCGACACAGGAGGAACTGCTGCCCGGCTGGTTCTGGAAGCTGCCGTTGCCTTCGCCGGAATGGCGCGCGCGGCTGCTGCTGCCGCGCCGCAACGTCTATCTCACCCCGTTCAGCCTGCCGGTACGCGGCTGGATCGCCCAGCAGGTGATGAAACTGGCCGCAACGCAGCGCGCCGAGACCGACATCGTCGTCAACATCGACAGCGACAACGCCTTTATCCGCCCGTTGACGATGGATCATCTGGTCAGGGACGGCCGCGTCCGGTTCTATCGCAATCCGGACAAGGTGCCGCTTGAGTCGCACCGGCGCTGGCATCGGGCGGCAGGCAAGCTGCTGGGCCTGCCGGACAGCGACTTCTACGGTGCCGAGTATATCCATCCGCTGGTGGTCTGGCGACGCGATGTGCTCCGGGCGATGCTCGACCGGATCGTCGAGGTCACCGGCATGGATTGGCAGAAGGCATTGGCACGCACCACCCATTTTGCCGAATTCGTCCTTTACGGGGTCTATGCCGACAAGGTGGCCGGCCTTGACCAGGCCGGCCTGTGGGCGAGCGACCAGCCATTCTGCCTGTCGCGCTGGGCCGAGGATTTCAGAAGCGCGGCCGACGAGGTCGCCTTCGTCAACGAGCTACAGCCCCGTCATGTCACCTGCCTGATCCAGTCGACCATTCCAATGCCGCCGAACGAACGGCAGCGGATTTTCAACCTGGCCACCGATGCCGCCGCAGCGATGGACCGGGCCGGCTGACCGAGCCGACGACGACTGCGGTTGACACTGTGCCTTCCAGCCCGTTGGATGCCTGCACGCTCATCCGGACGCCCTGCAATGACCCTCTACGGCTACTTTCGTTCATCGGCAGCCTATCGCTGCCGCATCGCCTTCAACCTCAAGGGACTGAAACCCAACCTCGTCTCCGTGCATCTGCGCAAGGGCGAACAGCGGGCAGACGATTTTCTCAAGCGCAATCCGCAAGGCTTCGTTCCGGCGCTGGAAACCGCGGGCCAGGTGCTGACCCAGTCGCTGGCGATCATCGAATGGCTTGAGGAAACCCATCCCGAGCCGGCCCTGTTGCCCAGGGATCCGTTTGACCGCGCGCTGGTGCGGGCTTTGGCACTGACCATTGCCTGCGACATCCACCCCTTGCAGAACTTGCGCGTGCTCACCCATTTGCGCAACCATCTCGGACAGGATCAGGCCGGGATTGATGCCTGGTGCCGCACCTGGATCGAGAGCGGGCTTGGCGCCTACGAACGGATGCTGGTGGACAAGGGCTGTTCTGGCGGCTTTTCCTTCGGCGCCACGCCGACGCTGGCGGATGCCTGCCTCATTCCGCAGGTGTTTTCAGCCGAACGCTTCGGCGCCGATCTGACCGCCATGCCGACGATCCGGGCCATCGCCGATCACGCGGGGCAACACCCGGCCTTTGCCGCCGCCCACCCTGCCCGGCAGCCGGACTATGAGGCTTGACCGGGCGGACGTCTCGGGCCGCTTGCGTGATGACGGGTTGAATGCGATGAACCACAACAGGAACAGGCATTCCGACGACGGGCTGACGGTGGCGAGGAACCGGCAAGCCAGGTTGTCATCGGATGCGCGTGATCGCCGATCTAAAAACGGGAGAGGGACCCTATGACGTTCAACCGCCGCCACTTTTCGGCCGCTCTGGCCGCCGCCGTTGCTGCTCCGGCCGTGTTCTCCGGCGCACGCGCGCAAGCCCAGGTGACCCTGCGGCTGCACCACTTCCTGCCGCCCGTGTCCAACGGTCAGGCCAAGCTGCTGGGCCCATGGTCAAAGAAGATCGAAGCGGAAAGCCAGGGCCGCATCAAGATCGACATCTATCCTTCGATGCAGCTCGGAGGAACGCCTCCGCAACTGTTCGATCAGGCGCGCGACGGGGTCGTCGATATCGTCTGGACGTTGCCGGGCAATACGCCGGGCCGTTTCCCGACAACAGAGGTGTTCGAACTGCCGTTCATCTGCGCCGAAAAGGGCATCGTCAACGCCAAGGCCAGCCAGGAATTCGCCAACAGCTTCCTCAAGGATGAGGTGAAGGACGTCAAGCTTCTGGCCTATTGGCTGCACGATGCCGGGCATATCCATGCCAACAAGCAGGTGCGCACCATGGATGACCTCAAGGGCCTTAAGCTGCGCAATCCGACGCGGCTGGCCGGCGAGGCGCTCAAGGCGCTCGGTGCAACATCGGTCGGCATGCCGGTGCCGCAGGTGCCCGAGAGCCTGGCCCAGCGGGTGATTGATGGCGCGGTCATTCCGTGGGAGGTGGTGCCGGCGGTCAAGGTGCATGAACTGGTCAAGTTCCACACCGAGATCACCGGGTCGCCGACGCTCTATTCCGCCAGTTTCTTCCTGGCGATGAACAAGGCCAGGTTCGACAACCTGCCTGATGATCTCAAAGCGGTCATCGACGCCAATTCCGGCATGGCCTTTGCCGATATGGCCGGCAAGATGTGGGATGAGGAAGCGGTGCGCGTGCGCGACATGATCGCCAAGCGCGGCAACACCATCACCCAGCTCGCCGAGGATGAGAAGCAGCGCTGGATCAAGGCGACGGAGCCGGTCTACGGCGCCTGGTATGAGCAGATGAAGGCCAGATCGCTGGACGGGCCGAAGATGGTCGAGGCGGCGCGGGCGCTGGTCGCCAAGCACGCGAAAGCCTGAACGCGGGCATATTCCGCACATCCGGCAGCGCGGCCGGCAGGGAGTAGGCAGTATGGCTGACCAGGAGCCGCCAGCGTCCGGGCGCGACAAGCGGCTGGAACGGATCACAGGCTGGCTGGCGACATTCGGCGGCCTGCTGGCGCTGGCTGTCGCCATGCTCGTGGCGGTCAGCGTCCTCGGTCGCTGGCTGTTCAGTGCACCGATCGACGGCGATTTCGAATTCGTCAAGATGGCGACCGCCGTCGCGGTGTTCTCCTATTTGCCGTATACGCAAGCGCGCTGCGGCAACATCATGGTCGATACCTTCACCACATCGCTGTCGCCGCGGATCAACCGGCGCCTCGATGCCTTCTGGGATTTTGTCTATGCGCTGTTTGTTGGCGGCATGGCGGTGGCGCTCGCAATGGGCACACTCGATGCCCTGCGCTCGGGCGAGACGACCATGCAGCGGCAAATCCTCCTCTGGCCCAGCATTGGTGCAACCGCCGTGTTATGCCTCGTGCTGGCAATGACGGCGCTGACAACCGGCATGGCATTGTTGAAGGATCGGCAGGATCGCGGTTGATGTCGGGCACAGGCGTCGCATTTATCGGCTTTGGCGTCATGCTGGTGATGCTGGCATTGCGCGCGCCGGTCGGCCTTGCGATGCTGGTCGTCGGTGCTGCCGGCTACATCCATCTGTCCAGCGCGCAGGCGTTCTTCGCCTATATGAAGACCAATGCCTATCATCAGTTCGCCAATTATACGCTGTCGGTCATTCCGCTGTTCATCCTGATGGGCGCGCTGGCCGAGCGGGCCGGCATTGCGGCGAGCCTGTTCAAGGCGGCTGAACGCGGCTTTGGCCGCATGCGGGGCGGTCTGGCCATGGCCGTGATCGGCGCCTGCACGGCGTTCGGCGCGATCTGCGGCTCATCGGTGGCCACGACGGCAACCTTCGGCCGTGCGGCCCTGCCTGAATTGCTCAAGGCCCGCTACAGCGGCGGGCTGGCGACAGCCACCATCGCCATGGGCGGCACGCTGGGCATTCTCATTCCGCCATCGGTCATCCTGGTCGTCTATGCGATCACCACCGAACAGAATATCGCCAAGCTGTTCCAGGCGGCGCTGATCCCCGGCCTTCTGGCTGCGCTGTTCTATTGCATGACGATCGCCATTGTTGCGCGCCTCAGGCCGGAGCAGGCCCCGGAAGGGATCCCGTCAGAGCTCGAACCGGCCTCCCATCCCGCCTGGATCCGCCTCTTGGCTGCAGCACTGCTGCTGGCGGCGGGGGCGGCCTACCTTTCAGGCCATCTTGGCCTGTGGTCCGCTGCCGGATTGGCCGGTCTTGGGTTGGCAATTGCCATCGTCGATGCTGCGATCATGCCCGCCATGACCATCGCCATCATCGTCGTCGGCGGCATTTATGGTGGCGTGTTCACGCCAACCGAAGGCGCGGCAGTGGGTGCGATTGCGATGCTGGGCGTCGGGCTTGCCAACCGTTCGCTGAGTGCCGGCGACATTCTCCTGGCGGTGCGCCAGACTGCTGAAACCTCGGGCATGATCTTCATCATCCTGCTCGGCGCCGAGATCTTCGGAGCCTTTCTGGCTCTGTCGCGCCTGCCCACCCAGGCAGCCGAGATGATCGGCTCGTCCGGCCTGTCGCCAACGCTGGTGCTGGCGGGCATGATGGTGTTCTACATCCTGCTCGGCGCGGTGATGGACGAACTCGCGATGATCCTTCTGACGCTGCCGGTATTCTTTCCGATCGTCCAGGCGCTTGATTTCGGCATGCTGCCGGACGAAGTGGCAATCTGGTTTGGCATTCTGGTGCTGATCGTCGTCGGTATCGGCCTGACCATGCCGCCGATCGGCCTCAATGTCTTTGTCATATCGTCGCTTGCCCGAACCGTGCCGATCAAGGCGATCTACATCGGCGTGATGCCGTTTCTTGTCGCCGATTTCATTCGCCTCGGACTGGTTCTCGCCTTTCCGAGCCTTACGCTCTGGCTGGTGCGGCTGCTGCAATAGGGCGCCTTTTGCGGGCGCCCGGTCTCAGTCCAGACCGGTCATTGCATGGTGCAGATGGCCGACAAGATAGGGCAGGAATGAGCGCCATATCTCGATATGAAAGCGGTGTTCGGTCTGCCGCCAGAGCAGGATTTCGGTCTTGTGGAAGACACTGCGTGTCGCTCGCCCGGCCGGGAAGGATTTCAACCGCAGATCCAGCGGACAGCCAGCGGCGATCAGGCGCGCCGCCAGCGGGCCTTCGAGGCACAAGCCCATCTGCCGGTGTGTGACATCCACCAACGCATGTGGCGAGCCGGCCAGCGCCTTGCCCAACTCCTCGCCAAGCATCGCCGCCTCGGTTGCCGGGGCCAGCAGCAGCCATTCGTCCGGGCCGAGCCACAGGGCGGCGCGCGACCCGTCGGCGCCGGTCATCACCTCCAGGGGGTTCACCGGCAAGGCCACACCGAAGGCCCTGCCGGCCATCGTCCGCGCCGCATCCGGACCTTGCAGGACAAACCGCGACCGCTCCTCCGCCATACGAACCGTGCAGGCCGGCGAAACCGGCAGGATCAACCCTGCGGCGGCGCCGGATTGCGTCGGGCTTTTCCCGGGTGCACCCTCAACCATGGAGCCGGCTCCCTTCGGGATCGACAAAGACCGGCGCTGTCACCCGCACCGGCACGGACCCCGACAGGGTCGAGGCGAACAGGCCCTCGCCCTGCCGCGCTCGTCCCTCGGCCAGCAGCGCCAGCGCAATCGAGCGGCCGAGGGCAGCGCTCCAATAGGACGAGGTGACATGACCGAGTGCAGCTGAACCCGGAGCGGGATGGGCGCTCGCGGTCAGTTGCGCTCCCTCATCCAGTACGACCGCAGGATTGTCAGTCAGCAACCCGACCAGTTGCTTGCGGCCGCAAGCAACCAGATCGGGGCGCTTCAACGAACGGCGGCCGATGAACTCGCCTTTCGACTTGCCCACCGCCCATGCCAGACCGAGATCCTGCGGTGTCACGGTGCCGTCGGTTTCCTGGCCGACGATGATATAGCCCTTCTCGGCGCGCAGAACGTGCATGGCCTCGGTGCCATAGGTAACCGCCCGATGCCCTTCACCCGCCTGGCGCAGAACCTGCCACAGCGCCCTGCCATAGCCGGCGGGGACATGCACCTCGAAGCCCAACTCGCCGGTAAAGCTTACGCGCAGGACACGCGCCGGGATGCCGGCAACCTGCCCCTCCTGGATCGCCATATGCGGCATCGCCGCGGCCGCGATGTCAAAGCCCTGGATCAGTGGCGCCAGAAGATCCCGGGCACGAGGTCCTTGCACCGCCACCACTGCCCATTGCTCGGTCACCGACGTCAGCCATACGTCGAGGTCGGGCCATTCGGTCTGCCGATAATCCTCCATGTGGTGAAGCACGCGGGCCGCACCACCGGTCGTGGTTGTCAGGTAGAACCGGTTCACGTCGAGGCGGGCGAAAACGCCATCATCCATCAGGAACCCGGTCTCGCCCAGCATCAGGCCATAGCGACAGCGGCCGGGTCGGAGCGAAGCCACCGGCGTGCAATAGATGCGCTCAAGAAACGTGGCGGCATCCGGCCCGCAAACCTCGATCTTGCCCAATGTGGAGGCATCGAATAGCCCCACTGCCTGCCGCACCGCCCTGCATTCCCGGGCAACCGCAGCGTGGAGATCCTCATTGTGCTGAGGAAAATACCGGGCGCGCTTCCACTGGCCGACATCCTCGAACACGGCACCGGCCGCAGCGGCCAGATCATGCATGGGCGTGTGCCGGACCGGCTCGAACAATGCATCGCGATGGGCGCCGGCAAGAGCCCCGAAGGCGACCGGCGTATAGGGTTGGCGAAATGTAGTCAGGCCGACGTCGGGCAGAGAGCGTCCGAGCGCTCTGGCGGCGATCGCCAGGGCATTGAGGTTGGAGGTCTTGCCCTGGTCGGTCGCCATTCCGGTGGTGGTATAGCGTTTGACATGCTCGATGGAGCGATACCCCTCACGCACGGCCAGTTCGATATCGGCGGCCTTCACATCGTTCTGGAAATCGACAAAGGCCTCGCCGGAGTCCGTATCGCCCGGCTGCAGACCGAGCCAGCCGCCTGTCTGCGGCGGGTCTCCGGTCACCGCAAAATGCCGCCCGGGCGCCTGCCCAGTAGAGGCACATCCGGCGGCATGTCCTTCGGCCAGCGCTTCAGCGAGGCCGAAAACGCCGTTGCAGGCGCCCACCGAGACAATCCCGCTGTTTCCGCCACCCGGCAGGAATAGCTGCCGTTCAGCGTCCCATCTTGGCGTCTGCCGCGCCTGCGAGGACAGGTGAAGGCTGGGAGTCCAGCCTGCACTCATCAGCACGGCGTCACAGTCCAGTTCCATCGCCTGGCCCACACGCTCGTCAGCGCCCGCACGGATCAACACGCCAGAAACCCGGCGGCGGCCACGGGTTCCGTCAACAATGGCCTCTTCGATGACCTTGAGGCCGGCCGCTCGCGCCTCGGCGGGCAAAGCCCCCCGCGCCGCCGGGCGCAGATCACAGATGGCCGCCACCGTAATCCCCGCCTGATGCAGATCGAGGGCAGCGCGATAGGCACTGTCATGGGCGGTGACCACGACGATCCGGCTGCCGACCCTGACCCCATAGCGATTGAGATAGATGCGCGCCGCATCGGCGAGAATGATGCCGGGTCGATCATTGCCAGAAAATACCAGCGGCCGCTCGATGGCGCCGGTCGCCAGAACCACGCGCCCCGCCCGCACCTGCCAAAGGCGCTGGCTTGGCCTTTCACCCGGCGCGGGCCCGGAATCGTCCATACGTTCAACAAGACCGACGAGATTGTGGCCGTAGAGGCCGAATCCTTGCGTGCGTGGCAGCAGGCGCACATTCGGCAGCTGCATCAGCCGGCTAAGGGTGGCATCACGCCAGATCGCCGCGTCCTGACCATCAATGCCGCACCGCGCCTCCGCCAGCAGCGATCCGCCAAGTTCGGACTGTTCGTCGCACAGGATCACATCGGCGCCCGCCTCGCCCGCAGCCAGCGCTGCTGCCAGGCCGGAGGGCCCGCCTCCGACCACCAGCACGTCGCAATGATCATAATACTGAACATAACGGTCGGGATCCGGATCGACAGGCCGCGCGCCAAGGCCGGCCGCATGACGCACGATCGGCTCGAACAGGCGCGTCCACAGCGTCGTTCCGGCCATTTTCGGTCCCATGAAGGTCTTGTAGTAGAAGCCGGCAGAGAGAAAACGCGAGAAGCGATCGTTGATGGCGCCGATGTCAAGGCCCAGCGACGGCCAGTTGTTCTGGCTGCGCGCCTCAAGGCCATCGTGAAGCGGAACTTCGGTTGCCCTGAGATTGGGCGTCATGCGCCCCTTTCCGCGATGCACCGAGACCAGCGCATTGGGCTCCTCGATGCCGGCGGAAAGAATGCCGCGCGGCCGGTGATACTTGTAGGAGCGGCCGACAAAATGCACGCCATTGGCGAGCAGCGCGGAGGCCAGCGTATCGCCCTTGAAGCCGCGATAGGTCAGGCCGTCGAAGCTGAAGCGCAGGGGGCTTGTTCGATCAATCCGCCCCCCGGCAGCGGTGCGAAACGATTGTTTCATGCCATGGTCTCCGGCAGATCCGGACGTGGCTCACTGGCTCGGTAGGTTGTAATGAAACGGTCACTCACCGTATCGCGCAGGGCATTGAAAAACCGCCCGCAGCCGTGGATATGGCGCCAGCGTTCAGCATGCAGGCCCTTGGGGTTGGTACGCACATAGAGAAACTCAGCCCACTGATCATCACTGACGGAATCGGGGTTTTCCGGGCGAACGAGATGCGCCTCGCCGCCATAGCGGAATTCGATCTCCGGGCGGTCCATATCGCAATAGGGGCAGCGGATCAGCAACATGGTTCCCTCAATGAGCCACCGCGGCCGCAGCCGCCTCGTCAATCAGGCGGCCGGTGCGGAACCGGTCAAGCGAGAACGGAGCGGCGATCGGATGCGGCTCGCCGCGCGCCAATGTGTGGGCAAAGACATGCCCTGATCCGGGCGTTGCCTTGAACCCGCCGGTTCCCCAGCCGCAATTGACGAACAGCCCCGGAACCGGGGTCAGCCCGATGATCGGCGAGCGATCGGGCGTCACATCGACGATGCCGCCCCAGGAACGCAGCATGCGCAGACGCCGCACCGCCGGAAACAGCTCGCAGACCGCATCAAGCGTATGGGTGGCGATATGCAGCCCTCCCGTCTGCGAATAGGATGTATAGGCGTCGGTTCCCGCGCCAATCACCAGTTCGCCCTTGTCCGATTGCGACATGTAGGCATGCATGGCGTTGGACATGACCACGCAGGGCATCATCGGCTTGACCGGTTCGGAGACGAGCGCCTGCAACGGATAGCTTTCCAGCGGCAGACGAACGCCCGCCATCGCCATGATCACCGATGTATGTCCCGCAGCAACGACGCCGATCCTGCGGGTAGCGATGAAACCGCGACTGGTCTCAACGCCGGTCGCCGCCCCGGCAGCATCGCGGCGAATGCCAAGCACCTGGCACCGTTCAAGAATATCGACACCCAGGCGGTCTGCCGCCCGGGCATAGCCCCAGGCCACCGCATCGTGGCGTGCCGTGCCGCCGCGCCGCTGCAAAGTGGCACCGAGCACCGGGTATCTCAAATCGCCGCTGATGTTCAGCAGCGGGCAGAAGTCCTTGGCTTGTTCGGGTGTGAGCCATTCATTGTCGATGCCGGCGAGCCGATTGGCATGAACGTGGCGCTTGAGAACCTGCACATCATGATGGGTCTGGGCCAGCATCATGACGCCGCGCGGCGAATACATGACGTTGTAGTTCAGTTCGTGGCTGAGCCCTTGCCACAGCTTCATCGCATGTTCGTAGAGCGCCTCGGACTCCTCCCACAGATAGTTGGAGCGAACGACCGTGGTGTTGCGCCCGGTATTGCCGCCACCGAGCCAGCCCTTTTCCACTACGGCGATGTTGGCAAGGCCATGCTCCCTGGCCAGATAATAGGCCGTCGCCAGCCCATGGCCGCCTGCACCGACAATAACCGCGTCATAGGCGGATTTCGGCTCCGGCGAGCGCCATTGCGCCGGCCAGCCAGCATTCTTCTTCAATCCCTGCCTCAGGACCGAGAGCGCGGAGAATCGCATCCCTGATACCACCCCGCCCCTGTCAAACCACGGTCGCGCAGCGGCTGCAAGATCGCGCGGCAATCAGAAGCGGGCTAAAGCCAGGTTCAGCCTCAGGCGTCTGGCCGCAAGGGGAGGCAGTAGCAGACGCCAGCCGCCCTGCTGCGGCGTGGTTTCCGGCATCAGAGGCCGTGTAGGGCCGGTGCCGGCGTCAAAGCCAAGCATCGTGCCGGGGGCGAAGGCACGGCCGCTGGCAAGTCCGATATCCAGCACTACCGGGCGCTGTGACCGGTTGATGAGAATGAGTGCCAGACCAGCGGCATCGCTCGCCGCATAGGCCGATACCTCGGCGGCCCCAAGGGTTGACAACTCCAGCGCCCGGTCGCCGAAGCGCCGACCGGCCGGATCGGCTTGGCGGTAGAGCCTGTAGGCCTCGCCCAGCCAACCCGGCAGGCTTCCCCAGTGGGTTGCCATCGCCACCCCGCCGGTGGCAAAGCGGCCGAGTGCGTCGGCCAGTGCCAGTCCCGAAGTCAATTGCCCGGCGCCTCCGTAATTGAATTCGGTGATCGCCAGCGCCGTTCCCGGAAACCAGCGATCAATCAGCCGATGCAGCGACGGCAGCAATGGCAGAGACAGAGCGCCCCCGCTCTGGGCAAGGGCACGCGGAACCCAGCTCTGCTCGACAAAACCCGGTTCGGAAAGCGAACGCGGTGCATCGAGCCGGGCCTGATCGTGGGCCGGATCCTCGCTGCGGAACAGACCGCCCTTTTCCAGAAAGGCATACCAGTGAATGTCCAGGGCATCGAGCAGACGGCGGCCATCCTGCTCCGAAGCCCTGCGGAAGGAATCGAGATAGAGGCCAAGAAAGCTGCCATAGGCGCGGTGGCGCGGCCAGTCAGGCGCGTTCTGGAAGGTGACGAATTCGGTAGCGCCCCAGCTTGACGGCCCGAACACCCGCGCCGACGGGTCGATCGTCTTGATCGCACGCGCGGCGGCAATCGAACGATCGATGAAAGCCAGGATCTGAAGTCTTCCGGGAAACAGCCGCGGGTGCGTCTGGTGCCAGATGCCCGGTTCATTATCGAGCGCATAGCCATGGATGCCGCCGGGCGAGGCGGAACTGCCATAGCGTTCGGCCAGATGGGCGACCAGGCGCGGCAGGCTGACCGTGCCCGGCACATCGGTCAGCGACCAGTTGGCCGGCACGAAGCGCGGCGAAGGGGTTGCCTCCGCTTCACCAACGCGCCCCAGCCGGTCGGCGGCGAGATAGGGCGAGAGCGGCAGCGTAACGAGGCTTTTTGCTCCGATGGCCAGAGAGGCCGCATGCATCGTCTCGATGACAGCCGCCGGTCGATCCCAGTCCGAGGCGGGCACTTGCAGTGCTTCCAGCAGAAACGGACCATTGGAATGGTGATGGTTCTTGCCGGCATGGCAGGCATTGTTCAGCCAGTTGTAGCCGGTCATCAGATCGCCACCCAGGCGCCGGGCCGTGACCCCCGCGGCAGCGTCGAGAACGGCCGAGGCAAGGCCGCCATCCATCACGCCGATCTCGTTGGATCCGTAGATCAGCGGGCTGATCGGCCGGCCGGGGCCGGTATCGTCAATGGTCAACGACGGGATGAGGCCGGCTTCGATCCGGCCAGGCAGGCCTGTTGCGACGACACCGGCCAGGCTGCCGAAAAGGACATTGCGCCGATCAGGCTGCGCCCTGCTCAAGACACCAGGCCCGACCCGTACATGGAGGGGCGGAACCGCGACGCCCAGAATACCTTGCCCAGCCCGCCCCAGGCGGTCGCGGCAGCCCGTTCGGCACGCGCCCTGGCAAACGGCCAGAGCGCAACCGCCAGCAGGCCGGCGCCAACCGCCTGAATGCCGCCAACGGCCATCCACTTGGCGATACCGCCCCATTCGACCGGCTGAACCATGTGATGGACGAACACGCGTATCTGGCCGGACAGGAACTTGCGCTTGCGGACATAAGCCCAGTTGAGCCGCTTTTCGGCCGCCCATTCGAGAACCTCGGCCTCGGCCGCCCAGGCAAATCGGCGTCCGGTCAGCACGAGGCGCTTGAGCAGGAGTGAATCCTCGCCGCCGGTCTCGTTGAGGCTGGTTTCGAAAGTTCCTGCGCCGGCCAGGCAACGCGCCCGGTCGAACATCGAATTGTTGGTGCCGAGATAGGCCGCAAGATCAGTGATGTCGGCGCGATCGGCACGATCGATCCGCCGACAGAAATAGGGGGCAAAGCCGCCGATCTCATGCACTCCGTCGGACCGGGCCAGAACCGGGCCGAACACGGCGTCAGCACCGGTGGAACGCGCGACTTCGACCAGGCGGGCCAACCAGTCCGGTCGGGCCTGCTCGTCATCGTCGAGGAAGGCAACCCAGCGCCCCGTCGCCGCTGCCACGCCGGCGTTGCGGGCGGTGGCAACACCGGGAACCGGTTCGCTGAAATAGCGCAGCGGTGCACCATCCTCTGCCATTGCCTCGACCAGAAAGCGCGCGTTGGCATCAACGGAATTGTCGACAACGATGATGTCCATCGCCGTCTGTTCGTCGAGCCGCTGCTGCATCAGACTGGCCAGCGCGCGTTTCAGGCTGGGCTGACGGTTGAGCGTGGGAATGACGACGGAAACAATGTCCATGAATCGTCCAGCGGATAAGGGAATGTTGACGTTTGGTCAGCCAGTCTAGGGGCGAGCGGTAACCAATCTGCTAAGGGCCAGACATGAAAGGCCAATGCCAGCAGGCGAGCGGCCGGGCGCCATGACCGACATCAGCAGTCTCAAGGCCAGTTTCATCATTCCGGGGCAGGCGCCGAGCGCAGCCGGCACCGGCCGCTGGCGCGCGCGGTTGCACGGCCTGCTACTGTTCGGCTTTCTTCTGTTCACCTTTGTCGGCACCCGGCCCTTCGCTGAAGCCGACGCAGCGACGCGCACCGATGGCAATGTGCTCGACCGCATCGCGGTGCTCGGGCTTTTTGGCCTGTCGCTGCTGGTCTTGTGGCTGCATCGCTGGCGCGTAGCGCGCTTCGCGCTACCAGCGCTGCCGGTATTCGTGCTCGTCGGCTTTGCGATGGCCAGCATTGTCTGGTCCGACTTCCCCGATCTGACGCTGAGACGCAGCCTGCTGTTGTTCTTCCTCGCGGTCATCGCCTTCGCGGTGGCGATCGGCACCGAGAACCTCAGGCAATTGCACACATGGATGTTCGCCACCATGACCGCGATCATCCTGATCAACCTTGCCGGTTGTGTGATCGTGCCGTCCATCGCCATTTCCGAGATCGGCGTCCGCGGCATGTATTCGCAGAAAAACGTGGCCGGCATCGTGGCACTGATCACCATGATCCTTGGCACAACCTGGGTATTGGGATCCGCAACACGGCGCGAGACCGTGATCGGCATGACCGCGTTGGTGCCGACCGCCTTCTTCCTTGTCATCACCATCAGCAAGACCTCCATCAATCTGGCGGCCCTGGGCATCGTGGTGATCCTGTTCTTCGGGATGATCGAGCGCCATGGACGCTCTTTCATCTTGTTTGCGATCGCGGTCGGGTTGCTGCTGGCTGTCGGTATCACACTATGGCTGGCGACCCTCGAGTTCGACATCAATGCCGCCATGACCACGCTCATCGGCGATACATCGTTCACCGGACGTGACGAACTCTGGGCCTTTGCCCGCAATGCGGCGGAGAAACGCTACTGGCTTGGCCACGGCTATGGCGCGTTCTGGGATGTTGGAACCGCCAATGATCCGCTGATCAGGGCCGAGGTTGGCAGTTGGCTTGCAGCCGTGCAGATCGGTGTCATCAATCAGGCCCATCACGGCTATCTCGAACTCTGGCTGCATCTGGGGCTACCGGCGACCGTTCTTGCAACCGTCATTACGATATGGGCGGCCCTTTACGGCGGACTCCACGCCTGTTTCGGCTTGGCAAAGCCGGCGACACGGGCTGCTCTCGGCGCCTTTGCCGTTCTGCTGCTGCTCTACCTCGCCCACAATCTCACGGAGGCCACGCTGTTCATGCGCGGCGCTTCGTTCAATTCAACCGCATTGCTGGCAACCTTCCTGATTGCCCGTGCCCGTGATTTCGCGTTCCAGGATCTCGCTCAGCCATGACGACCCGAACACGCCTCGCCATTGTCCTGTGCACCTTCCATCGCGAGGCGCTGCTGGCCAAAGCGCTCGACAGCCTGTCGCAGCAGCCCATACCGCAGGGACTTGAGGTCGAGATCCTCGTCGTCGACAATTCCGATGCCGGTACAGCCCGGGAAATCGTGAACCAGAAGGCAGCGGCAAGCCCTGTTCCGATGCGCTGGCTGGCGGCGCATCCGGCCAATATCGCAGTGGCCCGCAATGCCGGGGTTGCGGCGACAAGCGCCGATTTCATCGCCTTCCTCGACGATGACCAGCAGGCGGCGTCGGACTGGCTCCGTGCGGTTGCCGAAAACGTCCGAAATGGCGCAATCGACGCCTGGTTCGGTGCGATCACGCCGCAGTTCGAGGCCGGCAGCGCCTTGACGCCGATGACCCGAACGTTGTTCTCCCGCTGGACTGATCGGCCCGCCGGCGATCGCTTGGTCGCGCTCGGCCCGGGCAAGACCGCCGAAGTCAGCCTTTCAACTGCCAATTCCCTGTTCCGCCGCGCTGCAATGCTGATCGGACCGGGGCCATTTGACCCCGCCTTCGGCAACGGCGGCGGCGAGGATTACGATCTGATTTGCCGCATGCAGCAGCGCGGATCGAAAATGACCTGGCAGCCGGAGATGCAGGCAAGCGAGTTCGTGCCCGCCAGCCGCTGCGATCCTTCCTACCTCAGGGGGCGCTTCTATGCCGGCGGACAGGCCTTCGCCGAAGCGGCTGCCAAAGCCAGCGCCGCACCGGGCCTGATGCGCTGGATCGTGCGCGCCAAGGCGCTTGTCCAGGCCGGGCTGCTGTCGCTGAAACTGCCGGCCGCAGCATGGCGCGGCGGTGCAAGCTGGCTTGACCACAGCTATGTCTGGGCGGGCGTGCTGGGAAAGCTGTCGTTCGGCCAAATCAAGCCGATCTATCGCGCCTCCGACCCGAGGCCAGCAGAAGCGAACCGATAGCGATTATACCAGTGGCCCTCACAAATGACCTGTCGGTCATTTCCCGGGCCGTCCCTCGCA
>ERZ761609.684-NODE-684-length-37067-cov-53.890036_pt1 | contig 37067 bp, 32 predicted proteins | sample MGYA00511163_ERZ761609 | MGnify/ENA primary metagenome ERZ761609 (study PRJEB28899, sample SAMN02445070) | bioreactor sludge metagenome | biome: EBPR sludge | place: Australia: Brisbane, Thorneside Wastewater Treatment Plant | collected 2011-12-16 ...
TACGGATATCGAGATTGGATTCATCATGGGGGCGCGACTTGTGGGTAATTGAAAGGATGGCCGTACGCTTACGCACTTCCGGCAAGATCGCATGGTGAAGACGGATGTAAGTCTTGATTCGTCTGGGTGAAACGGCTTGGACAGGCTGCCGCCCATAGGACCACAAGTGGCAGCGCACCGGGTTCTGAGGGAGGTTGGTTTGGTGGGGGGTTAGCGCTTCCGCTGTTGCGACTGCTGTCGCTGGCGGTACGCGGCGGAGACGGCCGCACTCTCAGGCGCGGTCAGGAGGAGGGGATCGCAGGTAGACGCGCCCGCCTTGCACTTGTCCAGATTGCGGCGTCGGATTGTGTCGCGGACGGATTCGGCTTCCTTCGCGGTGAGCAGGTGCGGATCGCAGGAGGCCATTCCATTCAGACAACTATCGAGATTGCGCCGGCGGTTGGCGTTCTGGACGGATTCGAGTTCGGCAGTTGTTAGGAGCAGCGGATCGCACGTAGCGAGTCCATCGCGGCAGGCATCGGCGTTCCTGCGTTTGAATACCATCTCCACCTGGCGTTGCTCGTCGGCAGTGAGCAGCAAAGGATTGCAGCGCGCCGAGCCCTGAAGACACAGTTCGCGGTTCCGCTCAAGCCGGCGGGTGTTCACCAGTTTGACCTGTGAGGTGGATAGCCGGGTGGGGTCGCAATTGGCGCCCCCTTCCAGGCAGCGGTCGAGATTGGCGCGCTCGCGGAGTTGGCGGACCTGGGCGGCTTGATCAGAACTGAGGAGAGTGGGGTCGCAGTTGGGGGAGCCGGTCTGGCACTTTTCGAAGTTGCGGGCCTTCATGGCCTCGGATACCTGGGTAAGCTGTTGAGGCTGCAAAGCAGAGAGGTCGCAACTCGGCAACCCCTTTAGGCATGCAGCAAAGTTAATATCATCCGTCTGCGCTGCGAGTTGAAAAAAGAGTACTAGGACTGGTATCATCATATTGCTGGAGCGGGGGCTCCGGTATCACAAATGAGGCGGGCCAAGCGCGGCACAGCGACTTGGCGATCAAACACGCGCATAAAAGACTGACGTCCATTCAGGGCGCAGGTTTCCAGTTTGTCTGAATTGTGGAGGAGATGGGTGAGCAGCTCCGCGATACCGCGGGCGTCACCGGCTTCGAACGCCCAGCCGCAGGCATGCTCACGAATGCGGCGCGCCGGCGTGGCGGCACCAGGTCCGATGTAGAGGACCGGCCGTCCCGAGGCTAGAAGGGAATAGAATTTGCTCGGCACGACCGTGCCTTCACAACCCTGGCGCAGGGTGACAAGGCCCAAATGGCAGGCCGCCAGCCTATCGGTGAAGCGTTCGCCATCCTCATATCCTTCAAATCGTACGTTTGGGAGCCCGCGTTCGCGGCAGAGGGCTTGGAGTTCGATATAACGGACGCCGCCTCCGGCGAATACAAACTCAATCCGCCCGTCGTCGCGCAGTTCGGTCATCAAGGCGAGGACTGTCTCGATTTCGTGAACCACTCCGAGGTTCCCCGAGTAGAGCACCCGCAAGGGTGGTGCAGGCGGCAGTGGCTGAAAGGGCAGACGGGCGGAGTCCGCCCAGTTGTCGACGGTCACCAACTGGGCGGGGAGAATGCCCCGGCGCAGCAGGCGGTCCCTCATGCACTCACCCAAGACCAAAATGCCGTGGGCCTGCCGCCGAGGCCAGTCGATCGCGTATTCCAGCGCCCGGGCGAGCCAAGTATCCGGCCTTACTGTGCCCGTGGCGAAAGCCACGTCGGGGTAGAGATCCATCTCCCAAATCCAAAGGCGAGCTCTCCGGAACTTCTGAACCATTCCAGCATAGGAGAGGGCCGGCGGGGTGGTCATCGCTACGACGACGTCATAGCGGGGCAGGCTCAGCGATCGCACCATCGCCCGAATCAGAAACCCGAGCCAGTTTGCCATCCTCACGGGCCCCTTTCGCGAATAGTGCCCGGCCGGCAAACGATGGATGTTGACCGGGGGCGGGGAATTGCCTTCCGCAGGGCCCTCGTAATGTCCTCCGCCACAGAGTACGTCCACTTCATGGCCCTGCCTCACCAGTTCCCTAGCCAGGTCCTCCAGGTATTTTCCCGTGGGGGCAGAATCGGGCCAAAAGAACTGATTGATGAACAAGATACGCATCTATTCGCCGCAGGTGCCCCCCTCGAGTGTCCGGCCAACAGAAAAGGGACGGTTTTGACCCGACCCTTCCAGCAACGGTTGAACCACTCAGTTGGAGTGAGACGACCATTTTCCCACCTTGAGGTCTCTTATGGCCAGTTCTTGGCAAATTCCTTATACGCCCCGGCCGCGGGCGGGTCGATTCATCAGGTGAATGGAGAGTAATTCTATGACGCGTTCTACCTTTTTCGCGCTGCCGAAGCCGGTTTTCCGGTTCTGCCTTTATCTATTTTGTGCCATTTTGAGCGTGCTCGCTGCTTCAGGACAAGGCCTCACGATCAATCCTGACAAACCGAGCCTCGCCGCAGGCCAATCGGTTCAATTTATGGCGAGCGAGCCCGTGACTTGGATCATGGACCCCCCACTAGGCACTTTGAGCGCGGATGGGCATTACACTGCTCCGGACAGCATCATCTCTCGGGGCCGCGGCATGGTCCGCATCATTGCTCGAAGCAAGATAGACAGGAACAAATCTGCCTCAACGCAGGTTAACCTGGTCGCCGGGCTAAGCGTCGCGATCTCTCCAAAATCCCTGACTGTCGACGCGGGCAAGAGCGTCAGCTTCCAGGCTGCGATATACGATGCAGTGAATCCTAGCCTTTACTGGGAGGTCAGCCCGCCAGTTGGCTCCATCAGCCAGAACGGCGTCTACCAAGCCCCTGCTTCTGTAGCCTCGTCCACGCAGGTGACCGTAAAGGTGACCGCGAGCGCCAACAACCAAAGCCGATCGGACACAGCCGTCGTAACGGTCACCCCTGTGGCCGCGGCCCCAGCGTTGCCGGTCAGCATTACGGTTGGACCTTCGCCTGTCAACCTGCGAAGAGGCCAGTCCATCGCATTCGCCGCGAATGTGACGGGCACCACAAACATGGGGGTGAACTGGACGTTGAACCCTCAGGTGGGCTCAATTAGTCCTACAGGCGTTTACACTGCCCCCAGCTTGCTCACATTGCCCCAATCGGTGATGGTGGTGGCCACGAGCCACGCCGATCCAACGAAGTCGGCCACGGCTATTGTGAATCTTCAGCCGGACGTGACGATCAGCTTGAGCCCCGGCGCTGTTTCCCTGCAACAGGGTCAATCTCAAGCGTTTTCCGCCTCTGTGACGGGCACCACAAATACGGGCGTCGTATGGACGCTGAATCCGTTGGTGGGCTCGATTTCCGCAAGCGGTGTCTATACAGCACCCTCCGTTGTCACTACAGGTCAGTCGGTGACGGTGTGGGCCATCAGCCAGGCTGATACGACGAAGTCCGCCTCGGCCACGATCAACCTGTTGCCTTCGGTGAATGTGACAGTTAGCCCTTCGTCCGCTACATTGCAGCCGGGCCAGACGCAGGCATTCTTTGCCTCTGTGACGGGGACCACCAACACGGGTGTAACGTGGTCGCTGAATCCGGTGGTCGGCACAATCAGCACCTCCGGGCTCTACACAGCACCGGCTTCGATCAGTTCGTCCCAGTCTGTGACCGTGACAGCGCGAAGCCAGGCAGACACCACGAAGATGGCTTCTGCAGTGATCAACCTGCAACCGCCTGCCCAACCTGTGTCCGTCTCCGTAACGCCGAACAGTGCGACATTGGCGCAGGGTCAATCGCGAACCTTCACGGCGAGTGTCAGTGGAACTACAAACACGGCAGTCACATGGTCGCTGAATCCCGCAGTTGGCTCCATCACCTTGGGTGGCGTGTACACGGCGCCCGCAACAGTCACAGCCTCGCAAACCGTGACAGTGACGGCACGAAGCCAAGCTGACACCACGAAGTCGGCTTCGGCCGTGGTGACGCTACAGCCCCCGCCGGAACCGGTCACGATTTCGGTCACGCCCGGAACGGTGTCGCTCCAGCAAGGTCAGTCCCAAGCTTTTGTGGCCACAGTGGGAGGAACTAACAATACGGGAGTGAACTGGTCAGTGAGCCCCGCAGTTGGTTCGATCACGACCGGTGGCGTCTACACGGCGCCGGCCACGGTCACCACTGCGCAATCGGTCACAGTCGTGGCCACTAGCCAGGCCGACCTGAACAAATTCGCTACGGCTGTGGTGAGTTTGCAACCCCCCGCGCCGCAAGGGAACGTGACGCTGAGCCCGCTGACTGCTAGTCTGGAGGCAAGCCAGTCAGTCACTGTGACGGCGATGGTGAGCGGACTGTCGAATTCCGGAGTCACCTGGAGCCTGTCGCCTGCAGGAACAGGAAGCCTCTCGACCAGCGGAAACACCGCAGTTTATGTCGCGCCCAGTTCCGTGACGACACCGCAGAATGTTGAGGTAATCGCAACCAGCATGGCCGATCCGACGAAGTTTGCGAAACTACTGGTAGCGCTGCTGCCGACGGTGTCGGTGACCGTGTCCCCCCAGACCGTCAGCCTGACTCCGGGCGCGATGCACAAATTCACGTCGACTGTCACCGGTTCCACGAACACAGCGGTAACCTGGAGCGTCAATCCGGTTCTGGGAACCATCGCTTCGGACGGAACCTATCAGGCACCTGCTTCGATCACTGCCGCCACGTCTGTCACCGTGACTGCCCAAAGCCAAGCCGATCCAACGAAGAAGGGCACCGCGCAAGTGAACCTGCAGCCCGACGCCGCCACCGCGCGCGTAGAGTTCACAGTCAGCGCGGACCGGTTGACTAGCCTGAAATACGGTGGTGTGGACTTCTACCTTTTCGAAGACTACGTCGTCCGAGGCCCGGTGTATCAGCATCCGGACGGCACCGTGACTACGTCCGGGTGGGCTCGGCCCTCCTCCAAGTCAAAGACCAGCAATCCCGAAGGCTTTATTCAGGTCTTCAACGAAGGCAATTCCAGGCAGCATACCGCCAAAGTGGAATACACCACACCGGATAACAACACAATTGTGGCGAGAGCCTGCATTACTAACAATGATTCGGTTGAGACGCTGACAGGCGTGGATTTCGCACTATTGTCTTTCAAACTACCAGGACCGGCAAAGCAGTACAACCAGAACATTCCAATTCTAGTCAATCAGTACAACGGTTATCCCGCCGGGTTCCTGTCGGGGGCTTGGGGCAGCCTCGCTTTCTGGATGGGGCCATACCCGAATGGCGCCAATATGGGAGCAGGTTACTCAAGTGACAGCCAGACTCAGTTTGATCCGATTATTACGTTGTCAGCACACTTCCGCGGCGTCACCGAGAATCGGGACCAAGTTCTACCCGGTCAAACCCGTTGCATCCAGCACTTCATGCGGTTTGGGGAGTCGGCCCAAACGCTCGCAAGCCTCGCCCCCGACGCTCTCCAGTCGTTCAGAGAGCAAGTGCCCCATATCGTGAACTGGCCCGACCGACGGCCGATTGCTATGTGGATGACCGCTGAAGGTACAAAGCGCAGTCAGACAAATCCGCGCGGCTATTGGATGGAATCCGCTCTCAACGCGGGCAATCCAGAGGCGTTTCGTCTAACCATGTTAAGCCGCTTGCAAATTGGCCTAAACGCGATGAACTCCATGAATCCGAAACCTCAAGGTGTTATCGTCTGGGACCTGGAGGGGCAAGAGTTCGACCACGCATTCACATACGTAGGGCATCCCGACAAACTCTCCGCCATCTCGCCCGAAATGGATGCGGTCGCAGATGAATTCTTCGCCACACTTCGCAATGCAGGCTACAAGGTGGGAGTTACTATTCGCAACCAAACCTTCGGGAGCGGCCCCACGTTACCATCCGGATGCATCCATCACACGAATTTCTACCTTACTCCGAAATTCGTACTGACGTCGGCAGCATTCCCCTACCGCTCCTACTGGTGTAAGCCAGGCAACACATGGGAAGCTACCAGCTTAGGTCCTGGGGCGCAGGTCAGCGTCGAGTCAGATGAGGAGAACTATCAACTCCTCAAACAAAAAATTGGCTATGCGCGGCAGCGTTGGGGGGCCACCATTTTCTACCTCGACAGTAATGCTTACGCCAACGGCGGTCCGATCAACCACACGATTTATCGACGCTTGGCGCAGGACTTCCCGGACTGCCTGATTTTCCCGGAACTCGAGGGCACTTATGACTGGGCGAGTACCGCACCCTACAACGAGGTCCGCATGAATATGATGGTGACACCTCAGTCAGTCAAGGATATCTATCCTCAGGCGTTCAGTCTCTTAAACGTCGCGGATGCCGACTTCGCCTCACATAAACAGACATTGATAAACTCAGTAAGAAGCGGAGATATTCTCCTGTTCCGCGGATGGTGGAATGCGGAAGAAATCCCGATGGTGCAGGAAATCTATGCCGCAGCGCAGCGTTAAGGGGAGCTCTGGAACTTCGGCAAAGCCGGCCCAAGGAGACAGCGAAGAGAACTCTACTCACCACGAATCGGCACATCGGCGTTGGAAACAGGCACCAGGTTGAACTCATGGCGAATGCGCTCAGTTATGAATCGATGGTTTACCAATTCGCCGATGGACCTGCGACGTGAGGCCCATGGGTTGTAGGAAAAGCCGCTATCGTTCTCGCCAGTGCCAGTGATATATATGGCTCCAGGAAAGTGTAGCGGCCTTAGTGGCATATGACGTTCACGCATTGCCTCGACAATAACTCCATGACCATAATCGAGGATTGTGCAAGGTGACTCATCATTTGGCGAAGACGGCAAATCTCTCGCATTGACTTTGACGATTGCGGAGGTTCCGCACAGCATATGGAAATTGTTTCGGAAAACAACGAACTGACTGTTCTCTCGATGAAGATACGAGCGATGCATATACCAGCCATTGCACTCTGGATTATCATATGAGAGTTGGGCGAGCTGATTGCTGACTAGATCGTCGGCATCCATAACCATGATATGAGCCGGGGTGAATGCTCGAGCATTGCATATCCCGATTCGTAGTTTTCTCCACTTATCTATCATCCTTTCAGTCGGCGTTTTCGGAACTCCGAGCCGACAACGAAGCACAGTCAGATTTGGATGCCCCAGAAGTCCTTCAGGTGGCTCGTTGCACACAAGAAGGGCTCTCCATTGCGGGTTCTGTTGCTGAAATATTGACCCCAGAGTCCGCTCGGCGAGCCGACTGACTCTAATCCACTGATTGGATGCGTCTGGAGATTGTAGAGCGAGTATGAAGACCAGCATTTGGATCCTGTAGCTTAGTGCTTGTAAGTTCTATTCTACAGATGCGATGAAGTTCTTGAAAGAACGACAACGACCTTCTTTGCGATGGACCAGTTCGAAATGAAGATGAGGTTTGCTTCTTTACTTTATCTGAGTCACTCTTCGCATAAATCTCAGCGTCGAGCCCGGCAGCAATCTACACAACTGCTTGAGTGATGGATTTTCAAGAGAAGCTAGTTTGGAATTGTAAAGCTCTGGGTGAATCAGATCGAGGGGGCTCTCCGCACTGCAGTGTGACCAAAGAACATGTTTATTATGCACGAATAAAAGACTGTTCTGCCTATACCAATAACATATTTCAGGATTGTTCCAGACTCGATTCCGGATGCAGTCCCAGCATCCAAAGCCACACTGACCAAAGAGATCTGCCCAGTAGGATTGCCAACGCATATTAATATGGTGCACTCCAGGTTGGCCCGGTATAGCCGCGGAGAATAGAACCAGTGGTGCAAGCGTGCAAAGGTCTCTTACGAAAGAGTGGGCACGCGTTGGAGAGAGGTGCTCAGCGACTTCCAAGCATATGGCCAAGTCAAATGTCCTGTCGAGGTCCAATGCTGCTTCTAGGTTCTTTATAATGAGCCTGTCTCTTGGAATTAAAACGTCCGACTGATCCATAAAGACATTATCGACGCCCCACACATCTGGAACGCCAAGCTTATGGAACGCAGCGGCCCACGTTCCGAGTCCACACCCAACGTCAATTAAGGATTGCACGTTTCCGAGCAATTGTAGAACTTCTCGACCTATTATCTCAGCAGAACGCAGCGACGTATCAGCGATGTCGCAGTAGAATGCTTGCGTGTACTGATTATACATTGCGGATTGCCAATCTTCTCATTGAGTGTCTAATCTGAGCGTCTTGCATGCGAGAACGAGGTACGGATCCAGACCTGGACGGCGCTGATCGCGATGCTTTTGCTGCGCATTCTGAATGTGCGGTCGGCCCGGCGCGGGAGCTTCTCGAACCTGGTGGCGCTGTTTGGGCGGAAGACCTTCGGGTACCGCGACTCGTGGAAGATGCTCGATCAGCCTGGCCAGCCGCTAGTTGAGCTGGACGAAGAGGAAGCGAGCTTTGCGTGGCCGGGCTGAGGCGCGGAAATTTCGGGCAGCAGCCAATCAATTGCAAGAAAATCTGCGAGAAAACTGAAGTAAGAACACGAACCGAGCCGGAACGTCCCTGACAGCAGACTGGCCACCTGACGCAAGTGTTGACCCAACTTCAACCTTGGATTCAGCGCCCGGACCAAGCCATGTCCTGTGTTTTCAGTACGAACTTATTAATGGCAGAAGGAGTTCCGGCTGAAATGGAATCAATGCTCCTTACTTTTTCCTCAACCGATTCGGCTAAAGCGTGGAATCCCGGACGCCCAAAGTGAGACAACAATCTGAGAGCGGTAATGGTACAGGTATATCCACCCACCCTTCTGGTCGGATCTGATTTGGGAACCAGACTTGTCGCCACCACCCAATCCAATATCTCGGACACAGGACGACTCGATCTTTAGACTGACCCAACCACGCAGCCCACCATGCAAAAGTAGAGTTAGAAATAACAATGTAACGACATTGAGTAAGAACCAGCATATCAATAAGTGGGCTATTGTTTCGCATGATTACTTTGTTTGGGAGCCACGAGAGTAATGCTTCTGCTCTGTCCGGCATGTCAGATGTAACTACATGCGTTAATCCACGTGGCAATACATCAACTGCTGACTTGTAATACGAGGGCGGCAGAACCCACCCGAGTATTGGATGTGCTAAGCCCATATCAGATGTGTAGTAGTCACCAAATCGAAGGTGAATTCCGCACAGTCGGTTAGAGTCTATGGAGATCTGTGCAAGTGTGTTCCTCGCATTCAATAGAATTTGCTGATTAGGCTGGAAGGCATCGCGGATCTCCCTCATCGCCTCTCTGAAGTAGAGTTCACTCTGAAACCAGCCACGAAGTAGAACGTGGCGCGATCGAATGTCCCACCACGTTTCGTCAAAAACCTCTCCCACAACGTCATCTCGATAGTGCTCATAACGCGGAGAATATGGAGTGAATCCGAGGGCATTTGAAATTGACGGAGTGAGGTGGTACAGTAGTCGGGACTGAAATTTGCCTAGGCCCAAACCAAACGCTTGTCCCAGTAGGTTCGTTTTGCCATAGACGGTCAAGCCAGTTCCAAGCCGTTTGGCAAGGGCGAGGCCGGCTGCGTATTGAAACATTTGGTTTCCCAATTGGGCTTGTAGCTGGACCAGGACCATTGGCCATTCACTCCTTTCACTCGCTTTAGGTTTTGGAGGTGCAGAATACCGTCGTCCGTCAATGACAGTCGTGACTTGTCCAAGTCGACACTGAAACTAAGTCATGGCTGGGTGTGAGGCGTTAATATCCTACTCGTTCCTGTGAAACAATACCCTCTCACCTTGCTTTCGCCATACCGCGTAAAGCCAGAGTGCATAAAAGACATAGGTGCCGTCCCACTCGGCGTTGAGGAATTCTCTCCATGCTTGCTCCAATCGTCCCCTGTCGAGCAGCGAGGCGAGGGAGGACCGCGGGCTCAGGATTTCCTCTTCGAGCCGGAAACGGAGTGGCCCGGTGAACCACCTTTTCAAGGGGACTGGGAAGCCGCGCTTCGGCGGCTGCCCGAAACCGGGAATGCGCTTCGCCAGGCAACGTCGAAGGAGCAATTTGCCCGTCCCCTCCGAGGTCAATTTGCAGGCTGAATCGACACGTGACGCTAGTGCGGCGATCTCTTTGTCAAGGAATGGAGCCCGCAACTCAAGAGATGCTGCCATACTCATTTTGTCCGCCTTTTGCAGAAGGGACTCAGCAAGTTGCCAGCGTGCATCCAGGACGAGAAGATCGCTCAAGAGATCACGCTGCCTGCCAACCACCCCGAAGCTCATCTCCTGCATCGCCTGTTCAAGGCTGCTGAACTGTTGCAGAGTCAGACCCCGGGGAGTGCGAGGGTCGGCAGCGAACCCCTCGCGACGAAGTCCCAAGGCCTCGGCTCCTTCCGAGCGATGGACGCGCTGAAGCAGGCGGGTCCATCGACCTGGATGATAGGTGTCGGTTGGCTTGGGCAGCACGGCGCGCCACCGGCGAAATGAAGCCGACCTAGCCATGACCTGGAGTGCCGAGAGGTAGCGCCCAGCATACCCGGCAAAAAGCTCGTCCGAGCCCTCTCCGGAAAGCACTACTTTCACCTCCGTCCGCGCAAGTTCACAAACTCGCAGAACCGCAAGCGCGGCGGGATCTCCAACCGGTTCGTCCAGGTGCCAGGCGATCCGCTCGATTTCCGCTGCGTAGTCTTCCGGGCCGATGCGGACGGAGAAATGTTGGGTATTCAACTCGCGCGCAGCACTCTCTGCCTCGGGCAGTTCGCATTCTTCGGCGTCCTCGAATCCAGCCGAGAACGTCTTCACTTCGCCCTTGCCGATCTCGCGCGCATATTGGGCGACTGCCCGGCTATCCAACCCGCTACTGAGCAGGATCCCGACAGGCACATCCGCGCGGAAATGGAGTCGAAGCGACTCTTCAAGCAGCGTGTGGAGCGCATCCGCGGCTTCGTCCACATTGCGAATCTCCGCCGGCGCGCGCAAATCCCATTCCCAGTACCGATCCACTTTCAGGTCCTCTGGCTTGTCGAGACTCAGAGTAAGGCAATGGCCGGCCTGGAGCTTAAGAATGTTCTTGAAGTGGGTACGGGGGGCGGGTAGGCTCAGCCATGCGGCATAGTGGAGGAATGCGGAAGAATCCAGTTCCAAGTCCAGGCCCGGAACGGGGAACAGACTCTTCAGCTCCGAAGCGAACGCGAACAGTCCGTCGCGATGATAATAATACAAGGGCTTCTGGCCGAAATGATCTCGGGCAATGAATAACTTGCGCCGGACCCTGTCGAGGATGGCGAAGGCAAACATCCCGCGAAGGTCGTCCAGCATGGCCGAGCCTTTTTCTTCGTAAAGGTGGACCAAGACCTCGGTGTCGGAACGTGTCCGGAAGGCATGGCGGGAGAGACGCGACCGAAGCTCAACGTAATTGTAGATCTCTCCGTTGAACACCACACCGATCGTTTCATCTTCATTCCAGATTGGTTGCTGACCACCTACAAGATCGATGATACTCAATCGCCGCATCCCGAAGCCGAAGGGCCCTTCGACCCACTGCCCTTGGCCGTCCGGACCGCGGTGAATGATGCGGGTGAGCATCTGGCCAAGTACCTGAGCGCGGCCATCTGCTGGCAATGACGGATGTAAAAATCCCGCGATCCCGCACATTAAGCGTGGTCTCCTTAGCCGGCGCATCTGGCCGCATCGGCGTAAACTGTGGCAGTCAATTCAGCCACCCGACGCCAGGAGCAATGTTCCCTGAAACCCTCGGCAAATTGATAGTTGGTGCTCAAGCTCTCCGCCCGCTCGATGAGTTCCGGAATTTGCTCGAACGATTCGAAGCGAAGCACTCTGGGATCCGGTTCCTGGAGATCCACGGTATCGAGCCTAGCCGGAATCAAAATTGGGACGCCATACGATCGGGCCAGACAGGCCGCGCCGGAGGTGAGAATTCTCGTGTAATTGAAGATCACTGCGGTTGCGGCCCCGAGTGTAACTCGAAGTTCCTCCTCGGAAAGGTGTCCCAATCTGAATTCGATATTGGGGGACGAGGCCGCTAACTCATGAATCCGACCCGTATACTGAGGGTAAGGAGCTTCTCCCGCGATCAGCAAGCGGCCATTCTTCACATTCTCCCGCCAGAATGAAATCAGCTCGTCACAGCCCTTGTAAGGCTCTACCCGGCCAAACATGACGACAACTGGCCCCACATCGGAAAGTCCGAGTGTTGATCGAGACTCCCGCAGTCCTGGCAGCGGTATTCCTGGAGGAGCGAGATCCCCATGGGGGATCACAGCCACCCGCTCGGGAGACAGGCGGTATGCGCTGATTAGAATTTCGCGTGATCTTGATGAATGTGCTACTACCCGATGAGCTGATTGGAACGCGGCAGCGATTGCACGTCGAATCACCTGGGTGGCTTTCCAGTTATGAGGCAAGAGATTATGGCCAGTCACCACAAGTGCTCGGCGCCTCGTAGCGAGGTGTAGGTCGACCGGGAATTTCAAGGCACGGAAGAACCCAACGATGGTGTCCGTCTGGGGGAAATATGCCTCGGGCCAATGGAGATGCATGACGTCCGCCTTCGACCCATGAACTCCGCGCGCCAAGGGGAGTCCACGACGATAGGTGGACAGGAACTCGACCTGCACCCCAAGGTCCGCCAGGGCTGAGGCAAGCAACGATTGGTAGGGATTGCCAGATTTCCAGTCGGGTGCGAAAAGGACGTTCATGCAATCTCAGCGGATACTTCCACCTGTAAGGCGGTGAGCAACGCTCGTTCTTAGCCTCGATCGTACGCGGGGTAAACGTAACCATTCAGGATGTCGGCAAAGGGCGTCCGGGAGAGATAAGTTCGAATCCTCACGTTCGCCAAGCCGCCAAGCGTCATACGAGAGCTGAACTGATAGCCTTGAATGGAGCGACTTTCGAATAGTTGACCCGTGGCGGAGCCAATGAGCGACAACGCGGCGGATCTCCTTGGATGCTTGCTCCGCGCGCGATGACTTCTGACCCGCGTGAATGCGAAAGCGGCTAAGTACCTTGGGGAGTCGCATGACGCGCGCACCAGCAGCAAGACAACGGACCCAGTATTCATAGTCGAACGCAAGCTCCAAGTTGGTGTTGAATAGACCTACCTTCTCAAACAGCGAGCGTCGGAAAAAGACCTCCGGCTGAACCCACTGCCGTTCTTTCCACCATACTTCGTAGATGTCAAGAATCTCCTCGTAGGACGAAATGTCACCTGCATGATGCCCGGTAATGATTCCCTGCGCGTCGATCCACTCTACCTCGCCGTACACAAGATCCACTTCGGGGTTCTTCTTGAATGCTTGTAGAACAGTCGCGGCCGCATCTGGAGTCAGTAAGTCGTCCGAATTTAGGAAGCCGATGATATCGCCTCCCATTTGGGCAAAAGCCTTGTTCAATGCATCCGCCTGACCCCGATCTGGCTCGACTTGGATGATGTCTTCATCCGACTTGTAACGGAATGCAATCTCGCAAGAGGTGTCGCTGGAACACGCATCCTGTAGCCACCAGCGTGCATGCGGGCGATTGTTGGCAAGAGACCTCAGAGTCTCAGTGATAAACTTACCACCCATATAGTTCGGAATTGCCACTACCAGCTGGTCGTTCACAATTAAGAAACTCTTACTTTCATCTTAATTAAGCGAGACACAATCACGTTGCTATTGTCGTATTATGACAAAAGTGCTGTCGCATTTCCGAGTCTTTAGTCGCAACGAGGTTTTGATAATCATATACTTCACGTCGGACGGCAGGGATAAGTAATGTCGGAACTGTATCGGAAAATTCCAACATACTATATCCGAGTTTCTCCAGGCAAATAAACAGCTCCGCGCCAGTGACACCAGCAGTCATAAGGTTCTCATCATTAAATTCAATTAGAAGCGTAGGAGCATTGGGAGATGAAAGCAACGATTCGCCACCACGCAGTACGTGCACTTCCCAACCTTCCACATCTACCTTGATAAGCTTCACCCTCCGGCCTTTCAAGTCGCTCAACCAGAACGAATCCAGTGTAACTGATTGCACGGTATCTTGTTCGCTCTCGCCTGTTCCCACTTCAAGAGACAATGAGTTCCACGCATCGCGGCCCGCAGGGGCGTAGTTTATCGAAAGTACGCCTTGAGAGCTGGATATGGCGCAGCGGCGACAATCAACATTTTTCAATTTATTTCTACGCACATTCCGAACAAGACGATCAAAAGTCGACTGAACAGGCTCGAAAGCATATACCATGCCATCCATCCCAACGCACTTGGCAGCGATCAAAGTATACAAACCAATGTTGCCGCCAATGTCAATGAATATGTCACCTTCCTGAAGATATCTCTTCACGAATGAGAGTTCTCTCTCTTCGTATCCACCAAGGTAAATATACTCGCAAAGGATAGAGTCATTCCACAATTCGATTAGCAATTCACGATCAAGTGCGTGAAGAAGCGGGGGTGAAGCAGACTGTCGGCTGTTCCACACTCTTTTGCGGCGCTGGTAAGATATTCGACCGAGGCTTACGCGAAGTCGCTCTGCAAGTCGCTGAAAAAACCGTCGCAAAAGTGGAGGAAGTAACCCCAGAATCAGTTGCTTTACTCCATTTTCATGCTTTTCTCTGTACATGCTCATCACTTAGCAGCCCACCACCGCAGTATCGGAGCAACAGCCCCTGGACGAGCCGACGGTGTTAGGGAATTCCAGAATGGCGACAATCCATGGTTCAAATGGAGAGTGAAGCGTAGCGCTGGATCACCGTAGACAATCCACTGCTTGTTATGAAGACCTATTCTGGGTGCTACATAATACTCACCACCATTCAGTATAGCGGGAGGTACCTCACAATCGAGTGTATTGTGACCAATTCTGAGCTCCGGCCATTGATCTGGAGACGAATCGGTATTGTAAGATCGAAATATGACTACGCCTTCCTCGCTGACGAGGTCAAACCCTACGCATAAAGAAGCTGGAATTCTTTCGAGGAATATCTTCAACCGAATCGTCAGCGCAGCATCGGAGGGAAATGACTGTAGATCTCCTGCTTCCGAAGAAACCTCCATCTCAAGTAACTTCACTCCATTTCCTCCTGGCGCTTCTGAATGCTGCCAATGGTGGTCCTTGCGCAGTGCGGAAAAGGAGCTGAGATATGCCGTGATCGTTTCGGACGCGGAACCGTCATGAGTAAGTAGACCTCCATTCAAGAGCACGGCCCGACCACAAAGAGCTGCCACTGATTGCATATTGTGGCTAACGAAAACGACGGTACGCCCTGAACTGCCAACCTCCTCCATCTTTCCCAGGCATTTCTTCTGAAACGCAGCATCCCCGACAGCAAGGACTTCATCTACAAGGAGAATGTCCGATTCCAGGTAAGCAGCGACCGCGAATGCCAGCCGCATGTGCATGCCGGAGGAGTATCGTTTAACAGGGGTATCCAGGAACGATTCGATCTCGGAAAACGCGACGATCTCATCGAACTTCCGATTGATATAGTCCCGTGGCATGCCAAGGATGGCGCCGTTGAGATAGATATTTTCCCGCCCGGTCAGCTCCGGGTGGAACCCGCTGCCAACTTCCAGTAGCGAAGCGACTTTACCGCGATAGGTAATGCGCCCGGAGGTGGGCTTCATGATGCGGCTCAGGAGTTTCAGCAGAGTGGACTTGCCCGCGCCATTTGGTCCAATGAGACCGACAATGCTGCCCTGTTCGATGGAGAACGAGACGTCCCGAAGAGCCCAGAAGTCCTCCACGGTATCCTTGCCGGTCTTGGGCGAACGGGCTCGCTGCCATGCCGAAACTAGGCGGTCGCGGAGCGTGTTGTCAGCGTTCCGGCCGTTGCCCATGTGGGCAATGCGGAAGCGTTTCGACAGGTTTTCAATTTCAATAGCAGGTGGCATGAGTGAATTAGACGGGGCGGCTGCTTGCGAAACCGGCCGTCGCGCGGTTCGCAACCGGTTTCGCCGGGTTCCCGGCGTGGATTTCGAAGGGAGGGATCTCTCGGGTGACAACGGCTCCAAATCCGGCGATGGCGCATTCGCCGACACTTACACCAGGAGCCAGTGAGGCCCGCGCAGCCACCCAGGCGCCGGCGCCGATGCGGATCGGCGCAGTGCGGAGGGCAAAGGCCGGATCCTTCCAGTCGTGGTTGCCGGTGCACAAGTAGACGCCCTGGGAGAGGCAGGCGTTGTCGCCAATGGTCACTTGATCCAGGTTATCAATCCAACAATCCTCGCCGATCCAGGTAAAGTCCCCAATGTCCAAACGCCAGGGGTACTTGACCCGCACGCCCGGCTTGATCACGACCCCCTTGCCGATCCGGGCCCCGAACAGCCGCAGCAGCCCACGCCGAACTGCGGACGAAGGCAGCATGGTGCACCGTAACAACGGGAGTCCCAGGAAGAACCAGGCAGCCTGCCACAACCGGTTCCGCCCCGGATGGTAGGAGCGATTGTCGAACCGGGAGAGATCCGGGCGGATGGCGGCGGTAGAGTCAGGCGGCTGTGCGGGCACGATCTAACTCCAGTAGCCGACTGAGGGTACAGACGGGGTCGGTCCGCGCGCGCCAGGCTTCGAGAATGCGAGGGCTTTCCGCTTGCATGCGGGGATAGTGATCCTCCGCGGTGACATCCATTAACGCCTGTGTGAGCGCGGATAGACTGCCGGCGGGGAAGATGCGGCCATTGCGGCCATCTTCGATCAAGTCCGCGGCGGCGCCCGTCACCGAACTGGCGACCAGCGCCAGCCGCGTAGCCGCCTCCGCCAGCACAACGCCCCAAGGTTCGTAGTCGCTGGGCAGAACAAACACTTCACTGGCGGCATAGAGCCCCGACAGTAGTTCGCGAGAGGAGACGAATCCCGTGAAGTGAATGCGGGGCTGAAGTGCCGTGGGTATGGATGCCTGGAGCGCCACGCGCAGCGGACCTTCGCCGGCTAGCACGAGATCCCATTCGGGCCGCTCCGGAGCGATGCTTTGAAACGCCTTCAGGAGCAGGTCGGGGCGCTTAGCCCGAACCATTCGGCCCGCGAAAAGGAGTCTGCGGCGGCCGCGGGGCAACCGAAAATGGTCCACCGCCGCATCAATCTCTCGAGGACCTGCGGCCGTGACGGCAGAGTAATCCGGTTCATAGGGAAATGGATGCAGCCGGTCCGGAGGCGCCCCATAGCGGAGAAAGTACTTCAGTCCCAGTCGCCCACAATGTAGAATCCCGGCTGCCGACTGCGTCACCCAACGCAAGTAAGTATGCTTGATCCACCGCTTCAAACCGGATGCGAAATCGCCCAACACGTTGCTGTCACCAAATACATAGCAGGCGATGCCTCGCACAGCACACCAACGAAACACGCGCAGGCGGGCGGGATCGTTGTAGCCGAACAGGATGACTTGGTTGACTCCCGCGCTTTCCAGCCAGCGGATGATACGGCCGCCTTTTCGCCACTCGCGCATCAACGTAAGGGCCGTAATGGGGTCCGCGGCCCTTTCACCAGCGCCGAATCGGACTGGGCGAATCGCAGGATCTATCGGTTCGGCGTACGGGCCCTCATGCGTGAAAACACTCCAAAGCGTGACCTCGGGCAGTTCTGCCACAATGCGCCGGTGCAGGTGGAGGCGATAAGGAGTCAGTTCGTTGGCGATGATGGCCAGTATGGTCATCAGTACAGTCTCAGACAACTACCGGCGCTCCGCAGAGGTTGCGAAACGCCGATGCCCATCGTTGAACAATCAGGTCCATACGGAAGCTCTTCAGAAGGTGAGCATGGTCGGCCGCGGCCGTTTGATTTCGAAATTCTAGATCCTGGAACTGCCCGCGAAGGAACTTGACCCAGGCATCGGCCTCAAGTGGCAGCACGACGGAGCCGGGACGGAAAGATTCTGACAGGTAAACCCGGTCCGTGATTGCGACGGCACAATTGTGCGCAACTGCCTCAAGCACGGCAATGCCGAAGTTCTCCTGGCTGGAGGGTAGCAGGAACCATTCGGCCCGGTGGAGAAGCCACGACTTCTCCTGGCCGGACACAAATCCCATGAACCGCACTTGCCCGCCCAAGCCATAATCTCGAGCGAGTTCTCGGACATGGGTCTCATAGCCGGGCTCCCCGGAGCCGGCGATCACCAAAATCCAGGGCGCCGGTACCTTCGCGTCTCGCCAGCACTGAAGCAGGAATGGCAGGTTTTTCTTGGGATGAAGCCGGCTCAGAAACAGAGCGATACGAGCATCAGCGGAAAACTGCCCCTCCAGTTCGGAGACCATTTCAGCCGGCGTCACATCATCGATGCCATACACACTGAGGATGTCGGATGGAGCGGTGATGGCGAACGTGCTGCGAGTCAACTCCTCTTCCTTGTGGGTCGTGAAAAACAACTTGGTCGCACTGTTCGCAATATGTCCTTCGCGGAACCGCCAGTAAAGTTTTTTCTTTGCGCGCTTCATTACCCCTTGGCCTTTCACCGCCCAGCGCTCGAGCATGCCATGGGGGAAGTAGGCATAAGGGATTTGGTGCTTGAGGCATGCAACGTGGGCGGACCACCCCGGAAAATGCCAGGCGCCGTGGATAGCTACTGCATCATACTTACGGACGTGCGCCAATAACCAGGCCCATAAAGCCTGACTGTACGCATAGCCCGCTTCATTGCCTCCAGAGAAGCAATGGAAAACTGAAGCCGGAAGAGGATTGCTTCTCACCTCGAGTTTATTCACGCCGGCGATTTCGCTCTGAACCCCTTCTGCCCTCGCACGTGCAGAAAGATCAATAACCAGGCGGAGCGGCCCGCCGTAGGATTCTTTGAGCGAAGGCAAGACATGGAGCAATCGCATACTTCAGATGCGCGCCGTTTCGCGCACCACCCGCCCTCGAATGGCCTGCTCGAAGATCTCGACCATGGCAGCGGCGTTGTGGTCCCATCGAAGCCGGGTTTCGAAAAGCTCCCGGGCCGCCTCTCCCATGCGCGCCCGTTCCTCCGGCGAACTGAGTATTCGGTCCAAAGCATCTGCTGCCGCCCGCAGGTCATTCGGGGGAACAGCGATTCCATGCCGTTCGCTTTCGAACACATCGCAGAAACCGCCATCATTGCATAGCACGATCGGCTTGCCGGCGGAAGCAGCCTCAGAGAATACAGTCGCGAATGGCTCGTCTCGACTGAGCAGGACAAACGCATCCGACGAAGCCAACTCGATCAAGACCTCCTGATGCTGCAGTCGACCCAATACTTGCACCCGCCCTTCCAATGAAAGCTCTTTGATCGCGTTCTCGACCTGACGACGAGTCTCACCTTCTCCTGCGATTCGAAGCGTAGCGCGCGGATGCCTTTGGGCAACCTCAGCAAACGCCGATACGAGAAAAGGAAACTGCTTGCACTCATAGAAATGTCCACAGCTGAACAGGACAATCTTGCCTGAGAGGCAATCGTTTCGCGCGCGCGAAAGTAGCTCCGCCGGTATCGGATCCGTCCCATTTTGAACTGTCCTTGTGGCGACCGCAGGAAACAGATCGCGCAACTCGCGTTCCATCCTCGAAGCGACCGTCACCATCATTGAGGCCCTCTCGCACACCTCCGAGAATATCGCATACCGATGTGGGAATCTCCGGCAACTGGCAACCTCACCGAAATCATGGTCCGTGACGACGAAAGGCAAACCGGTTGCTTCGTTCAACTTCTTCGCCAGCCAGCCATTCACTGCGGCGTGATGCGCATAAACGACATCTGGCCTGAACCTATCCACCTGCCCCTCATTAACTCTCCACACGCCATCAGCCAGCCTGCCTGGAGGAGTGGTCGTGGGTGGCGGAATTGGAGCCCTCTGGTAACTGAGTCCGGATAGACAGGCCATCGCGGGTAATGAACTGGTAGCCCATCCCAGTTGCATTGTGGTGAGCACTCCTCGTAGGCCTTCATCCCCGGAGTTCTCGCGAGCCAGGCAGGAATCTGGGAGGTAAACGAAACAACTTCAATCTCGACGGCTTGCCTCTGAAGTGCCCGAGCTTGGGCCAGCGCCCAGTTTCCCATCAGAAGGTTTTCTGGTTTCGTGAAGTAAGTGGCCAGCATCAGAACACTCATGGGATTCAGGCTGTCAGTGCTGCTCGGCGCCAGATGTGCCATGCTGGCAGACTCAGAATCAAGAGGCGGAAGATCACGGCCTCTCCGCTTTGACTCACGAAGTAAACAGAGAGGAGAACGAAAATCGTGTACTGGGTGATGTAAGGGCCGGAAAGCACAACAGCCTTCCGCCAGGCAGCGGCGAAAAGATACCCAATGATGAAAAGTACTGGGAGCGTTAGCCAGGAAAACTCCACCCAAAGGTCAGCGATCATTGCCGCCGCCGCCCCTGGGATCTCTCCCCATCCCATTACGGACTGGAGGCCGTCCCCCGCAACCCCAGCGTTCTGCAGCAATTCGGGTACGCCGAAATCCTCGTACTTGTTCGGCCAGATCTGCCTGGGAATCGGACGGACCAATACTTGCGCTAAGTAGCGTTTTCCCCAGAAATATCGGTCGGTCTGGTCCGCAGCAACCATGCAACCGGCGCCGAAAATGTACTCATTTGCCTCGTTGGCCTCGAAGAATCCCGAGACATCGGTGCTCAGCTCGGCTTCGGAACCGAGATAGATGTTACCTCGGTTCATTACCAGAAACAGCATCAGAAAGCCCAATGCGGCGCCAGCTCCAATCATCGCCGGCAAACTGGGCCGCTTGCCTCGAGCAAGATAATAGGATATGCCTATCGTTGCCACAATCAAAAACGTAGGTCCGCGCTGCGCACCGAGCAATCCCTGCAATAAATAGGGGATCGAGCAAACCACTACAGCCATTCGCCACAGCCGGTTCCTGGGCTGATAACCCTGTGGCGCAAACAAGAGCAGCAGGGCGACGATCATCAGATAGGCGCTCTCGCGAATGAATCCAAGTTCACTCCAGCCGAATCCCTTCGGTCTGCTGAACGCTTCCGTAATCCCACCAACATTGCTGATTGCGTAAAACCAAGCGAGCACGCCCATCCCACCGAGTACGTAAGCTCCTTTGTGTAGCCTCCCTACATTGACCACCGCATATCGATTCGCCCAAACCGGCTGCACCTTAACTGCGCTACCTGCGTGCAATCCGAGGATCAGAAGTACCAAACCCGCCAGAATAATGCTCTGCACCCATGTCGCCTGCGGCTCGCTAACGTAGGAGTATAAAGTCCCATCCCTCCCCAGCAGCCATGGCATCAGTACGTAGATAAAGGCGCACATTGGCAGCATTAGCACCAGAGGATGAAAAGGATCCCGGTACTTCAGGTAGCCGTGCAAGATCCCTACACCGCATACGACGCCAGTTAGAACGACTAAGCTTTCAAACACGCCGTATTACGCCCCGGGAGAGTCGCCCTCAAGAGGTTGCACGCCAAAGCTTCCAGACTGAAGCGATCCCCTGCATCCCAGGGCTTTGCCAGAGCCGCAAGTTTCCCAGGCTCTTTAAGGAACTCAAGCAAGACGCTCACCAACATTTCAGAAGTGAGGGGTCTCAGAATCCTGCCATTCTCTCCATCCTCCACCACGTCTCCGCAGAACTCAGACGCAATTACGGGCAAGCTCCATGCGCTTGCCTCCAATTGGGTCAGGCCAAATCCATCCGAGAACGTCGGAAACAAAAACAGGTCAGCATCCCGGTAGTGCTGTTCGGTCTGCCGTCGGGATACAGGCCCGTGCCAGTAAACCTGTTGGCTTCGCGCTAACTCAGCAGGAATGTCCATCTGAAGCGACCCGACAAAGTGGAACTCGACTGGCCGGGAGGACAAGGCAGGAACCGCCTTGAAAATCAAGGGAACGCCTTTCCTTAGATTAATCTGACCCAGGAACAACGCGCGAAGTGGGCGGGATGACGTAAACTTGGTGGGGTAAGAGCGACGAAACCGCTTCGCATTCTCAGGCGGGTCGAAGGCGAGGGGAATTATATCTAGTTTTTGTTCAGAAACCCCTTCCTCCAGCAGCGCACGGCGGGACCATTCGGAATTCACCACAATCCGGTCCGCCAGGTCGCACTCCGCTCTCCAAGATTCCCAGTATCGCCTTGGAGCCGAAATACCAACCTTACCACTAGAGTATTTGTGATGCAACTCTTGAACTATGCGCTCCTCCGGAGGGCCAGGGTCGATCTGGCCTAGCACTGTGCTCCAGCCTCTGGATTTCGCATACTCGAACAACCTTCGCGCAGCGTAGCTATAGGAGAAAAGAACCCGTTGTTCGCCTGCAGCCCCGATCGTACGCAACGCCTTTAACGCTTCGTGCTGGAACCACTCATTCCGGCGAATAATGCGGTCCCAACCACGCAAGCGCCTGATGCCCGCACCAGCCTCAAATCTAATCAAGCTCAATGGAAAAGACACCACTTCCTCTGCGGAAAGTTCGGGATGCGTGCGCTCCGAGGCCCTCGCGGACCAACCCGCAAAAAGACGCGTATGACCCGCCCAAAAATCCGTAATCAACCCTCCCAGTTTACCCTTCCGGCGCAACGCCAAAGGAACCGAATAGTGCTCCCGGGCCCCGAGCTGACAGCAAATCCACACTATCCAACCTCAGGGCGACGCATCTTCGACTCGTGAGCATATCCGACAGTAATCGAAGTGCCGGTGTCTCCCGGTCGCGGGTCCCAAAAACTCCGATCCCTTGCTCGCCCGCGCCACCGAGCAAACCAATTCATCATGTCCGAGAAACGGACTGACCCGGGCGCTTCGAAATCGGATAGCTGAATTAGGCCACCGGATCGCATCCTACAAACGCGCCTGTAGGCGAGTGAGTTCATTGGGTTGCGCAATCGGGACACTCTAGGTGAGCCCAGAAAAAATTCGCGCAAGGCGTTCAGATAAGCAACCGGCCTTCGTAACCGCACAGCATCCCACGCACCCATTCCAATCTTCCATCCCAACTCCAAAGCCAGTGTCTTGGCGGGCATATGCATCAAGATGCTCCATAGCATATTGCGCAATCCTCGCTGCCAAGCTCTTGATGGTTGTCGGTTTCTCGGCGAAAGGCGATGATGGGCAACTACATCCCCCCGATACCACAAATACCAGCCCCCACTTATCAACTGAAGTGATAGTTCGTCTTCCTCATAGTGACTGGCAAAGAACTCCCGATACCCGCAGCATTTTGAGATGGCCTCTTTCCGCAGTAGCACACACGCACCCACAAACGACAGAACACATCCGGAATTCGAAACTGGCGATAAATCTGGCGGGAGTTCCAGCCCGTTATACAAATACGGAACCAGGGCTGCAGCTTTCGGGTGTCCCTCCAAAAGTTCTACTGCTCGGCGCAGCGCATTTCTACCCACCAGAGCACAGTCATCATCCAAGTGGAGAATATACCGGCCCGAGGCGAGCGCAAATCCTTCATTCCGCCTCGTGCACTGCCCCATTCCGATATCATGCCGAATTACACGCGCATCCGGCCAGACATCCAACACCAAAGGCGCGGCCGGCAAGGTAGAACCGTCATCAATTACTAACATCTCGATCGCCGGATACTCCAACTCGCGCAGCAACCGCAGCGTTTGCCTTAGGTCCTCCGGCCGATCGCGAGTGGCGATCATCACTGTCACCAGTGGGGTGTTGCCAGTCATTGTTTGTTGAAACTACCGATCTCTGCAGTCGACTTTTGCCGGAAATCACGAGGGCTACTCACGATGGGTCGGAGTTGTCGCGAGCGTGTCCCGCCTTGTCGCTCGCATCAAACTTTCCTCGAGTTTTCCGGCAAGAAGCAGGACCGACCTCCGAAAGTGAACCCACCTCAGCGGTCGTTGAAGGGCCACCGCCAAGGTGTTATACAGAAGTTCGTAAGCGTAAAACCTAAAGTAGTCCGCAGCAGATCGTCTATCCAAGATGTCAGTCATGATCAAGCGGCGGTTCTTTATTGCCTGACTTCCGATTGAGCGCCAGTTCCTTGTATCCTGGTTGGCCCCGTCCAGATGAACAAGGCGGGCGGTTCCTGAGACCACTAGACGCCCCCTACGCGCGATCCTCGCGGAAAGATGTACATCCTCGGCGAATGAATAACCCTCAAACGACTCCTCAAAACGACACTTCAAGAAAACATCGCGCGGATACACAACGGCCACGGATGCTAGCCAGTCTACCTGGGTAAGTCCACCAGGAATGTCACGCGGCGCAAAGTTAATCGCAGGCCCTAACAGGCGCCCGCTCCAATCTCCTTCACACTTTCCCACAAACAAAGAGAGCAGACATCTGTTGAGAAAGCTGGGATCCGCAAACGTGCAACTCACGTTGGTGGCCCCGACACCCAACAGGCTCGGATCAGCACCTTCCGAAAATGGGCGAATCAGTTCAGAGAGAAAAGTGCAATCAAATGAAAGATCATCATCGAGAAACACTAGGTAGTGTCCAATTGCGAGCTCCGCTCCATGGTTTCTCTGCCTTGCAGCGCTGCGAATCTCAGTTCGAACATACTGTAACGGAAATGGCCAATGTTCTTTCACAATGTTATTTTCAGAACTGGGATCGTCAGAGGAGTCAACAATGATCAACTCCGTGGGCAGAAGGCTCCCTTGGGCCACTGCCCTAACCGTGTTCACCAAAAGCGCTGGACGGTTGCGGGTGGCAATTATAACGGAGACTGAAGAAGACGTCAGTGACATTGGAAGTCGAGAAATGGAAGCAAAGTCGAAGCCTTCACTGGCCAGGAATGCGACAAGGCTAGTTTGCGCGCCTCTTCTCTATTAATAATGTGTTGCCCTGCAAGAATGTCCTCCACTGCCTTCGCGAAATCGAATTTAGATCGTGTCACGGTGACAAATGGCGCAAACTTGTCCACTCCAGACACGTCCGTGGAAACGATTGCTCGACCACAAGCAAGGTAGTCGAACACCTTTAGTAGATCGTTACCCCGAGTGTACACGTTGTCCAAATGTGGTACTATCGCAACGTCAAACGAATGGATGATGTGTGTGAGCTCCGGATAGGGTACTTCGGGAACAAAGAGTGCATTGGGAAAGCGCTCCAGCCATCTACGCATCTCTGGATGATCACAATAGCCGACAAAGAGGAATTTACAGCGATCAAATGTCCCGAATAAATGCTCCAGGAGGCAAGTGTCCAAGCGAGTCCTGTCGAGCCCTCCCACGAAGCCTATATAATGTTGACTGCTTGGCTTCGGCAGAAATGGCGGCATCTGGAAATGGGGGTCCCAGTTAGAAAACTGCTTAGCGTCAGTTCCATTGCCCATGACAATTTTCGAAGGATGCGAGAACGCCTTGGCCACGGTCTCGTTTACACAGACCAGGTGATCTGCGGCTGCGGTTAATTGTTCCAAATGTTTCACCGCCATCCCAAACCCTGGAGCCCGAAAGTCATCGGACCAATCACAAACCATTTTGCTAGCACCGCTGCGGAGATGGATCGCCAGAGGAGTTTGCAGCCGGCCCGCGGAGTTCACCCAAAGCAGATACGGCCTGCCGCCCAAGATCTTATCTCGTAGCCAGCGGGCTGTTCCCGCAGTGAGCATGGTTCGTGCCGCGGCCACATGCCATTGCCATAGGTTATAGGTAGTCTGCGCCACGCGGACCCTCTTGCCTCCAGGGGTCTGAGTCGCTTCAACCGACCGCGTGACAGAACGCAAATACTTCTGGCGCCCATCTCCCGCCAAAACCGGCGGGTTGAAGTAGATTCCCTCTTCAAGGCAAGGAGCTGCGTCCAATAAATGTTGAAAGATGGCCTGATTACGCTTCAACCGCCCCGGAACCCACGGCAGATTGGAGAGGTTCAGCAACACCATCTGGGAAACCACTACACACTCGCTAAGTTCGTTAGTCCAAGGAACCCGCGGCGCGCAAGCGAACGCATCCCCTCGCCATACATCAGATGTCGAATCTCGCCCACGTAATGCCGCACCGGTCCAAATGGTCCGCCTCTGCCCAAGCGCACATCATACTCCGGTGGAAGGACACTCGCTCCGGCCCGCGATCCAGCCAGAGCCAACAAGGTCTGCTCAATCCGCCAGAAGTGCCCAAGGATCCCAGGCAACGTGAGAAACTCCTCAAACCAATCCAGGCGGAGCACATCGCGCCGAAACAGAGCTAATCCAGTATTGAGCCGGGGCACGAGACGGATTCCAGACTCTCTGAGGGCGTCATCCGGTTCCACGTTGTATGCGCTCTCAATATCAGCATTGAACCAGCAGCGGTCCAGACTGAGACTCGATGCCTGTTCAATGAGAAATTCTGGTCTTTCGAAGAAGAGAAGATCACTGTCGAGCAATAGAATCCGGTCACTCTCTGCGGACAACACAACGTCAAAGACCTTAAGGCTCAAATTATTCGTCTGACGAAAGGCCAAGCTTCGTGGAAGAGTTTTCAATGCGCTTGCGGTAACGGAATCCATGCGCTCTCGACTTAGAATGCGGGCGTCAGGAAAATGCGTCTCCAGGGTCTCCAAGGCGGTCGTAGACAGCGATCCGTCTTCGTGAATGCACAGGCGGTATTTCACCTGCGCGTAGTGGTAGAAGGTTTTCAGTGACCAAAGCAGGTTCAGCCAATCCTTACCCGACGTCAGTACGTGGACCTCGCAAGCTTCGTCGGATATACCGCGCACAGGGGGCGTCTGCAGAATCCGCGATCGATAATGGAGCAAGCACCACGCAGCCCACGTACTTTGCTGCCTTACGCTTTCAATCTCGGCGATTCGAGGGTAGACTTTTCTCCAGACTGGGCGAAGTGCGGCGCGCAACATCCTAGATCACGTCAGCAAACGAACTTTCCGTCCGGCGGAAGTAAATTGCCCCGGTGATGACGAGGAACAATGCCACACCCACGGAAACCCAAATCATGGCAGGCAGCCCGCCCACTCCCAGTAACGACCACCGAAACCCCTCAACTACTCCCGCCATGGGATTAATTCCATACAAGGTCCGCCACGGCTCAGGCAAAAGACTGCTAGGGTACACAATCGGCGTCGCAAACATCCAGATCTGATTCAGAAACGGCAATGTATACCGAATGTCCCGATATTTCACATTGATCGCGGAAAACCAAAGCCCCACTCCTAAGGCGGTAGCGAATGCGAGCAAGACAAACAGTGGTATTGTCAGTAGGGCGAGAGTTACTTTGACTTGATACCAAGCCATCATCACCGCCAAAATTCCAAGGGTCACCGCAAAATCTACGCCGCCCGCCAGAATAGTGGCGATGGGCAGGGCGAGCCTCGGGAAATAGACCTTAGTAATCAATCCCGCGCTTTGAACCAGACTGTTCGAAGCCAAAGTTAGGGCATTTGAAAAAAACGTCCAAGGCACGAGTCCAGCAAGTGCAAACAGCGGGTACGGTACCCCATCCGATGGAACACCTGCCAGTCGGCCGAAAAATAGGGTGAAAATCACCACAGAAAAGACAGGTTGAACGACGGCCCATGCCACCCCAAGCGCAGTCTGTTTGTAGCGAACCTTGACGTCTCGCCATGCCAGAAAATAGACCAGTTCGCGGTGGTCCCAGAGTTCACGGAGAGAGTTGCCCAACCAGCCGGCTTCCGCATCAATCACGGTGACGGGCAGCGGGCACTCATCGCGCACGCCCGTTTCCTCGGAGGGAACGAACTCTTCATCAGGCAGTCGGGTCGTTGTTGCCATATTGTTTCTGGTACGCGCCGTACTGGTAGCGGTATGGATCAGCCCCGCCAGCCGGATCCCAATCATTAAGAATCGTCCCGATCACCGCAATGCCATCTTGCCGGAAGTGGGAAGCGGCGCTCACCGCATTCGTCTGATGTGTCACTCCGGAGCGAACGACAAGAATCACCCCATCGGCGATGCGTCCAAGTAATCGAGCATCCGGGCAGAGAAGTGTAGGCGCAGAATCCACCAAGACAAAATCGAATTCCTGTCTTGCCAAAGCAAGGATCTCGGCAGTTCTCGGAGAGAATAGCAGGGTGGCCGAATCATCTGAGCGGCTTTCGTGCCCAGCACACAGGAGGTATAGATTCGGCGGGTACGCGAGATGCAAAGCTTCACGCAAATTCTCGGCCTTCAACGGCCCCTGTTCCTTGAGTAACTCGCCCAGCCCGCTCCTTGCCTCCAACCTGAACAGATGGTTGAGGCTGGGACGTCGCAGATCCGCATCGATCAGCAACACTCGCCTACCCGTAGAAGCCACAGCAACAGCCAAGTTACCGGCGAGGGTCGTCTTTCCCTCCCCGGGCCCCGGACTAGTGATCAACACCACCTTGTGCGTCACGCTGCGATCCGGACCCAACAACGACGCGAACACTGAACGAAAGGAATTCACCAGATGCAAGGCATCCTGCTGGGCGAAGAAATCACCCATCGGAGCCGCCAAGGATTCCCGCCGCTTGAAAGGTGGGGGCAACGCCCAGCGCGGTGCTTTCTCTACCCGAGCGCTCGGAATCACCCCCAATTCGGGAACATTGAGAATCGCGCTACTGTGGCCTGGATCCATAAAGGTCTGTGCCAGCCGGCTTGATTTGATCCGGTCCACAAGCAGAAGCACGCCTACACCAGCCGCCGCAAACAGCAGCGTTACGGCGGGAATGTCCCGTTTTGGATTCGGACTGACCGGTATCTCTGGCGCACTAGCCGACTCAATCAGCCGCACATTGTTCGTGGGCAAGGCCGCCACCACCGAAGCCTGGTTCGTCTGCTGCAGAAGGTTGTAATACACCATTCGTGTCATCTCTGCCTCGCGCTTCAGCGTGGCGTAATCAGAGGCCCGCCCACTCTGGCTAGAAAGCACCCCGGATTGCCCCCGGTAGTTGTCCAGCAACATCCTCTCCCGGCGCACCGCCGACTCGTACTCGTCCTTTATCCTTTGGATCAAGCCCGCCTGCTCGCGCTTCAGCGTCTGCGAAATCTCGCTGATCTGTGCGTCCACCTGCATCACTCGAGGGTGTTGTGAAGTGAAGTTCACTGTTAAAGCTGCTCGCTCACTCTGCAACTTGACCAACTGGTCCCGGAACCCCTTCAGGCGACCATCATCCAACACATCCGGAATGGCATCCAGGCTGCTGTTCCTTGCAATGTCCCAGCGTGTCTGCTTCGTGATCCGGTCTGCCTGGCTGGCAGCCAACTCGGCTTGCAACTGCCGCAGCTTGCTCTCATCCAGCGTCGCCTGATCCAGAACGAAGGCGTTCCCCGACTGCTGAATGAAAGCTTGAAGCTTCTTCTCTGCCTGCTCCAGTCGGTTGCGAGTCTCCTCGATCTGGCCCTCCATCCATTGCGACGTCCGTTGTGCAGTCGTCGAGCGGTATTGGGCGCTCTGCGAAATATATTCGGAGGCCAATGAATTCACAAACGTCGCTGCCACATCTGGAGAAACTGATTCGCATGACAACTCCAGCAGCCTTGTAGCCCCAATGGGACGGGCCCGTGTTGTCTTCGCCGCCCTCTGAATCCCCTCCTTCATCACCTCTAGCGGTCCATCCGGAGTCACTCCCAATCGCGCTCTAATACCACCGAAGACACCGCCACTGGCCGTATTGACCGGCGTCATCTCCAGATTCACACGCTCCGCCACTCTGCTTAACAGCCCCGAACTCATTAGTATATGTACCTGCGTCTGGATGTTCGCCGGTGTCGCGCTGTAGTTGCCCGCCATGGGGTCCAATTGGTTCATCCCCATGAACGACTCGTTCACCCCCACGATCTCAACCACTGCCTGCGCCCGATAGACCGGCGGTCGGGCCACCACCCAAGCCAAACCCGCAACGCCCCCCAAGATGAGGGCCGCCAGGACCACCCATTTCCCACGCCAAACGACACGCAGGTAATGGCCAAATCCTTTCGAACCTCCGCCTGGCGTCGAAGCGGGCACCCACCCCTTCCGGCCATACGGACCCATGGGACCCCCCGTACCTGGACCAGCCGGAATTAGATCATGTGGATTCACTGCGTGCCTCAACTACCGGTTTCCGCATTCCCAAAGGCATCCAGCTTCTGGCTAAGCTGCCCAATACTGTCGTCTATCTCGCGCAATTTGCTCAGCAGTTCACTCTCATTCGTCCCGCGTGGACTCTGAACCGCATCCAACACCGCCGTTCGCGCCAAATCGGATACACTTCGAGCACCGTAGGTCTCACAGTAGGTCCGCAGACTTTCAAATTCGTCCTCGGACAGACGAAAATATACAATTCGATTACGAGGTTTCAAAACTGCCATGGTTGTGCCTTTGGATCGGGGAGGGGTTTGGACGAGCCAGAGGACGAGGCGGCGCACAGGCTACCGCCATTTTTGACCCCAGTTCACTGTCTGCCCTGAGTGGTCAACTTGCGGATAGGATGAGGATCACACACGGTCAGACGAATGTCAACTAACTGTGGCTCCAGTACTAAAGTCTCATGCGAATCCTTCCGTTCTGTGAGAAGCTAATGTTCTGTCCGGCATGCAAGGGCTGAGCTCGATTTGTGTAGGATCGATTCAAATGTCACAGGACGTCAAATTGGAGGAAGCCACGGCTCCCCCCCCGATTCCAGGCCATCCGGTTGCGCTCAGCCCCAACCGTCTCTACGCATACTCGGGCGCATTTCTCCTTCTCACGGTCCTCGCCTACTGGCCCACTATCCGCATGACCGCCGAGGTGATCACCGCCAGTGACGACATGGCCCACGGCCTTTTCGCCCCCATCGTGGCCCTCTTCGTACTCCACTTCGAACGCGACCGGATCCTGGCCGCCCGGCTCACTCCGTCATGGATTGCCCTTCCGGTCTTACTCGCCGCGGGAGCCCTTGCCATCGTCGCGCTCCTGGGAGGTTCCTCCACCCTCCATCGCGCCGCCATGCTCATTACGCTCACCGGCGGTGCCCTCGCAATAGGTGGATTCCGGTTACTCCGTCTCACCTTGTTTCCCATTTCGCTACTCCTGTTCACCTTCCCCATCCCCGTGGTCCTCTATGGGGAAATCACCCAACCCCTCCAACTCTTCGCCAGCCAGATGGCCGAGCGGGTCTTCGAAATCCTTGGCTACAGCGTCATCCGGGAGGGCAATATCCTGACGCTCTCCCATGAAATCCTCTCGGTGGAAGAAGCATGCAGCGGAATCCGTTCCCTGGTCTCGCTCTCTTTCTTCTGTATGGCCTACGCCTACTTCTTCGAGCACCGATTCATGCCCCGTCTCTGGGTTGTCCTTGGTGCCGTACCCGCTGCCCTGGCCATGAATGTCACTCGCATCGTCGTTACCGGCGTCCTGAGCCGTTACAACCCCGAATGGACCAAGGGCACGGCTCATGATGCGCTTGCCTGGGCTGTGTTTATTGTCGGATTCGGCCTTGTCCTGCTCGCCCATCGCCTCATTCGGGCTCGTTTTCCGGAGAAATTATGACTCCCCCGCGTGCCGCCATCCTGTTTTCCATCGCCGCTATCATTCTCCTTGCGCAGATCGCGCTGTCCCACAAACTCGACCGCACGGAATACTACCCTGAGGTCCCTCCGCTCTCATCCCTTCCCACCCAGGTCGCTGAATGGCGCCTCGCTGAAGAGATTCCCGTTGAGGAAGCCATCCTCGAGATGCTCGGCCCGGACGACGTCGCCAACCGCGTCTATCGAGCCCCGGGCCAGCCCGACCTCAACTTCTTCGTTTCCTACTACCGCACCCAGCATCGCGCCCGCAATGCCCACGACCCCAAAGTCTGCCTACCCGGCTCCGGCTGGAATCCAACCGAATCCCGCTCATTCGAACTCACCCCGCCCGGCGCCACTCTCCCCATCACGGCCAATTATTACGTGATTTCCCGCGGTGGCAATAAAGCAACCGTCATCTACTGGTTCCACACCCATCGCGGCGGCTTCGCCCAGGAGCAGCGCCTGAAGATCTCAAGAGTTATCCAGACCATCGCCGACAAACGAACCGATATGGCCCTCGTCCGGGTTGTCGTGCCGGCAATCGATGGTGACGACCGCCAGGCTGGAGAGCGCGCCATCGCATTCGCCCGCGCTATCTACCCGGCCGTGCTAACTTACTTCCAATAAACCTACGCCCACCCCATGAAACGCGCACTCATCACCGGCGTCACCGGCCAGGATGGCTCCTATTTGGCTGAACTCCTCCTGAGCAAAGGCTACGAGGTCCACGGCCTGAAGCGCCGTTCCAGCAGCTTCAACACCGAACGCGTCGACCATATCTACGAGGATATCCACACCAAGGACAACTCTTTCATCCTCCACTACGGGGACCTCTCCGACACCGCCAGCCTCTGGCGCCTGCTCTACGATGTCCAACCTGACGAGATCTACAACCTGGCCGCCCAAAGCCACGTGCGCGTCAGCTACGACATTCCTGAGTACACCGCTGACGTCACCGCCCTCGGCGCCCTCCGCCTGCTGGAAGGCATCCGAAACACGGGAATCAAGGCCCGCTTTTACCAGGCCTCCTCCTCTGAAATGTTCGGCTCAACGCCGCCGCCCCAGTCCGAAACCACCGTCTTCCACCCCCGCAGCCCATACGCCTGCGCCAAGCTTCTGGCCCACACCATCACCGTCAACTACCGTGAAAGCTATGGAATGTTCGCTTGTTGCGGAATCCTCTTCAACCACGAATCGCCCCGCCGTGGCGAAACCTTCGTTACCCGCAAGATCACACGCGCTGCCGCCCACATCAAGCGCGGTCTCCAGCAAAGCCTCTTCATGGGGAATCTCGACGCCCAGCGAGACTGGGGCTATGCCCCCGAATACGTCGAGGCCATGTGGCGCATGCTCCAGCAGGACACCCCTGGCGATTACGTCGTCGGCACCGGCGAGATGCACTCCGTCCGCCAGTTCGTCGAATGGGCTTTCGAGGAAGTCGGTCTCGACTGGCGCGAGTATGTGAAGTTCGACCCCCGCTATATCCGCCCTGCCGAAGTGGATGCCCTTCAGGCAGACCCCTCCAAAGCTCTCCGCGAGCTCGGCTGGCATCCCCAAACCTCAGTCCGCCAACTGACTCGTATCATGGTCGAAGCTGATGTCCGCTCTCTCGACGATCGTGCTGCCGGCATAATCAAACGCATCCCCGACCAGGCGGAGGGCCACTAAGCCGTGCTCGAACTTGCCACACAACGCATCACCGTCACCGGTGGCGCCGGCTTCCTCGGTTCCTTCCTGGTGGAGGCCCTCCAGCGCCGCGGAGTCCGCGACGTTTTCATTCCGCGCCGCCGCGACTACGACCTCTGCACGATGGACGGCATCCAGCGGCTGTTTGACGACGCCCGCACTGACGTTCTGTTCCACCTAGCTGCCGTCGTCGGCGGCATCGGCGCCAACCGCGACAACCCAGGCCGCTTCTTCTATGAAAACGCCATCATGGGCATCCAGCTGATCGAGCAGGCCCGTCTACGCGGCATCAAGAAGCTCATCGTCGTCGGCACTATCTGCTCCTACCCCAAGTTCACCCCTGTCCCGTTCCTCGAGGACGAACTCTGGAACGGCTACCCCGAGGAGACAAACGCCCCATACGGCATCGCCAAGAAAGCCCTCCTCGTCCAATGCCAGGCCTACCGCGAACAGTACGGACTTAACTCCATCTTCCTGATGCCCGTCAACCTGTACGGACCCCGTGACAACTTCGACTTGGACTCGTCCCACGTCATTCCCGCTCTCATCCGCAAGTGCGTCGAAGCTCGCCAGTCCGGTCTGCCCTCCATCACATGCTGGGGCGACGGTTCGCCCACCCGTGAATTCCTCTATGCCGAAGACGCCGCCGAAGGCATCCTCCGCGCCGCCGAACTCTACGATGGCCCCCTACCCGTCAACCTCGGCAGCGGCCACGAAATCGCCATCCGCGCCCTCGTTGAAACCATCGCCCGCCAATGCCGGTTCACCGGCGAGATTCTGTGGGACACATCGAAACCCAACGGCCAACCCCGCCGCATGCTCGACACCACCCGCGCCCAAGCCCTCTTCGGCTTCCACGCCAACACTCCCCTCGAAGAAGGGCTAGCCCACACCATCTCATGGTTTGAAGCCCAACAACCTTCCTGATCAGCATCCTTTGCATTACTTCCGTACTGGACCACCCAGCCCTCACAAGCCCCACCATTTTCCCCTATTATCAGAGGGAGGCATCGTGAACCACCTTGCCCGGAGGAGATTCAGCGTGACTCTTTGGCGCTACCCGGCTCTGACCGTCGTTGCCCTTCTCGGCCTGTGTCAGGCTGCGGCCCAAACTCAATCATTTCCCCAGTCGCCCAGCGCCCAACAGCCGCCCGCGGCCCCCATGCCTGCCGCCGCAGAATCGCTGCGCCCCAGCTACGAACTCGGCGAAGGCGACGTTGTCCAAATCCGCTCCACGGCCGTCGAAGAACTCGGCGAGCGCCCCTACCGCCTCGATGCCACCGGTGCCATCACGCTCCCCCTCGTCGGCCCCGTCAACGCTATCGGCCTCACCGTCGATCAACTTCAGACCGAACTCAACCGCCTGTACCGCCAGTACTACACCAACCCCCAGGTCATCGTCACCTTGATCCAGTTCCGCGCCGATCCCGTCTTCTTCATCGGCGCTTTCGTAAAACCCGGCATCTACCCACTCCAGGGCCGCCGCAACCTCGTTGAAATGCTGAGCGCCGTCGGCGGCCTTCAGCCCACTGCCAGCCGCCGCATCAAGATCAGCCGCCGCAAGGAAATGGGCGACATCCCCCTGCCCACCGCCGTCCAGGACCCCGACGGCCGCGGCATGACCGTTGAGATCCCGCTCACCATCCTCACCCAGGAAATCAATCCCCCCGAGGACATCGAACTCCTCCCCTACGACACCATCACCGCCGAGCGCGCCGAAATGGTCTATCTCAGTGGCGCTGTCGGCAAAACCGGCGGCTTCGAACTCGGCGAGAAGGAGAGCATCGGCATCGTCCAACTCCTCAGCATGGCCGGCGGCCCCGCTCCCGATGCGGACCTCAAGAAAGCCCGCATCCTCCGCCCGGTCTCGAACACCCCCCGCCGCGCCGAAATCCCCATCAACCTTGCTCAGGCCCTCCGTGGCGGCAGCAACGAAATCCGGCTTCTGCCAAACGATGTCCTCTACGTGCCCCCCCGCTCTGGTGCGCGCCGCGTTCTGGGCCAAACCGCAATATTCATCGTCCCTCCCCTGATAACAACCCTCATCTGGATTTTGGCCGCCAGGTAGTATCTTGACCGAGGAACTCGCCATCCCCATGCCCTTCATCACCCATCTTCAACACCCCAAACGCCGGACACTCCGCCCCCACGCCCTCCTCGCCATCCTTTTGCTCACCACCGCAGCCCACGCCCAGGAGCCCAACCCCACCGATCTCCCCGGCACCCGCCGCATCACCCCCGGCGCCCTCCGCATTGTCGTCCTCGAAGGGCACAACGTCCGCAACAGCCTCCCCTCCCGCAGCGCCGTCAGCCCCGTCGTCCAGGTCTTCGACTTCCTCGAACAGCCCGTCGAAGGCGCCGAAGTCACCTTTGAAGTTCTGCCTACCGGCCCCGGCGGCACCTTCGCCAACGGCCAGAACATCACAACCACCCGCACCGACGCCCGCGGCCAGGCCACCGCCGTCTTCACCCCCAACACCCTGCCCGGCACCTTCAGTATCAAGGTCACCGCCTCAGCCGGCGGCCAATCCGGTGAAGCCCGCATCCAGCAGACCAACGACGCCAACGCCACCTTCGCCGGTCCCATCCCCCCGCCTCGTCCCTGGTACAAAAGCTGGAAGCGCTGGGCGCTCATCGGCGCCGGTGCTGGAGGCGCCGTCGCCGCTGTCGTCATCCTCACCCGGAGCGATCCTACTGTCACCATCTCCCCGGGCACCGTCATCCTCGGAGGTCCGCGCTAATGCCTCGTTCTCTCATCCTATCCATCGCCGTCATCAGCCTCGCCCTGCCTGCCATGCCCCAGCAGATCGAGATGACCGGACCCATCAGCGGCTTCGTCTTCGACCAGCCTTCGCGCTCCCTCCGCCAGGTCGCCGGCCTGCCCGGTGCCGCCCGTCTCAGCGACGCCCTTCTCGAAAACATCGACTGGGCCACCATCGCCCCTGACGGTCACGCAGCACTCCTCACCCGCGACACCGAAACCCGCCTTCTCCTCCTGAAATCGGCCAACCACGATCCCGAGGGCCTCCCCATCAACGGCCTACTCGCTTCGCCCGCCCTCGCTGCCTGGTCCCCGGACTCCTCAGCCGTCGCCCTCTACTCGCCCTCCACCCAGGAATTCCAGTGGCTTCGCCTCACCACCCACGGTCCCATTGCTGACCCGCCCATCTCCGCCCCCAGCCTGCCCGCCATCGCCGCCTCGCTTGTCGCCAGCGCCCCCTCGGGCCCCATCTTCGCCGCCGTTCCCGAAGCCGGCATCTACCGCATCACCGATTCCCACAGCGCCGAACTCCTTCTTGAACTCCCCGCAGTCTCCGCTCTGGCCCTCTCCAACACCGGCCAAACCCTCTGGGCCGCCGACTCCGCCGCCGCCCGCATCATCGAGATCGCCAGCCCCGCCGGCGAAGCCTCCCCCCGCACAATCTTCCAGGACGAAGAGAAACTGGCCGCCGTCTCCGCCCTTGCCGCTTCTCCCGACGCCCGCCACCTCTATATCGCCGCCCGACGCCTCTACGTTGTCGAACGCACCAGTGAATCCCTGCCCGAAGGTCTCGAACTCGACACCCCCGCCACCGCCCTCGCCCAGCTCGGCCACCCCTCCGTCCTTACCCTAGGCCAGCGCGAGAAGAAGGGCGATCCCCTCTACGTCCTCGACCTGAAAGCTCTCCCGGGCCTCTTCTTCGTCCCGGCCGGAGATGGGAGACAATAGCCGTGAGTTTGCGCCTCCTTGCCCCCTTGCTCCTGCTCGCCTCCGTCGCCAGCGCGCAGTCCGTCCTCATCCGGGTTCAGGAACAAAACAATGTTGTCGCCCTGCCCAATGGCGGCAGTTTCTCGACCACCGCCCTCGGCATCGGCCTCCCACGCCAGTTCAGCCTCACCATCACCTATCGCGGCGCCACGAGCCTCACCTTTCCTGGCACACCTCAAATCTTCGGCGCCCAGGACTTCGCCTTCACCAACCAACCCGCCGCCGACGTCGTCCTCCGCCCCAACCAAAGCCTCACCCTCGACCTCGAATACCGCCCTTCGTCCGGCCAGGCAGCCTTCGCCCAACTCGACTACCAGACCCTCGAAGCCGCCCCGACTCCGCCCGAGATTCCCAACCAGCCCCCGCCCCCCACGCCCGCC
>ERZ761609.685-NODE-685-length-37066-cov-73.928265_pt1 | contig 37066 bp, 28 predicted proteins | sample MGYA00511163_ERZ761609 | MGnify/ENA primary metagenome ERZ761609 (study PRJEB28899, sample SAMN02445070) | bioreactor sludge metagenome | biome: EBPR sludge | place: Australia: Brisbane, Thorneside Wastewater Treatment Plant | collected 2011-12-16 ...
GTGGTGTGAGAGGGCAGGGGCGGTTAATCTCGGTCGCCTCTCCCTACTCGATTTTTTACAGATTAGGAACCCGTTCCTTACTGATGGTAGGCAGCATTGTGTGCCAGGTCGCCGCCGCAGGTAGCGCATTTGCCAACTGCTCCGCTACCGCCCGCACAGCCTTTGGCGCAAGTGTAGTGCCATACGCCCGCTGCATTTTGCGGCGGATCGGTGGATGGGGGAGGCGTGATGCTCGGCGTTGCCACTGAGGGCGAGGTTTGCACTTGCGGAGTGGGTGCAGGAGCAGGCTGTTGGCCGGGCTGGTTGTGGAATGCATCGTTGTGGAGGTATTCCGTACCGCATGTAGGGCATGTGCCCGCTGCTTCACCGCCGCTGCCCGCGCAGTTGTTCGGGCAAATGTAGTGATGTACTACTCCGGTTACGGCTGTTGCGGCAGGATCGGGAGAGGTGCCTGCGCCGGTTTTGGCATCCTGCTTGCAGGCTACCATTGAAAACATGGCCGCGAAGGCCAGTAAAGTAATCGCAATTCTCATGGTTAAATTTTTTTTGCAAAGGTATGCGATTTTACTTTCCAAAGTCCAAATACGGCTTCATCTTCTCCACCCAGCCTTCCGGCAAAGCATACACTTTCCGCAAATCGTCGGCACTGCGAAACGCGCCATGCTGTTGGCGATACGACACAATGGCCTCCGCCGTACGGCGATCAACATAAGGATGTTTGGATAAGACATCCGCCGGGGCGGCATTGACATCAATGAGCCTGAAAACCGGCGAGGGTCGGAGCTGTGATCTGATCTTCTGAAAAGTGCTGTCGGGCAATCCACGCGTCTCAGCTACCTGTTCTATGGAAGTAAAACCGCCCAACGCTTCCCGGAAACGGGTAATCTTGCCGGAAAATGCAGGCCCGACACCGCGCAATTGTTGCCACTCTTCGGCGGAGGCTTTATTGATGTCTATGCTTATATTTCTCTCATTTTCATACGATTGGGGAATATTCAAAGCAATGGTGGGGATAGAAGCGCCATCGCCGGCAATGCTGATGTACGGCTCGATGCGCAGGTAATCGGCTTCGTCGAGGATGTATATTTTTTTCAAATCCTCCTTGCGCCGGTACTTGCCGCCCTTTTCCCGGAAACGGAGCATCACCGTCACCACGCCTTTGGGCAAACCCAGATTTAACAACTCTTCCTGAGTGGCTGTGTTGGGATCGAAAGCAACAAGCGTGTAGGTTTTCGGCTCTTTTTTATCGTAGGAATTATAGTTGGAATACGAGTCGTTCGAGGCAATGCGGATGTAAGGTTCCAACCGGAAATAGTCCTCCTCCGCCAGGGTATAAATTTTTTTCAAATCCTCCTTTTTCCGAAACTGCCCGCCTTTGCTGCGGTAGTTCACAATAGATTTCACGGTGCGTTCGCGCAAGCCCAATCGTTGCAGTTCCTCCTGAGTGGCTGTATTGGGATCAAACTCGAAAAGCTGAGCCGGCGTACCCGGAGTTCCATCCTCCTCCCGGGAAGACTGAGCCAATTGTTCGGCTAACCGCATTTCTTCCTCAAAATCAATGCGTTCGGAAGAAGGAAACAACACGAACAAACGCGGTGCGACCATCAATATGATGCAAAGCAACAGCAATATCAAAGCGCCGTTTCGCTCTGAGCGGGTGTAGTGAAAAAAGTCTTTTAAGGGTTTCATACAACCTTGATTTATTGTGTTTTATGCAGGTTTAGTATCCATGCGCCCCGATTGGAAACATCATAACATTGATAGCCCAATTCGCGCCCTTCCTCCATCAAACGGGCCGCCTGCCGCGGCGACAGCGATCCGTCCAACAGGATGGTTCGGGATCGGATATCCCAGGCCTCGGCCAGTTCTTCCAGCGATGCGTACGGCCGGCCCCGAAGGAGGAGGTAATCGGTTGGGATTTTTTCAGATAAGGGAGCTTGGGGTTCCGAAACCACCGCCAGTCGGACATCGCCCAGGCGCAGCAAGCCCTTGCGATACCACCAGCGTTCGGCAGTGGGTGGCGCATCAGACAGTAACCAGGCGCCCGCCATTCGGCTGCGAGCATACCAGCGGTAATTCTGGAGCGCAAACCGTTCTTCCTCCACCGTCACAGGATTGGCCGAAAGGCTGAAGACCTGCCTTCCGTCGAAACAATCAATAATCGTTTGCCTTCGGGTGTGATACAGTACGATTTCCCTGCGTTGATGCGCCTGCCAGACCTCAAAGGTATTGATGCCTGCCGCCAAAACGCCCAATGTCAGGGCGGCCAATATCCAGCGGAATTTTTTGGTAACCAATCCGCCCGCCACCGCTATGATGACGCCGTACAGCAGCACCGCCACCGCCACGCTGATCCAAATACCGGAGATGCGGCTGCCCGGCAATTGCTGGATGAGAAAGATGGCCGCATTCATGAGCCAAACTAAAGCGTACAGCGCCTTGCCCACCGCAAAACCTAGCACAGGGATGCCCTGCACCGCAAAAAGCAGGAGGCCGCCGCCCAAAATGAAGCCCGACAGCGGAACCGCCACCAATCCCGACAACCAGAAATAGACCGGAAACTGATGGAAATACAGCAGCGACAGGGGGAGGGTAGTGAGCGTGGCCGCCAGAGACAGGGCCGTCAGTTGCCACAGATAATCGCCGGCTTTGTTTTCGATGTACCAAAGCCGGTAGATGCGCGGATGAAAAAATACGATGCCCAGTACTGCCAGATACGATAGCTGCACTCCCAGATCGAACAGCAATAATGGATTGATACACAGCAGTAAAAAGAGAGAGGCCGCCATCGTGTTGTAAGTGTTGGAACTTTGCCGTATGGCCTGCCCTGCCGTGAGGAAACTGAACATGGTGGCCGCCCTCAATGCCGAACCCGCGCCGCCCGTGATGAGCGCGAAGGCCCACACGCCGAGGATGGTAATGAGCATTTTTGGGATGCGATGCCGGCCGCTTTTACGGCCCCAGAACTGCAATAAAAAGCTGATGACCATTTGTACGATGCCCACATGCAGGCCCGAAACCGCCAGAACATGTGTGGCGCCGGTGGCAGAATACGCATCGCGGAGGGCATCGGGCGTTTCGTCGCGGTAGCCGAGAATGAGTGGCGAGGCGGCTCCGAATTCGTTGGGCGTAGGCAGGTGTTTTCTCAAAACAGCAAGGCAGTACCGGCGGGCGCGGTCGGTGTATTTGGACAGACTGAAGGAAGCCGGACGATCCGACAATTGCCAGGCATCTTCACCGACAAATGTCTGATAGTGAACGTTTTTATAATGTTGATAACGCGCATAATCGAATGCTTTGGGGTTGAGCGGCGCCTGTATCGGGGTGATGGAAGCGCTGAAAACCAAGTGGCTGCCGGGGCTTATTTTTTCACTTTCCGAGGTCACCGGAAGGTAGAGCATCAGCCGCCCGCGAACCGGCTGCAACTCGCCGGCGCTTCTGCCTATGGCGCCCACTTTTACGGTCATTCGGAAGCGTTCGTTGCGCAATTGCACCTGTTCCACCTCTGCCGCTACGATATTTTCTTCCAGCAGGCGATTGGAAAAATGATTATCTACATTGCGCTCATCGTTTATCCCAACGAGTACATAACCCAAGGCCGACAAACTCAGGTACAACAAAGCCCCGAAAATCCACCGCTGCTCATAAGCCTGCCGCCGGGCGCCGATGAACAACATACCCGCCAACCCGGCCACGCCCGCCGCCGCCACTATCCATAAACCTGTTCCCGGCAGCCACGCCCCGGCAATAATGCCGAGGATGAGCGCCGCACATAGCCGCACCATGGGGATTTCGCGCCAGTTGAGCAGTTTTATCTCCATTTTTTTGGTCTTATTTTAACCAAGTATCATCTGCAAATATCAATTTTGCACAAAAAATTGCACTGGTGTAAAATACACACTAATTTCGGCTGTTCTTTTATTACACGCCTCAATTTTACATCAAACTATTGAACAAACAATGACAGAATTCGACAATTTTTTCAAATCGGCCTTTACTGTTGACAATGTGATCTTCGGTTTTGACGAAGGCGACCTGAAAGTACTGCTCATCAAGCGCGGCGAAGCGCCGTATATGGGGCAATGGGCTTTGCCTGGATATTTTGTGTATCCCAATGAAGACCTTGACACTGCTGCCAATCGGGTATTGGAAGAACTGACCGGCCTGCGCCACGTCTATCTGGAACAAGTTAAAACCTTCGGCGCCGTGAATCGCCACCCTTTCGGCAGGGTCATCACGGTTGCTTATTTTTCATTGGTCAAAATCAACGACTACAAACTTCAGCCGGCCTCCATTGCCCGCAAAGCGCAGTGGCATCCGGTATCAGAAGTGAAAGAATTGGCATTCGATCACTTTGAAATTTTGCAAAGCTGTTTCCAACGCCTCAAAAGCTCGGTGCGTTGGCGGCCCATCGGATTCGAGTTGCTGCCGCCGCATTTCACCCTCACTGAACTGCAACACCTCTATGAAGCCATCTTAGAAACGGAATTGGACAAACGCAACTTCCGCAAAAAAATCCTCGGCATGGACTTGCTCTTAGACTTGGACCAAACTCAGGAAGGCGTTGCGCACCGCCCGGCCAAGCTCTATCGCTTCGACCGCGAAAAGTACCTCCGCTTTCAGGCCGAGGGCTTCAATTTTGAACTGAAAGAGGGCCAGCGCAAAGAGGTGCGGAAGAGGAGGATGGAGGCGGTGTGAGGTTGAGCCAAAAAGTTCTTGCGTTCTTTTTGTCTGCCAATGAGTACGCCCATCAACCTTTCATTTGGCCATAAGCCATAAAAAAATGACTTTTGGCTAAATCGGATGTTTGATTTGGTCAAAAGTGGTGTGAAAAATTACGCCCGGCCATAAGATGGCGAGTAAATGCACTCGTTCTTTGTACAACTATATTAAAATGATGTCTTCCTCCCTACCTTCACCCCCCAAAAATGCCACGCTCTCTCCTCCTCCTTCTCCTCCTCGCCGCCTGCTCTGAGCCACAGCCGCAGCAGATACATCTCTCCAACTCTTCTTTCGAGGGAACACCTGCTGCCGGGAGTACACCCGATGGCTGGACCAACTGCGGCGACCGCGGCGAATCGCCTACCGACATACAGCCTGGATTCTTCGGCGTTTCTCTGCCCGCTGCCGAGGGGCGCACCTATCTGAGCATGGTCGTTCGGGAAACCGGCAAATTAGAGGGCTTGTCACAAGCGTTGCCCACGCCGATGAAACCTGGGGTAGAGCATAGTTTATGGTTGTCGTTGGCGCAGTCGGATTCATTTTCCAGTCCGGCGCTCAATTTGGAGGGCAAGCTGAAAACAGCCGACTTTTCGCACTCGGTAGTCCTTCGCCTGTATGGCGGCATGAATCCCTGCGAGCGGCGCGAATTGCTGGCTCAAACGCCTGTCATCGGCCACCGCGAATGGAAACCCTACCTGTTGAAATGGCAACCTTCTGCAGCGCATACGCATCTGATGCTCGAAACCTTCTACGATACTACTCGCGTCCAATCGTACAACGGGCATATCCTTGTAGATCACCTTTCGGAGATCAGCATCAAGTAGGCGCGCTATACATTTCCCCCCTTTTCATCGTTTCTTTGGAACGCATCCTCAACGGATTTTTTGAAACTTGCAGCCGAATCTTTCGCAACGATGAAATTACTCTGGAAATACGGGGCCTTGGCCATTTTCGCGGTGTTCGCCACGGCACTTTTTGCACAGCGGCCTACCGGCACCGTTCCCACCACCGGCGGGCCTACCTTTGGCGGGCCGGCACAGGCCAATAAGGAACAGAAACAAGATGAAGTGCCCGATACCGTCGGCCTGCACCTTTTTTATGCGGACAGGCCGGAATGGGAACGCCCGTATTCCGATTCGCTGCTTGACAACTATTTTCACCAGTACGATCCCGCCCGCCGACGCAAAATTGACCTGCTCACTACCGGCAATCTCGGCGGCGCTACCCGCTACGCTGCTTACGAACCTGTGTTTCGCCGCGCGCTCGACATCGGTTTTCACCAATACGATGTTTACCATATTCCCGCCGCCGAAGCGCCGTTTTATCGCCTGCAAAAGGCATATACCAACCTGGCGTACTACCTGCAAGGCGAGCAGGCCGACAGCTATCTGACCGGACAGTTTGCGCGAAACTTTGCCAAAGGCACGCATTTTTCCATTGATTATAAACGACTTAGCCAGATCGGCAACCAGAACCAGTACCCGCAGCAGCACAGCCGCCAAACCGCATTGACCGCCGGATTGTGGACGCGCTCGGAGAATGGCCGCTACAATGGCTTTTTGGTGTTTGCCTCCAATACCAGCGAACAGGAAGACAACGGCGGCCTGCTTCAGGAGCCGGAACAGATACCCAATCGCCCGCTGTCGCCGGCCAATGCCGCCATTTTTCTCAGCGATGCCCAAACCCGCTACAGCCTCCGCGAACTGAGCTACACCCAGCATTGGCGCCTCGGAGGCGGCACCGATTCGACGGGGCAAACGCGGCGGGCTTTCCCCTTTATGCACCGCATTACCTGGTTAGACGGGCAGTACAAGTTTTTCGACCGCGATCCGGCTTTGGACACTGCGTTTTACAGCCGGTTCCCGCACTTGCTCACCGATGAACGGGGGCTGCGCTATTTCGTTCGTCACCGGAAATTGGAAAATACGGTGCAGTTGGCCACCTCGCGCAAAGGGCGGCAGGGCGGCAGCGATCTGCTGGAAGCCGCACTGATACACACGCTCAACTGGCTGCGCTTGGAACCGGTGGACACGGTCGTCAACAACCTCTTCCTCACGGGCCGCATGGTCGTCAATCCCCGGCCGGTACTGCGTTTTGAAGCTCAGGCACACCTGGGATTGCTGGGCAACGCCGGCGATTATCGCGTGCAGGCGGGGCTGACTTTAGACCTGCCTAAAACCGGCAGCCTGTACCTTCAATTCCTCAATCAATTCTATTCTCCCACGCTCGTGCAGCATCGCTTTTTCATTTCGCAGCGCGAAGTGTGGAACAACGCCTTTGCCAAAACCCTCGAAACCGGCCTCTCTGCCACGCTCCGGGTGAAGCCGACACGCACCGAGGTTTCGGGAGCTTACTACCTGATCAACAACCTCGTGTATTTCGACACATTAGCCATGCCCCGCCAAACGGGCGTTCCGGTGAGCGTGCTGCAACTGACCCTGCACCAAAACCTGAGCCTCTGGAAGTTTCATTTAGACAATGCCGTGGTGTTTCAGACCTCTTCCGAGCCGGTCATTCGCTTGCCGCAAATTTTTTCCAAGCATAGTTTGTATTACGAAGGGCGTTGGTTTAAGAAAGCCTTGCAGGTGAGAATCGGCTTTGATGTGCGTTACAACACCCCCTGGATGGCCGATTATTACAATCCGGTGATCGGGCAGTTTCACCTACAGCAGCGGCAGGAAGCAGCCTTCTACCCGGCTACCGACTGGTTCATCAGTATGCGCAGAGGGACTTTCCGGGCCTACGTTAAATGGGAGGGGCTGGAACGGCTTCTGTTCGACGACAGGTATTATTACCAAAGCGCTTTTTATGCCCTCCGTTTTCCGGGAGTGCGCGTGGGGCTGAAGTGGCAACTGTCGGACTGACAAGAGGGAACCATCGTTTAGTAGTGGGGCAAAAATAAAGTGTTCATTTTCTTTAGGCCAAAGGATTAGATAAGACACTTAAAATGAAACGTTTACTCATCTAATCCTTTGGCGAAAATGACCACTTTATTTTTTATCGCCCCTTACACAATCGCATCTATTTTCAGTACGTCTTCATAAAGCTCCATTATTTGGTCAGACAACACGTCGCCCTGAAAACGCTGTGCGTACTGGTACCCTTTTTCAATCATATTGCGCCGGAAGGCCTGATCCTCCAAAATCTTCTGAATACCGGCGGCCATCTCCTCCGGCTTGTCGGGGTGTACGAGCCAGGAATCGGGGCCGGCAGCTTCGGGCAACGAGGATACATTAGACGTAATGACGGGCGTCTCGCTGAAAAGCGCTTCCAGAATCGGAATCCCGAAACCTTCATAAAAAGAGGGGTATAAAAATACATCGGCCTGCTGGTAAATGGCCGGCATGTCTTCGTATTCCGGTCTGACAAACAAGACCTTGCGCTCCATTTTGTGTTGCTGCACAAACTCCATCACCTTCTTTTTATAAGCCTGTCCTTCGCCGATGATGACCAAAGGCAACTGAATGGCAGAAGGCAATTGGAGCATGGCTTGCAAAACCGCCAGCGGGTTCTTTCGCTCGCTCAAGGAACCCACAAACAGCAGATAATCAGTGGGTAGCTGGTATTTTTTCAGAACGTAATCAATCGTCTTTTGAGATTTTTCCTGTTGGAATCGCTCGTGACAAGACTGATAGATGACGCTGATTTTTTCGGGTGCAATCTGGTAAAATTCTATGATGTCGTTGCGGGTGCTTTCGCTGATGGCAATGACGCGGTCGGCCTGTTGACAGGCATGGCGGAATTTGATGTCGTAAATATGACGGTCGAAAAAGGGGTAAAACTGCGGGTATCGCTTGAAGGCCAGATCGTGCATGGTCACTACCGAGGGAATACCTGCGCGGCGAACACCGGCTGGAATTTCGTGGCTCAGTCCGTGAAACAACTGAATTTTATGGCGTTTCAAATCATTGACTACCGAGAAACTGCGCCACCATGCGCCCGAACCCCGCCGGGGCGTGTGCACGCTAAAGAGCGGGCTATTGAGAAAAAAAGCGGTTTCAGGGCTTTTGTTTACCTTCGGCGTATAGAGAAAATACTCGTTGTCCGGGTAATAAGTAGCCATGTTTTGGAGCAAGGTGCGACTGTAATTGCCCAGCCCGGTGAAGTTGTTGAAAAGCCGTTTGGCGTCGTAGCCGATGCGGAACATGAGATGTTGGTTGCTTACTGAAGTGAAGGTAAAGAAAAACTCCAATGCGAAGTATGCACCCGCATCGGAGTTTTTTCAGAACTTATGTTTCAGCAACTTAAATCCCCTATACTGCAAAGCTCTCCCCACAGCCGCAGGTGCGGGCTGCATTGGGGTTATTGAATGAAAAGCCCTTGCCTTCGAGGCCGCCGGAAAACTCCAGCGTGGAGTTGAACAAGTACAGAAAGCTCTTCAGATCAGTGACCACCTTGACGCCGTTATCTTCAAAAACCTGATCGTTGGGCTTCGATTCGTTGTCGAAATCCATTTTGTACGTCAGGCCCGAACAGCCTCCGCTGGTGATGCTCACCCGAACGAAATAGTCGTCGCCAATGTGTTCTTTCGCCTTGATTTCCTGTATCTTGGTCTTGGCGCTGTCTGCTACAAAAAGCATGGTGCAATGAATTAGTACTTAGTGAACAGCCGCTTCAGCTTCTACCGAAATGCCGTTTTTCTCTTTGTAATCTTTGATGGCGCTTTTGATGGCGTCTTCGGCCAACACCGAGCAGTGGATTTTGACCGGCGGCAGAGCCAGTTCTTCCACGATGTCCATGTTGTCAATGGCGGCAGCTTCGTCTATGCTCTTGCCTTTGATCCACTCGGTAGCCAGAGAGGAAGATGCGATGGCCGAGCCGCAGCCGAAAGTTTTGAATTTGGCATCGGTGATGACCTGCGTTTCCGGGTCCACCTCAATTTGCAGGCGCATCACGTCGCCGCATTCAGGAGCGCCCACCAAACCCGTACCTACGTTTTTGCTGCTCTTATCGAGTGTGCCCACGTTTTTCGGGTTCTGAAAATGATCGAGTACTTTTTGAGAATATGCCATTGTTTAATTATTTTTATTGGTTGTCAACTATCTGAAAAATACTGATTGTCAAACACTTGTAGCTTGTAATTTGCAGCTTGCCGCCGTTCCCACCCCGAAAATTAATGCTCCGACCACTCCACCGTGCTCAAGTCCACACCCTCTTTGTACATTTCCCAAATCGGGCTGAGGTCGCGCATGTGATTGACGCCCTTTTTGACCATTTCGATGGCCTGATCAATTTCCTCTTCTGTGGTGAAACGACCCAGGCTGAAACGAATGGAAGAGTGCGCCAGATCGTCGCCGAGACCCAGAGCCACCAATACATAAGAAGGCTCCAAAGACGCCGAGGTACAAGCCGAACCGGAAGACACGGCGATGTTTTGGTTGAACGTCATCATTAAACCCTCGCCCTCTACATGCTTGAACGAAATGTTGCACACATGCGGCATGCGGTGGTCAACGTTGCCGTTCACATACACCTCTTCCATTTCCTTCATAGAGTTTTCAAGCTTGTCGCGGAGGCGGCTGAGGCGCTCGGCATCCTGCGCCATTTCGAGGCGGGCTATTTCAGCGGCTTTGCCGAAGCCCACAATACCGGGCACGTTGAGCGTACCAGAGCGCATTCCCCGTTCGTGACCGCCGCCGTCCATTTGGGCGGTCACCTTCACGCGCGGATTTTTGCGGCTCACATACAGAGCGCCCACGCCTTTGGGGCCGTACATTTTGTGCGAAGTGAATGCCAGCAGGTGAACGCCGGCTTCTTTGGGCATTACCGGAATTTTACCCACTGCCTGCGTGGCGTCGCTCATGAGCAAAACGCCGTGCTTTTCGCAAATTTTACCGATTTCGGCCATAGGCTGAATGACGCCCGTTTCGTTGTTGGCCCACATCACCGACACGAGGATGGTGGTAGGTTTGATGGCTGCTTCCAATGCGGCGAGGTCAATCAGACCATCGGCTTGAACGTCTAAATAAGTGATTTCGGCGCCCAATTTTTCCAAGTGGTCGCAGGTATCGAGGACGGCTTTGTGCTCGGTTTTCACCGTGATGATGTGGTTGCCTTTACGACGATACATTTCAAATACGCCCTTGATGGCTAAGTTGTCCGATTCGGTGGCGCCGGAGGTAAAAATGACTTCTTTGGAATCCACGCCGATGAGCTGCGCCAATTGTTCGCGGGCATAATCCACAGCTTCTTCAGCTTCCCAGCCAAAAGGGTGATTGCGGCTGGCGGCATTGCCCGGTTTTTGGTAGAAAAAAGGCAGCATGGCATCCACTACGCGGGGGTCGGTGGGCGTGGTGGCGTTGTTGTCCAAGTATATCCAGTTATTTTGCATCTTCAGTTTATTTAGATTGAATCTAATATTTAATTGAGATCGCAAAGGTAACGGATTGTCTTGGAAAAAGTTCGAGAAAAAGGATGCGAAATTTCAAAGCCGCTTCAAAAAAGTATTGATTTTCAGAATAATTTCGTTATCCGGTTCAACACCTTAAAACCTATGTTTTCGGTCGCCCCGGCTGGGCGCCCAATGGAGCTTCGCGTACATCCAAAGCGCTGCAAGCAGCGTTGTATGAACAAAATCCGCCTCCGTATGATGCTATACGCTGAAAGCGATATTGATTTTCACTTCTCGACCGCCGACTGGGCCGTATGTCGCTACGACCGGCATCGCTATTTCAAAGGCTGGAGCGGGCGCGGGTTGAAAGGCGTGGACTTCATTGCCGTGTGGCGACAGGACAAGCTCATATTCATGGAGGTGAAAAACTATAACCCTCGTCCCAACGGCAAAGGCGGGCAAACAGCCGATGCTGTCAGAGCCGATCCGGCCATACTCTCCGATGCTTTTGGAGAAAAAATTGCCGACACCCTGACCGCCATTGACGCGGTGCGGCAATACCGGCAACGCCGTTGGTGGCGACGCTTGGCAGCCTGGTGGTTTCGGCGGCGAAAGGTCGGGAGCAGCGAAACTGCTTTTTGGGTACGCGTTTGTGATTTGGCATTGTCTCCTCAAAACTGCATGGCGGTGCTTTGGTTGGAAGGAGAGGAATTGGACGCCTCATTCAGAAAGACCATTGAAAAACGGCTTGCCTACGAGCTTTCGGCGCTCACGGCACAGGTGGTGGTCTGCAATGCCGATTCCAATCCTTTCCGCGAGGACGGACTGACCGCAAAGATAGCAGAATAAACAACCTCAGCCACCCACCAATCCAGCCTTCGCTGAAATGTCGAGCATGCGATCAATGCAGGCCCGGCCATCGTCTATAATCCATTGAGGAAGAATGATTTCCGGCTGCTCGTACTCCATACACAGGTAGAGTTTTTCCAGCGTATTGAGCTTCATGTGCGGGCAGTCGTTGCAGGCGCAGGCATTGTCGGGCGGAGCAGGAATAAAGGTTTTGTGCGGCGATGCTTTCTGCATTTGGTGCAAAATGCCGGATTCAGTAGCCACAATGTATTCAGTAGCCGCATCAGAGATGGTGTATTTCAGCAGGCCGGTGGTGGAGCCTACATAGTCGGCCATTTCGAGAATGTGCGGTTCGCATTCGGGGTGGGCAATGAACTTGGCATCGGGGTGGCGTTGGCGCAGTTTGACGATTTTTTCATGGCTGAAAATTTCGTGTACCATGCAGGCGCCGTTCCAGAGTACCATGTCTCGGCCGGTTTTTTGTACCAAAAACTTGCCCAGATTGATGTCGGGAGCAAAAATAATGGGCTGGTCTTCGGGGATGCTGTTGATGATGTGCAGCGCATTGGTAGATGTGCAGCAAATATCGGTGAGGGTTTTCAGTTCGGCGGTACAGTTGATGTAGCTCACAACTACATGGCCGGGGTATTTCTTTTTAAACTCCCTGAACACCGGCGCGGGACAGGAATCGGCCAGCGAGCAGCCTGCCTTGAGATCGGGCAGCAACACTTTTTTATGCGGAGAAAGCATTTTGGCAGTTTCTGCCATGAAATGAACGCCTGCAAAAACGATGATGTCTGCGTCGGTGGCAGCGGCTTTTTGAGACAACCCCAAGCTGTCGCCTATGTAATCGGCGATGTCTTGTATGTCGGCATCCTGATAATAATGCGCCAGAATGACGGCATTTTTTTCGCGCTTGAGGCGGTTGATTTCTTGTACCAGATCGAGGGTGGGATCAACGTCGAGATCGAGGAATCCTTTGCGTTCGAGGTTGTTTTGAGCTAATGTGAGCGTACTCATAAGGATGTTTTTGTTGAGGTAAGTACAACGCCGGAAGGCCGGCAAATGTTAAGCCCAAACCGCAGTGGCCGGCAGAAAAAAAGCCCCGCCTGATGGAATCAGACAGGGCTGCGAATAAAGCTATGAAAACTAAAACTATTTCCTCTTTGGTGAGAGTCAATAAGTTATTCTCCTTCTTCGGCGCTCACATCGCGGCCACCCTGCAGGTGATCCTGATATGCTTCGAGCGCTTCCCACTCGGCGGTAGCAGCCAATGCGGCCTGCTTGGCCCAGGTAGCGGGATCATGCATGCGGTAGCGCGGGCCGGCTTCGTCCAAAACAGCCTGAACCGTTTCAGTAGCGGCAGATGCGAGATCAGCCCAGGTTTTGATGCCTGCGGCGTGCAGCAATTCCTCAATTTTCGGGCCGATGCCTTCGATGACTTTGAGGTCGTCCTGTTTGATTTTTTTGCCGGAAGGCAGAGTGATGGAAGCCGCTTTTGCTGCCGGAGCAGCCGCCACTTCCTCTACTACGGGAGCAGCAATTTCCTCCACTACGGGAATAGGCGCAGCCTCGGGTTCGGGGGCGGCAAAACATTCTACGATGGGAGCTTCTGTCCGATGCGTATCAGCAGCGCCAAAAGGCTGAATGCTGATAAACGTGCGGTTGAGGCGCTTGCGGCGGAAAACCACCGTGCCGTCCACTGCTGCATGGAGCGTGTAGTCTTTGCCCACATACACGTTTTCACCGGCATGGAACCGGGTGCCGCGCTGGCGAACGAGAATGTTGCCTGCGCTGACTGTCTGGCCGCCGAACATCTTTACGCCAAGTCGTTTGGCATTACTGTCGCGGCCGTTTTGGGTACTACCTTCACCTTTCTTATGTGCCATGATTGTAGTTGTTTCTTGGTTAATGAATGAGTGCCTTTTCAGGCCACGATGGAATCAATTTTGAGCTTGGTAAAATGTTGGCGATGACCTTTTTTGAGGCGATAACCCTTGCGGCGTTTCTTCTTGAAAATGATGACCTTGTCGCCTTTGACATGGCCCGAAACAACGGTAGCGTTTACTTTGGCTGCGTTCAATACCGGCGTGCCTACGCTCGTTTGGCCGTCTCGTTCTACCAGAAGCACCTGGTCGAAACTGAGACTGTCGCCCTCTGCGGCTTCTAGCTGGTGGACGAAGATCTCCTGACCCTCCTCAACTTTGAACTGTTGACCAGCTATTGTTACGATTGCGAACATCGAAAGTTGGATTTGAAATGATGAAAATTTTGAATGAGCGCGCAAAGGTAAGCGCTTTTTTATTTTTAGCCAAATTCTTATCAATTGTTTTTCAGGGCGCTGTACAATGGCTGAAACAAACGCTGCAAGAGGTTGCGCCGCTCGGTGATGATGTAGGCTGTTCCCTGCGATTCGCGGAGCAAAGGCAGGGTGCGTCCGTAGTTGGTTTTCAGGCCGGAAGGCAGTTCAATGTTGATGCGATAAGACGGGGCGTTGTCGGTCGAAACAGGCGCCAGCGCAATATCGCCCACATAACCCGTCAGCACGCCGTATTCCTTGTAGGGGAAGCCCGCGAGGCGAATGCGCACACTCATATCCGGGGCCACTTTTCCGGCTCCTGTGGTAGGCAGCAAGCCCTGGGCGCGAATATTACCTTGCCCTTCGGGGGCCAACAAAGTAGCCACTTCCTGCCCAGGCCGCAGATACTGCCCGAGGGTCCAGTTGGAAGCCAGCGACACGATGCCGTCCACCGGAGCCGTGACTAAATAGTTTTGTTTCCAAAAAAGGATTTCACTTTTCAGATTGCGGGTCAGTTCCCTCAAACGAATGTCTGAACTGCGCATGCCGCCGAGCTGGCTGAACCCCATGTCGGCAAGTTCTTTGCGCAAGTTGCCGATTTTTACCTGATTATTGAGTTGTTCGGTTTGCAGCGCTTCCACCTTGCTTTTTTTGCCTAAATATATTTCTCTGTCTATTTGAAATTCTTGCTCTTTGATGGCGCCCTGTTTGTACTTTTCCTCTGCCTTGCTGAGCCGGGTAGCGGCCAATTCTTCCTCTTTTTTAGTCGTTTCCTCCTGCTGTTTCAGGCTTGTGTTGAGCAATTGCAAGTCTTTGATCTGCTGCCGGAGGGCTGCAACTCCCTGAATGGAGTACAGCCGCCCTTTTTCGAGCATAAATTTCTCCAATGCTACCAACCACTCGGAATACGAAGACTGCATACTGCCCAGTTCCCAGTCTGACAAGAGGTCTTCGGTTGTCGGCTCGTCCATATCTACACTGTCCGACAAAAGCGCATCCATTAGTTTTTCCAATGCAAGAACGTGCTCCCATTTGGCCGGGTTATCAACACAAATCAGGACATCGCCTTCAGCCACCTGATCCTTTTCTTTTACCAAAACACCGGCAATGGTTCCCCCCGAAATACTCACTAAATGAATGGCCGGCCGGTCGGTGACAATACTGACCGGGGCCGTTACTACATCGGGATAACGAATGAACCACGCCACTACAATAGCCAATAAGGCGCCGGTTAAAGTAATGCCTGTACCGCGCCGAAGTATCCATTCAGGCGGCTTGCCCAGGAGGTATTGCACCTCGTCTTCCTCTCGTAGTAATATGTCTTCCGGTTTGTCGGTCATAATCGAAGATGGTTGTTCAAAACTGCACTTTTGTTTGTAAAGTCAACTGAGTGCGGGCCGGGCCGGCAATTTCCTCCAAACCCGAACCAAAAGTTTTCTGGTTGGCCCAATAGGTCTGAGCAATGCGCGCCTCTACGGTGAGTGCGCGGGTAGGTTTGTAGCGCAAATTGAAGTAAAAACGGGTGCCGCGATTGTAATAGGCCGGAATGGAAAAATTGTAGAGCAGGTTGTTTTCAAACGCATAAAAACGCACAGCATAACCGTCTGTGTCGAACAGCGCAAAACGGGTGGTAAACGACAACGGGAATCCCAGCGGCCTAAACAGTACATCCTGATACAGGGCTAAGCCATTGCTCATCGTGCCGGAACCGTCGTCGAAGCGGCCCAAGTCGAGGCGGGTGCGCAACTCCAGCATCTTGTTCACCTGATGGCCTACGAAAAAGCGCGCCTGCGTGAGTTGCGTTCCGGCGAGGTAGTCAATGGCGGTGGCATTGTTGCGGAAGTTGAGTTCCTTGTTTTCGCGGCGAAACTCGGCATAGGCCGTCAGCTTGCGCTTGATGATGTGCGTGATGCGGAGGCGATACTCGTGCCCGCGAGAGGGGCCGTCGGCGTTGAATTTGAGCCAGGGATGCTGCCAGGTATCGAAGTAGGCATTGATTTTCCAACCGCGCATGGGCCTCATTTCCAGCCCGAAGTACAAACCGTGTTCGTTGCGTACGCCGCCGCTTTCGCCGAAGGCATCGCCGGTCAGGGTTTGAAAATCGCGGGCATAATAGCGGTGCAAAACGGCCACCTCGGCATAGCGGTCCAATCCCAGAATAAGGCCGTTGAGCGCTGCGATGGCCCCGTTGTCGCTGATGGCATTTTCTCCGAAGAAGTGGAAATTGCGCAGGATGAGGCCGTAGTCCATCGAAGCGTTGACCAAACTGTTGCCGCTGAAATAGTAACGGGCATAAGGCTGAGTGCGCGGTGCTATGAACTTATCTAAAGAAGTATATACTGCATTGAATGCCAAGTGATTGCTGCCGGGTTTCCACTTCAGTGAGGCGCCGGTAGTGAACTGCGTGAGGGCGTTTTTGTCGGCTATTTCGGAAGTCGTGCGATGCAGGCCGCTGAGGTTGATGGAGGTGATTTCCCGGATTTCGGGGTCAAAGCCTTCCACGTCGGTGGTATCGGCTTCGAGGATGTTGGCCGAGCGTTGCGTGCGGGAAGCAAAAGCCGTGAGTTCCAATTGTCCGGGCAGCGACAACTGCGCCGCCGCACCCCGCTGAAAAACGGCTTCATTGACGGATGTATAAGGCCGCAACGCACGCCCGCCCCGCTTGAGGCCCACCGACTGAATGGTCTTGCCGTAGTTGAAACCGGTGAGCATGATGAGGCCTTGCCCGAAAGACACGGCGTAGTCGCCCAGCACCACGGCTTTGATCGTACGGTTGTAATTGCGCAGCGCAATGTGCGCCGAGTAGAAATCGAAGCCGTAGCGATTGGCGCCGGCAAAGAACTGCTCGCCGCGGTCTTTTTCTGCCGTAAGGCCGATGCTGAGTTTGGTTCCGTACGAATGCCGGAAGCGCAGATAGTATTGGTTGGGATCGCCGAGGTAGCGGCTGTCGGCAGTATCGGCGGCTGTTGTGAAGCCCTTTTGTTGTTCCAGCACCCTGGCCCAGCGCAGATACAGCTCGTTGCTGCCGTCGCGGAGCATTTCTTTGATAGACACCTGATAGTCGTCCAGATCGCCGCCCACAGTGATGTAAGGCATGAGGGCGCGAATGAGTTCGGGCGTGAAACCGGGTACTGCCTGTAGTTCATACACGGAGATGAGGTCGCCGGCAATGGCGCGATGGCGCAGCAGGCCCGCTATTTGTACATCGTTGAGCAGGAGCAGGTCGCGGAGGTCGGCCTCGTCTGCTTTGTTGATATTGAGCGGTTTGCGCAGGTAGTCGCCCAGCGATTCAAACAGCGTATTGAAATCGCCCACAGCATCTGCATCTGTATTTTGCAGGAGGTCTTCCAACAAGTCGGTATTGCCTTCAGCCGGCGCAGGAGGCAGGGTGTCCTTTTGGGCGCTCAGGGCAAGGGCGCAACTCAGGAGGAGCAGTATGGCAAGCAGACGGCGCATGGACAAAAGTAAAAAGGAAAAAGGAAACCCGGCTTGGTTTTATCCAAATTTCACTCCTTAAAAAACTCCACCTTCACCACCTCCGCTTTCTCGCGGTATTTGGCAAAGTCGCCGTTCATAAATGCATTCACCTCTTCCAGCACGGCATCCGTTTTGCGGCGGGCCTGATTCATCATGTTCAAGGCATTGGCATTGGGAGCGCCGTCAAACGCATTGAAGTACCGCGAAGCGCCGAACAGCACTGCCGAAAGGTCGTCGTTAGAACGCTGGATGCCCTTCAGCCCATCCGGCATCATGTACAGTTTTTCGAGGCGGGAGATGGAGTCAAGCATGGATTTGCCGAGTTGTACCAATTCGTTTTTCACTGAATCAGGCGTATTGGCCAGCGCATTGTTGACCAAACTGATGGATTTGCGGGCGTTTTTGAGCTGCTCAAAACCCTTGGTCGCCTTTTCCACCACTGTTTTGTACTCGTTGTAGGCACTCAGTTTAGCCTTGCGGTCGGCCATAGAAATAGGGAGGCGCGGGTCGCCATGTACGGTCACGGTGGTCGAATCCTTCATCTCGCCAAAAGTAAAAACGAGCTTGTATTTACCAGGCAAGACCTCCAATCCGGGCGGCAATTGCCCCGCCTCGCCGCGCGGCTCCTGCCGGGAGGGGAAACGCATGCCGTCGGCCCGCAAGTCCCAGATAATGCGGTTCATGCCGGTATCAATGCGGGTGCTGAAGCTGCGGATGAGCAGTCCCGCTTCGTCATACACCTCCACCTTGGCCCGGCCGTCTTTGGGCGCTTTGGGCATGGGGGCGGGCGGCGTGGGAGCAGGCAGCGCGACGGTCTTTTTGCCTTTGGCAGAAACAGGCGCCGGCAATTCCATTTTGGGCTGCCGCGTGGTGTGCCATACGGTGATGAGCGCGCCGGCGGGCCGGGAAGGCGCCCGGTACAGGCCGTCTGCCGGGAAGTGGTAGCCGTCGTAAGATTTGTAAGAGGCCAAATAAGCATCGGGAGCTTCAAACACCCGGAAGGGCTGCTCCAATACTTTGCCCTGCGTGCGGGCCAGTTCGCGGATGGGGCGAATGTCGTCGAGTACCCACAGTGCGCGGCCAAAAGTGGCCACAATGAGGTCGTGTTCGCGGGGGTGTATTTTGAGGTCGGCGGTTTGCACCGATGGGTAGTCATTGGTCCATTGGTTCCAGTTTTTGCCGCCGTCAATGCTCAGCCACAGGCCGTTGTCGGTGCCGAGCCAAAGGAGATTGGGTTCTACCGGGTCTTGCAGGATGGCTTGGGCATGTCCGCGCACCTGCGTTTCGTCAACAACGCGGCGGAACGTGGCCCCGAAGTCATTGGTATGAAACACCATAGGCCGCCAGTCGTTGCGCCGGTAATCGCTGACTGCTACGAATGCCTCGCCTGCATTTTTTTGCGATACCTCGATGTAGGGAATCCAACTGCCGGCCTTCACGCCGGGCAATCGGGAGGACAGGTTGGTCCAGGTGCGGCCGCCGTCGCGGGTCAGTTGCAGGTTGCCGTCGTCGGTGCCCACCCAGAGTACGTTTTCGTCTGCCGGACTGGGCGCAATGGCCAAAATGGTGGTATGGTTTTCAGCGGCGGTAACGTCTAAGGTGAGGCCGCCGCTCTGGTCTTGCTTTTGCTTTTCGGGGTCGTTGGTCGTCAGGTCGGGCGATATGATCTGCCAGCTTTGGCCGCAGTCCATACTTTTGTGTACAAATTGGCTGCCGTAATAGACGCCGCAGTTGTGGAAAGGATTTTGGGCAAAACCCGCATTCCAGTTGAAACGCAACGCTGTACCGTCCGGATGCACGGGCCGTATGTTGCGCGTGTGGCCGGTCTGGCGATCTACATAACTGAGGTTGCCGCCCTGCGACATGGCATACACATAGCGATTGTTGTCGGGCCGGAAGCCGAGGTCGAAGCCGTCGCCGAAGTGTACTTCCTGCCAGTGGTGATTGCCGATGCCGCCCACCTGCCACACAGAGGAAGGCCCCACAAAGGTGCCGTTGTCTTGCATACCGCCGCCGAGGTTGTAGGGGATATCCATGTCATAATTGACGTGGTAAAACTGGCCCAGGGGCAGGTTGTCTGCAAATTGCCATGTTTGGCCGCCGTCGCGGGATATGTTGAGGCCGCCGTCGTTGCCGGTGATGAGGAAATCCGGTTCGTCGGGGTGAATCCAGAAGGCGTGGTGGTCCAAGTGTACCGTCCATCCGATCCAGGTTTCAAAGGAGCGGCCGCCGTCTTCGCTGCGATTCAGGTAGGTGTGGATGCTATAAACGCGGTTTTCGTTTTTGGGGTCCACAAAAATATCGTGGTAATAAAACGGTCGCCCTCCGATGTTTTCCGCCGTGGTTTTGCGCCATTTGAACCCGCCGTCGTCGCTGCGGTACAAGGCATTTTCCTCTGCTTCCACAATGGCATACACCACGTTGGGTTTGTTTTGAGCCACTGCCAGCCCCACGCGGCCCAGATGACCTTTGGGCAAACCGTCTTTTTCGGTCCGCTTTTCCCAGGTTTCGCCGCCGTCGTGGCTGATGTAGATGCCCGACCCCGCGCCGCCCGAGTTGAAGGTCCAGGGTTGGCGGCCATATTCCCACATGGCAGCGATGAGCTTGTTGGGATTCGTTGGGTCCACAATGAGGTCGGCGCAGCCGGTGCGGTCGTTCACCGACAACACAAGGCGCCAGGTTTTGCCGCCGTCGCTGGTTTTATACACGCCGCGCTCCGGGTTGGGGCCCCATATCGAACCCATGGCCGCAGCAAACACCACATCGGAGTTGTCGCGGTGTACAATGATGCGATGTATGGTTTTGGTGGCCTGCAAGCCCATACACTTCCAGTTTTTGCCTCCGTCCAATGATTTATAAATACCCTCGCCGCTGTTGTGGGAGTTGCGGGGATTGCCCTCGCCGGTGCCCACCCATATCTCGCTGGGGTTGCGCTGGTTGACGGTCAGTGCGCCGATAGACTGCGTAGCCTGCCCGTCGAAAATGGGTTCCCAGGCCACGCCGCCGCCTGTTGATTTCCATACGCCGCCCGATGCCGAACCGGCGTAGATGATGTCGGGATTGCTCAAATCCACATCAATGGCGGTGATGCGCCCGCTCATGCCCGCCGGGCCTATGTTGCGGATTTTCAATCCTTTGAGTTGCTCGATTTCGATTTTTTGCGCACTCGCCAACAGGGGCAAAAAGAGGAGAAGGAAGATGGCTGCTCTTATCATGGTATGATTGATTTTTGTATTTTTTGGGCGCCCCCCGCCACAACCGGTCTACCGATGGCTAAGCTCTCCTGCCGGCGGGGCGGGCCGTCCGCTCCATGCCTGCCTGCTCCGTAGCACAGGGTTTGAAACCGGCAGGCTACGGAGCAGGCAGGCATCCGCTTCCGTCCCTGGCGCATCACCCCGCATCATCACCATTTCGGGAAAAAACGCCCCACGCGCTTCTGATAATCGCTGTAGGCCGGGTACTTGCCCGCCGATATTTTTTCAGAAAAATTGCTGCTGCCCAAAAACAACAGACACAACAAAATGCCGCCCATCAGCGACCAGTTGAGCCAGCGCCCGGTAGCCGCTACGCTGAATAGGTAGAACGACAACCAGGTAGCCTGCTCGGCCATGTAGTTGGGGTGCCGCATCTTTCCCCACAGCCCCGTATCGCAGAAGCCTTTCGCATATTTTGGTTCCACAGGTTTGCCCGAAGCCCTTTGCCGGTATTTTTCTTTCTGGAAATTCCACTGTTGCTGGTCGGCCACGGTTTCTATTACCAAAAAGGCGAGCATAAGCGCCGCCGCCACATAATCCAAGACATTGAGCGGCTTGTCGGCGCCCTGCCAGGCCACGATGGACGGCAGCGTGAACATGAGGATGAGCATGTTTTGGTAGCCGCAAATGAAAAAGAGGTTGAACAGCGTCCAGCGCAGGCGGCCCTGTAGGTTGGGATCGCGGCGCAATACACTCCAGCGGTAGTCTTCCTCCCCTTTCCAGGGAATCCAGTGGTAGCCGCCACGCCGTGCGAAATTATAGGTGAGCCGGGCCGCCCAAGCGGTTACGAGCACAAACATGAGCGTGAGGCGCGGGTTCCAGTCGCTCTGCATGGCCACATATCCTACATAAAATGCGGGGAGTATGCTCCAGAGCTTGTCCACCTGACTGTTGTTTTTTGCAGCCTCGCCTACCAGAAAGCAAACGAGCGCCACGGCGCCGGCAGCCCAAAAGAGCGTTTGTACGGCAGCCCAATGTTCGGGCGAGAGTGGCTGATCGTAGTAAAAAGCCACTATCGGAATAGCGATGAGCGTGGCTGTCAATAAGAGTGCAGTACGAATCATGACCTGTTTTTAGTTGGGTGTATGCTAAGGGGCGATAAAAAATAAAGTGGTCATTTTCGCCAAAGGATTAGATAAGTAAACGGTTCATTTTAAGTGTCTTATCTAATCCTTTGGCCTAAAGAAAATGAACGCTTTACTTTTGCCCCACTACTAAATAAGCGGCAAATATACTTTTTTCGCGTTGCAATGGGCTTTTTGCAAAATGTTGTTGCGACATTAAAGAAAAATTATACGGTAAAAGGTGCACAACAAAAAAAATCTGCATATCATTGCAGCATGGAGTTACCGGAAAATCCTGAACAGAGTACGGAGCGGATGCCGAAAAGCTTAGAGAGTAGGCAAAACCCTTTTTATCTCAATATTTTATGAAGAAAAGTATTTTACTTCAGTTCGTATTGATGCTCTTTGTAGCAGGCAACATTCAGGCTGCAGCCAATCTGGCATTACCGGAAGATGTTAAAAATCAACCGGAAATCAGCGAGATCATCTCTGAAACCGGACAATCGGATGTGGAGGCGTTCCTGAACCTGACGCCCTCCAAGTACAAAGAGATGACGGGCGAAAAAATGGGTCTCAAAAAGACCATTGCATTGAAGGCTGCCCAAAAAGCTGTGAAAAAGCAGATGAGCGGCAAGAGCGCTGCGGGGGCTAAGAGCCAATTAGTCGCGCTGATACTGGTGATTTTTGTCGGAGTACTCGGTATCCACCGTTTTTATCTCGGATATACCGTCATTGGTATCATACAGCTTTTAACTGCCGGCGGCTGCGGAATTTGGGCATTAATTGACCTGATTCGCATTATTACGGGAGAACTTAAACCGGCAGACGGTAGTGAGTACAACCCAACGCTCTAAAAATTATCGGATATACATACGTTTGGGGGTCTTCATCTTCGTGCCGCTGGTGTTGTTGTTAATGCCGGCCGACCAGTTTGATGAAGGCCCTCCGCTTTGTATGTCTGTTATCCTGTTCAAGCAAGAATGCTATGCCTGTGGATTGACACGGGCCGTACAGCATTTAATACACTTTCAATTCGAAGAAGCGCTGTATTACAATCCTTTGGTATTTGTTGTGTTTCCTTTGCTTGCTTTTCTGTGGGCAAAATGGTTCATAACCGATGTAAAAAAAATTCATCAAATTCGCCAAGATTCTTAATCAGGGTATTTTTCAGCCTGTCATTCATTCTCGCTTAAAGCTACCCGCATCCATCGTCTGGATGCGGGTATTTTATTACATTATGTCTGCTGTCTGTCTCGGTTTTGTATATTTGCCTTGATTTGTACTCGCGCAGAAGTCAGCGATAAAACTGTAAGTGACTTTCGCAAGGCAGAACCATTTATTTTTCATCACAATTATCCCTGTCGCTATGAGAATTCACATCTTGACATTACTGTTGGTGTTTGGGCTTTACAACTTGGCCGGCGCGCAACCTGACCGCCTCATCAATGATCAAAACTTTACCAGACTTGCATTTGCATCTCCGGGATCTCATGGGCTGATAACTACCAACAGACCTCAATTGCATATAGAAAACACTCCATTTTATAATGAAAACTGGCTGCCGGGCAGGGTCAAAATTATCGGCCATGATACATTCAGTCGTTGGGCCGGTGTAATACTTGAGTTAGATAAAGGAGAGTTATACGTCCAGTTGGAGGAAGATTTTATCAGCAATTTCCCCCTTCGATGGGTCAATTTGTTGCAGATAGATGAAAGTGGCAAGATAACCACCTTTATGGTGCGCGATCTGTTTTCGGATCACAATGCCGGGCCTAAAGGCCATAAATTTTACGAGATAATACACTTGGGTGAAAAATATACTTTGCTCAAGTGCCACACCAAATTTCTGCGCAAAGAGGATTATGTGGAAAACCTGGGCATGGTCCGCCGCCCCAATAAGTATATGGAACTGTATAGCTACTGGGTGCTGGCGGGAAATTCATTGCGGCCCGCCGGCGCCAACAAGACGGCTATGAAAAAAGCTATTCCCGAAAAAGCCAATCGAATTGATTCGTACGTCAAATCAAAAAAACTACAGCTTAAAAAGAAAGAAGGTTTGGCACAACTCATGCAACTGCTGGAAAAATAAGGCTCGTCAATCGGTTTTAGATGATTGCTGACTGACACTTTCCGCGATGGACAGATTTCCCTTCTTCCGACAATTAGACGCCATGGACTGCGGGCCGTCCTGCCTGCGCATGGTGGCCGAGCATTACGGGCGGAGCTATACCCTGCAATACCTCCGCGAACGCAGCCATATTGACCGGGAAGGGGTTTCATTGCTCGGCATTGCAGAGGCTGCCGAACGCATCGGCTTGCGCACGCTGGCATACAAACTACCGTTTAAAGGTGAGAGTGACGAAGACCCCGGCCTCACCGACGCTGTATTGCCCTGCATCGTGCATTGGAAACAACAGCATTTTGTGGTGGTATATGGCATCTCCAAAAACCATGTGAAGGTAGCCGACCCTGCTTTGGGCAAGCTCAAACTGACGCACACCGAGTTTCGCAACGGCTGGCTCAGCGATGGCGCCAAAGGGGTGGCACTTCTGGTAGAAACCACCCCGGAGTTTTTTGACCAAGCCGGCGATGAACGCGAAAAGGGCTTCAGGCTGGGCTTTCTCATGAGGTATTTGCAGCCTTATAAAAAACTGCTCACCCAATTGGGCTTAGGCTTGCTCATGCTCAGCATGTTTCAGTTGGCCTTTCCGTTTCTCACTCAATCCATCGTTGATATTGGTATAGACAACGCCGATCTCCGCTTCATTTACCTCATTCTGGCTGCGCAACTGATGCTGTTTCTGGGGCTTACCAGCGTCAACATCTTGCAGGCTTGGATACTTCTGCACATCAGCACCCGGGTGAATGTGGCATTGATAGCCGACTTTCTGACCAAGCTCATGCGTCTGCCTATCGGCTTTTTCGACAGCAAAATGACGGGCGACCTGCTTCAGCGCATCGGCGACCAAAGACGCATAGAGTCGTTTCTCACAGGCTCTACGCTCAATCTCTTGTTTTCGGTCATCAACCTGTTGGTCTTCGGCTCCGTACTCATGTTTTATCATTGGCCGGTATTTGTGTTGTTCCTCGTTTCGGCTGCCCTGTACTTCGGCTGGATAGCCCTGTTTTTGCCTCGCCGCAGGGTGGTAGATCAAAAGCGATTTGCCGAACATTCTGAAAATCAAAGTGCTCTGATCGAACTGATACAGGGTATGCAGGAAATAAAGCTTCAACGCAGCGAACGCAGACACCGGTTTCATTGGGCGCAGATTCAGGCAAAGCTGTTCCGAACCAACATTCGTGGCCTGGCACTGAGCCAAACTCAGGACCTCGGCGCGGCATTCATCAGCCAACTCAAAGACATTTTTATTACTTTCATTGCGGCCCGCGCCGTTATTTCCGGCGAGATCACGCTGGGGATGATGCTGGCCATGCAGTTCATCATCGGCCAGCTCAACGGGCCTTTGTTTCAGTTGGCGGGCTTCATTCGTTCCGCCCAGGACGCCCGTATCAGCCTCGAGCGCCTCGGTGAAATACAGGATATGGAAGATGAATACCAGCCCGAAACAGTGGCTGATGAAATGCGCCCCGAAATAGGCGATATTCGTTTGGAAAACGTATCCTTCAGGTATAATGAACTGAATGACTATGTTTTGCAAGATATTACACTTGATATTCCATTAGGCAAAGTGACGGCCATAGTAGGCTCCAGCGGCAGCGGAAAAACAACCATTCTCAAATTGTTGCTCGGATTTTACACCCCGTCGAAAGGCTCTATTTATGTGGGCAATGCACACCTCAAACACGTCAGCCCGCGTGCCTGGCGCGGCGTGTGCGGCGCGGTGATGCAGGACGGATTTATTTTTTCCGACACCATTGCCCGCAATATTGCCCAAAGCGATGAAACGCCCAACAAACGACGCCTCTGGGAATCGGTCCGCATCGCACAGGCTCAAGAGTTTATCGAAGCCCTGCCCTTAGGCTACAACACCATTGTCGGAAGCCGGGGCAACGGCCTGAGCCAAGGTCAACGACAACGCCTGCTCATTGCCAGAGCCGTGTATAAAAATCCGCACTTTTTGTTTTTTGACGAAGCCACCAACGCATTGGATGCTGAAAATGAAAGCCGCATCGTACATCAGTTGGAGGAGTTCTACCGGGGCCGCACCGTAATGGTGGTCGCGCACCGCCTCAGCACCGTACGACATGCCGACCAGATTGTGGTACTCGAAAAAGGGCGCATCGTAGAGCGCGGCACCCACGAGCAACTCACTGCCTCGAGGGGCTATTATTACCGCCTGATTAAGAATCAGTTGGAACTGGGATAAACGCAACGTCAGTCCACTACAACTGCGTTTATTCCGGGGGATCATGCCCCGTGACCCACAGGCCATTTTGTGCCTCCCTGAAAAGTTCATACATTTGTGCCTCGAATGCGCCGCAGCGGAGGGAGTTCCTTCGTTTTTCGGGCATGTTTTCAAAAATCAGATGGCACAACCTCGTAAACCTAAGCAGGAGCGCAACACGGCCAAGACCGCCAAAAAGCGCCCTTCCACCTCTTTCAGCGCCCGCCGCCGACCGGAATTGCTCAAAAACATGGAGCCATCCGAAGATCAGTGGCCCATGCGCCTCAATAAGTACATTGCACACTGCGGTATATGCTCGCGCCGTCAGGCCGCCGATTATGTAAAGGGTGGCTTGGTGGCCGTCAACGGGCAGGTCATTACCGAGCCGGGGGTGGAAGTACAGCAAACAGATACGGTCACTTACAAAGGCCAGAACATAGCGCCCGAACTCCGGAAGGTGTATATTTTGATGAATAAACCCAAAAATGTGATCACCACTTCAGAGGACGAGCGGGGTCGCAAAACGGTGCTCAATTTGCTGGAAGGCAAAATCAGAGAGCGCGTTTACCCCGTGGGCCGCCTCGACCGCGACACCACCGGCCTGCTCCTGCTGACCAACGACGGCGACCTGGCCCAAAAACTCTCGCATCCTAAGCACAAGGTCGTCAAGGTGTATAAAGTTACTTTGAATAAATCCCTTCAAATCAAGGACTTCGAGGCCATTGGCGCGGGGCTGGACCTGGAAGACGGCAAGGCCGAAGTGGACAGCATATACTACTACGAAGGCAAAAAAAGTGAAATCGGCGTGGAGATTCACAGCGGCAAAAACCGCATTGTGCGCCGTATTTTCGAGCATTTAGGATACAACGTAGAAGCTTTGGATCGCATCTACTACGCGGGGTTGAGCAAGAAAGACCTCCCGCGCGGCCAATTCCGTCGGCTCAGCGAACGGGAGGTCATTCAGTTGAAACACTTCACTGAAACGAAATAGGGTGCTCAGGCTTCTTCGCCCTCCACGCCCAATTCGCGCTCCATTTCTTCCATAAAAATGTAATCAATAGATTCCGACGCAGTGGGAACGATGGTGAGTATCGTTTCCAAACGGGAAATTTCGATCAGCTTTTTGACGCTGGGATGCTCGATGCCTGTCAAAATAAACGAGCCGATGAGTTTCCACAGCCGGTCGCCTGTCAGAATGGCACTAAGGCCGGAAGAATCCACAAATTCTACGTTGGACAAATCCAGAATGAGATTGTTGACGCCTTCGTTGGAAAGAATGACAAACTCGGACTTGAGCTGGGGCGCCAAAACAGAATTGAGTGTTGTTTCATCCAATCGGAAGATGGTGTAACGCTCTTGTTTATCTACGGTGTACTTCATTATTGGAACGTTTTTCAAAAGGTCGGCGCAAAGTTAAACAATCTGCGACATTTGACCAACACATCGTTTGTTGTAAACCCCGTACCTGATTTTTTGCAGGATTAAACTTCAAGAGTGCCTCCGATGTTTATGCAACATTGCAAAAAAACGGCATCATTTTTTCTGGAGGATTCAGCGGTTTATTGGCCAAAATGAGCAACCTTTGCATGGTGCTCCCAAAGTACCTCCATTATTCATCCCGAAAGCGTACGCGCAGCAATCTTTTCTTATGAATAATCAAAAATTCTCTCCCAAAGTCAAGCAGATCATTGCCCGCAGCCGCCAGGCAGCCCTGCGTCTGGGCCATGATTTCATTGGCACCGAACATATCCTGATGAGCATCATCGAAGACCGCAACAGCCTTGCGGTTCGGGTGCTCGAATCGCTCGAAATCCCGGCGGATGAGCTGCGTTTCAAGATCAGGGAGTCCATCCAGCAATTGCCGGCTTCGCCGACGATGCTCAATGTGGGCACGTTGCCGCTCAATAAGCACGCCGAGCGCGTGCTCAAAGTAACCCTGCTGGAAGCCAAATCGCTGGGCAGCGACGAAATAGCCCCCGAGCATTTGGTGTTGTCTATTCTCAAACATGAGGATTTTCCGGCTTCCAAAATTCTCCATCAGTTCGACATTGACTACGATATGTACAAGGCCGAACTGGAGTATGCCCGTCAGGAGCAGGATTTCGGCAATGCAGGCTTCATAGAGCCGTTTGCTCAGGCGCCCGCCGAACAGGACGACCCCTACGATGACGATGAAAACCAGTCGCGCTACCAACAGCGGCGCAGCGGGGGCAATCCCAAATCGCGTACGCCGGTACTCGACAATTTCGGCAGAGATGTAACCAAATTGGCCGAAGAAGACCGCCTCGATCCCATCATCGGGCGCGAAAACGAGATCGAGCGCGTATCGCAAATTCTCAGCCGTCGCAAGAAAAACAACCCGATTCTCATCGGCGAGCCGGGCGTAGGCAAAACTGCCATCGTAGAGGGCCTGGCACTGCGCATCGTGCAGCGCAAGGTATCGCGCACGCTGTTCAACAAGCGCATCGTCATGCTCGACATGGCGGCTATGGTGGCGGGCACCAAGTATCGCGGGCAGTTCGAAGAGCGCATGAAGGCGATTATGAACGAGCTGGAGAAAAACCGCGACGTCATTCTTTTTATTGATGAAATCCATACCATTGTAGGCGCGGGCGGCGCTACCGGCTCGCTCGATGCTTCCAATATTTTCAAGCCGGCGCTCTCCCGCGGCGAATTGCAGTGCATCGGAGCATCCACTTTAGACGAGTACCGCCAGTACATCGAAAAAGACGGCGCTTTGGATCGTCGTTTCCAAAAGGTACTGGTAGAGCCGCCATCCGCCGAAGAGGCCGTTCACATCCTGCACAATATCAAGCCGAAATACGAAGAATTCCACAATGTCAGCTTTACCGATGAGGCCATTGCGGCTTGTGTTCGTTTCAGCGACCGCTACATTACCGACCGCTTCCTGCCCGACAAAGCCATTGACGTTTTGGACGAAGTAGGCGCCCGCGTTCACCTCAAAAATATACATGTGCCCAAACACATCGAAGAGATGGAAAAGGCCATAGAGGAGGTGAAAGAGCAGAAAAACGGCGCGGTGAAAAACCAGCAGTATGAAAAAGCCGCCGACCTGCGCGACCGGGAGTCGAAAATGGCCCGGCAGTTGGAGTTTGCCAAAATACAGTGGGAAGAGGAGTCTAAAACCAAGCGCTACCCGGTTTCAGAAGAGGACATTGCCGAGGTGGTGTCTATGATGACGGGCATTCCGGTGAAGCGCGTGGCCCAAAGCGAAAGCAAAAAGCTCGTGGGCATGGGCAAAGACATGGAGGGCATGATTATTGGTCAGGATGAAGCCATTGCCAAGGTGGTGAAAGCCATTCAGCGCAATCGCGTGGGCCTCAAAGACCCTTCCAAGCCCATCGGTTCGTTCATCTTCCTCGGACCTACCGGCGTGGGCAAAACCGAGATGGCCAAAGCGCTGGCTCGCTACCTGTTCGACTCAGAAGACGCGCTCATCCGTATAGACATGAGCGAATACATGGAAAAATTCACCGTGAGCCGTCTCATCGGAGCGCCTCCGGGATATGTGGGCTATGAAGAAGGCGGCCAATTGACCGAAAAAGTGCGTCGCAAGCCGTACTCCGTTGTGCTCTTAGATGAGATCGAAAAAGCGCATCCGGACGTGTATAATATTCTGCTTCAGGTACTTGACGACGGACAACTCACCGACGGACTGGGCCGCAAGGTGGATTTTAAAAATACCATCATCATCATGACCTCCAACATCGGCGTACGCCAGTTGAAGGACTTCGGTCAGGGGGTCGGTTTTTCCACCAAAGCCAAGCAGGAAGCCGCCGAGGAAAATTCCCGCGGGGTCATTCAGAACGCTCTCAAGCGCACGTTCTCGCCCGAATTTCTCAACCGCATTGACGATGTAGTCATTTTCAACAGCTTGGGCCAGGATGAGATTTTGAGCATCATTGATATTTCGCTCAGAGACCTCTACAAACGCCTCCAGGGATTGGGTTACACCCTTACGCTGAGTGAAGAAGCCAAAAAGTTCGTTGCCGACAAAGGTTTCGATCCGCAGTTCGGCGCGCGTCCGCTGCACCGGGCCATTCAGAAATACGTTGAAGACCCGCTGGCGGAATTCATCCTCAACGAAAACCTGCAGGAAGGCGCCATACTTCGCGCCGATCTGAACACAGAAACACAACTGCTTGAAATTCTGGTGGACAGCAGCACCGGGGTCGAAAGTGATGTGAAAGAGTAATTTACCACTGAACGATGCGTGGTGGGCGGTCTTCCCGGCTGCTCACCACGCTCAATACCCGAAACGACCCCGCATCCCACACGCCAAACAGGCCGACCGGATGCCCGCCGCTGACGGCGAGGAGTTTTCTGCCGCCAAGATCGTCTGTTACAATGATACAGCTTTTCCCATCCCGGTCGGCCAGCCAGTATTTTCCATCATGCAGCACAGGCACAACGGCGTCCAACAGCGCCGGCATTTGCGGCAGCCAGGGGGCTAAGGCTAAGGCCCGGGCATACTCGTCGGCCAATTTCGACAAGGTATGGTAAGCGAGTAAGTTGTGATCTGAAATATCTGCATCCGACATGGCGCGCGCCACGGCCCGCTGTGGATATTGAGAAGGAAAATAGCACATCTCGCCGGCAAAAACAGCGCCGGTGGGCCAGTATCCTTCAAAGCCGGTGTCGCCCCAGGCAAAATCGAGCAAAAGCGCAAAACGCCGGCTGGTTTCACCCCAGAGCCAGACTCGGCGGAACCTCAATTGCTCCTCCTCGCCCTCCTCTTGCCCCATCACCACCCATCGGTCGGAGATGCCGGGCTGCCCGTCCAGATCGGATTTGCGTTGCGCGACGCCGCAGGCCGTCAGCACATCCTGTTGCATGCCTTCCGGCAACTGATCCAATTTCCTGAACGCCTCAACGAGCAAAAACAGGTCTCCCAGTTCGTTCAAAATCTGAAGATGCCGTGACTGTCCCGCTACCGGAAAAGCCGGCATTCTCAGCCGGCGGGCGATGCTGCCGAGTTTGGCGTCGGTCATGCGGGCGGCGGTTTGTTCCCAAAAAGATGCCGGTCTGTTTTCTGCTTCCGCAATGCCCTGCCGCACCATATCGCGGAGCCATTTGTCCAACTCTTCGATGCCCGCGGCCATGACGTCCAATCGCTGGTCGCGTTTTTTTTCGCGTTGAGCGCTGCGGTTGGCCTCCTGTTCGGGTGAGGCGGATTTAGCCTGTCGTTTCAGTCGGGCGGCGCGCCATTGCTCGGCCCAGTCGGGCAGGTCGTGGGTGACGCGGAAGTGGTCGGAGTAGTTGTGCAACAGCAGCATCAGAGCCAGGATGTGCTTGCAGGGCATGCGTTTGACGGGGCAGGAACAGCGATAGGCCGGGCCGTTCCAGTCAATGGCCGTTTGGTAAAAAGAGCCTCCGCTGCCTTTGCACTCACCCCAGACCATGGCCTCATTGCCCGACTGATTGCGCCACACGGGCGGATGAGCCAGCCGGCGGGCGCGCTCCCAAGTGTTTTCGTCGGGAGCGATGGAGCGGATGCGGTCGGGTGTCCAGATAAACATGCGGTGAGTGGAATGAGGTGCAAAGGTACGATGAAAAAGGATTTTGCCGGGCAACTCGGTTCGCATGACGTTGAAAGGCGCAGGTTTTTGTGATGGTTGTGCCCCCCAAATGTTAAACCCCCAAAAAACTTCCCCCACCCTCTTGACTTTTTAAAAATTCGCCCCTACTTTTGCAGCAGTTCTTTAACTCGAAAAATTTTTGACCTCATGTAGAAGATTATTTTGCCCTCCCCCTGTTTGGAGTGCTTTAAATTTTAAGCAAATTCTTTTACTTTGCCTCTTGACTACCATCGGCACATATTTCCATCGAGCAGGCGCGCAGCCCGTCAATAATTTGGTGAGAGATGTGGTGCTGCCGCAACCCGTGCAGATCATCGCGCAGCTCCCCATCACCGGCCCCGATCAGGCCCTGACGGTAGTCGTCACCCGGCGCCGGCCCCTGTTGGCCATGAAGTTCCGCTACGAACCCAACGGCAACATCCGCGAACTGCAATGGAAAGTGACCCGCCAGGATGTAAAATACTACGAAAACGACTACGACCCCATCAACCGCCTGCTGGGCAGCAACTACGGCATAGAGCGCGAAGTGCAGCCGGCCATAGGCGCGGCCTACATAGAGCGCGTGAACACGCAGGACTACAACGAGTTCGGCATCGAATACGACCCCATCGGCAACATCAAAAAGCTGAGCCGCCGGGGACTGATACCCGCCGCCGACTGCTTCACGCCGGGACTGATAGACAATCTGAGCTACTCCTACGGCGACGAAGGCCGACTGACGGCGGTGAGCGACGCAGCACTCGATCCCTACCGGCAGGAGGGCTTCAAGCCTGCCGCAGGCGGCGGGCCACAGGCAACACACTACCTGTACGACCACAACGGCAACCTGACCGACGACGCGCACAAGAACATGCAGTTCGACTACAATTTCCTCAATCTGCCGCGGTACATCACCACACAACAGGGCACACTGCACTTCTTGTACGATGCCACCGGAAGAAAGTGGGCCAAGTCCACCTCCGCCACGGCTCCGGCGGACGAGAGTGGTCCAGACGGCATTCGTTTTTATGCAGGGAATATTGAGTACTTGGATGGAAAAATACAGCACATTGCCTTCCCGGACGGCAGACTGGTGGCGGAGTACGGGGGCGGCGGCGCAAGTGTGACGGGCTACCGCGCCGAGTATTTTAGAACAGATCATTTGGGCAATACAAGGCTGACTTTCTCCGACTTCAATCAGGACGGGGTCATCACTTGGAAGGACAACCCACAAACGCTGACGGTAAGTGAAAATGAGATCACCTCGGAAAATCATTACTACCCGTTTGGGCTGAGCCAGAAGGGGCCTTGGTATGCGAGCGTGGCGCCGGGTAATAAGTACCGCTACAACGGCAAGGAGTGGAATGATGAGTGGGGGCTGAATATGTACGACTATGGCGCAAGAGGGTATATGCCGGATTTGGGGAGATGGGGGAGAATTGATAACATTTCTGAATTATACTATTCTTTTTCTAGTTATAGTTACGTTGTCAATCGCCCAATAAATGCAATTGATCCAGATGGTAATCTTGTCATTTTTATTAATGGCTTTGTTGGTACGTCAAAAAGCAGCAAAGGTAGCCCGAGTTACTGGAGAACTTATGAAAAACGAATGGTATGGGACAGACAACCATCTCAATGGTTAGACCCGGGAGAGTATCATTATGAATGGAGCCAATCACTTTCTTTTGATGGGGCAGTTATGGACCACTTGGGGGATCATAATCCATTATACTACCATGGAGGAACACACGCTTCAGCCGGAATTAGGGCTGGTCATGGCTATCAAAAAGGACTTGAAGACGCGGATAAAATATTGGACTCGGTCGTAGATCAAAATGGAAATGTCACTGAAACAATTAAGATAATAACCCACAGTATGGGGAGCGCTTACGGAAAAGGGTTTGTAAAAGCCTTATTAGAAGCGGCCAAGCGAAGGGGGGTAAAAGGACCTCTTATTACCTTAGTAGCAGATTTCGACCCTTATCAGGCAAACAAATTGAGTGCAGAGGCTAATGTTTTTACTCAACAATTTTCACAAGGAAGAAAGAAGAACGGCCCCCGTGTGCCAGGCGCTTGGCCATACTTAGCTAATAAAAGGCAAGATGGTCTACAGGAGTATTATGAAGACCCCAACTCCGCAAGCCATCTCATTATTACCTTTATTAATGAAATTCGATTTTTAAAAGAAGGAACATATGTCTGGAATGGCTCAACTTGGGTTTTACAATGATAATCGCAAATAAAAAAATACTAATATGAAATTCACCATTTTTTGCTCCTTATTATTCTTGTGGAGCTGTGCTCAAAAACGTGAGCATATTCCATCAGAGTTTGTTTACATCAATAAATATTACCAACACGAATATACAAAAGATAGTCTCTCCTTTGTACTTGAAATAAAACAATGGATTGAAAACAAGAAGGATCCTTTCTATCCTGAAATATTCACAAAGGAATCACAAGTTATGATTGATACCATTTTGTATAGCCCAGACAAAAGTAAGGTCGTATTTTTTGTGATTACGAAAAATGACAATCATACTCTTTTAAGAACTAACAATCCCAATGGTTTTCATTTTGATGCCCGATGCTTCTTTGGGTTAAGAAGTAATAGTCACGATTCATGGAATATATATAGGTTCCGTTATTTTAATGTCATCCTCTTTGATTCGTACGAAGCGTCTTCAACAAGACTAAGGGAAATGCATTTTCAAGAATTAGCCAGCGTCAAAGACAGTCAAGGGAAAAGTCAATTTAAATATAATTTGAATGATGTTCGATTTTGGTCAGGCCCTGCGTGGGAATTTACCAAAATTAACCAGCCGGAAATTTATGAGCGCAAATAACCCCGCTCGCGCCGAGATTCCATCTCGCGTGAGCTATTATGCGGATTCTATCCGCCGTATAAAAACGCCATTTTAGCACTAAAATCCACCTCGTTGCGCGTATCTTCGCACCATGCCGCACGCTATGAGCATATTACAAGTCAGTCTCAGTCGCCGGGGACTGATACCCGCAGCCGACTGCTTCACGCCGGGGCTGATAGACAACCTGACCTACACCTACGACGAAGACCGGCTGAAGGCAGTGAACGACGCAGCGCCCGAACCCTACCGGCAGGAGGGATTCAAGCCCGGCGCAGCGGGCGGGCCACAGGCAACACACTACCTGTACGACCACAACGGCAACCTGACCGACGACGCGCACAAGAACATGCAGTTCGACTACAATTTCCTCAATCTGCCGCTGAATATCACTACACCACAGGGCACACTGCACTACTTGTACGACGCCACTGGAAGAAAGTGGGCGAAAAGTGGCCCGGACGGTATTCGCTTCTACGCAGGGAACATTGAATATTTGGATGGAAAAGTGCAGCACATCGCCTTCCCGGATGGCCGCCTTGTGGCCGAGTACAACACATCCGGCACGAGTGTGACCGGCTACCGCGCCGAGTATTTCCGAACGGATCATTTGGGCAATACAAGGCTGACTTTCTCCGACTTCAACCAAGATGGCGTCATATCCTGGCAGCTACCGAACAGCGGGCCTGCCGCACAGGAGAGCGAGATCACGTCTGAAAATCATTACTACCCGTTTGGGCTGGGGCAGAAGGGGCCGTGGTATGCGAGTGTGGCGCCGGAGAATAAGTACCGCTACAATGGCAAGGAGTGGAATGATGAGTGGGGGCTGAATATGTACGACTATGGCGCAAGAGGGTATATGCCGGATTTGGGGAGATGGGGGAGAATTGATAACATTTCTGAATTATACTATTCTTTTTCTAGTTATAGTTACGTTGTCAATCGCCCAATAAATGCAATTGATCCAGATGGTAATCTTGTCATTTTTATTAATGGCTTTGTTGGTACGTCAAAAAGCAGCAAAGGTAGCCCGAGTTACTGGAGAACTTATGAAAAACGAATGGTATGGGACAGACAACCATCTCAATGGTTAGACCCGGGAGAGTATCATTATGAATGGAGCCAATCACTTTCTTTTGATGGGGCAGTTATGGACCACTTGGGGGATCATAATCCATTATACTACCATGGAGGAACACACGCTTCAGCCGGAATTAGGGCTGGTCATGGCTATCAAAAAGGACTTGAAGACGCGGATAAAATATTGGACTCGGTCGTAGATCAAAATGGAAATGTCACTGAAACAATTAAAATTATAACCCACAGTATGGGTAGCGCTTACGGAAAAGGATTTGTAAAAGCCTTATTAGAAGCGGCCAAGCGAAGGGGGGTAAAAGGGCCTCTTATTACGTTAGTAGCAGATTTCGATCCTTATCAGGCAAATAAATTGAGTGCAGAGACTAATGTCTATACTATGCAATATTGGCATGGAAGAAAGAAAAACGGCCCCCGCGTGCCAGGCGCTTGGCCATATTTAGCCAATCAATGGCAAGGAGGTGCTAATCAATATATTGAAGGCACTAGCTCGGCAAGCCACTACATTATTTCGTTTATCGATCAAATTAAATCCTTAAAAGAAGGAACATATATCTGGAATGGCTCAACTTGGGTTTTACAAGAGTAATTGCAAGTGTAAAATAAATACTATGAAATACATTATCGTCTGCTCAGTATTATTCTTATTGGGTTGCACTCACGGGCGGGAGCATATTCCACCGGAGTTTGTTTATATCAATAAATATGACCAACAGGACTATACAAAAGATAGTCTCTCTTTTGTGCTTGAAATAAAACAATGGATTGAAAATAAGAAATATCCTTTCTACCCTGACATGTTTTCAAATGAATCACAAGTTATAATTGACACAGTTTTGTATAGCCCTAACAAAAGCAAGGTGGCATTTTTTGTAATTACAAAAAGTTCCAATCATAGTCTTTTAGGAACCAACAATCCTGATGGTTTTCATTTTGATGCCCGATGCTTCTTTGGATTAAGAGGTAATAGTCACGCTTCATGGGATATATATTGGTCTAGTTGTTTTTCTATTAACCTTTTTGAATCGTACGAAGCATCTTCGACAAGAATAAGAGAAATGTATTTTCAAGAATTTGCCAAGCTCAAGAACCATCAAGGAGAGAGTCGGTTTAAATATAATTTGAATGGGGCGCAGTTGCGATTTGTCCACGTCCCAAGTCAGGCGGCCAAGTTACTGATAAG